>Ga0326727_10015394_pt1 | contig 16421 bp, 10 predicted proteins | sample MB2enrmetagenome_FD_207643 | JGI IMG/M metagenome (GOLD analysis project Ga0326727, IMG submission 207643) | Lab enriched peat soil microbial communities from McLean, Ithaca, NY, United States - MB29MY | ecosystem: Environmental > Terrestrial > Soil > Wetlands > Peat | place: USA: New York...
GTACGGTCCGACCGATCCTCTGACGCCGGTGAAGTGAGGTCCTCCGGGTGGACGTTACGTACCGCTCCTTAACACTACTGGGTCACAAAAGTGGGGCAGCCGATCCTGGCTGCAGTCGGCTTTCAGACGCGTCAGCGCCCGCGGCACGGGGGCTCCAAAGGAGTCTGAAACAGCACACAATTCAAAGGCCTGCCATACGGTTGTCGGGCTGTTTGTGGAGCGCCGACTTTGGTTTGACACTGAGATTAGCGCCCATCGGGGAAGAGCTTAAGAAGCGGCTGCGGCCAGGATTGGCCGCTCCACGATGACGCCGGTGCAGTTACTTTGCGACCCAGTAGTGTCAAGAAACTGTGAATCAAAACCGCAGGCGGTTTCGCCTGTCGCGGTTCGGCTTATTCCTACGCTTAGACTTGGGCCGCTTCGCGGAGTCCCTCAGCACCGGAAGATCAAGAGCGGATACAATAGGCCAAGTCAATTATGATCTCGATCGCATCGCCCGTTTGTATCGCGCCCACCGGTGATTGGTGTGGTGAAGGAGCAGTCTGGCACGCCGCGGAAAGCAGTCTCTATTGGACTGACATCAACCGCTTCCTTATTCATCGCCTGAATTCTCTCGACCGGTCGGTCACTACCTGGTTCTTCGATGAACCGGTCACCTCCATGATCCTCACCGATAGCGACGATACGCTGGCGGTCACGCTGGGTTCGCGAGTAATCCTGTGGAAGCCGGCGAGTGACGAACGTGTCGACCAGGGTTACCGCGTTCCCGGATGGCCCAACGTCCGCTCCAACGATGCCCGCGCCGATTCGCGCGGTTCGCTGTGGCTGGGCACCATGCGCAACAATGTCAATCCGGATGGATCGGCGGGTGACGCCGGTGGAACCGATGGTTTCCTGGTGCGCATCGATCCGGACGGCGCTGTCAGCGAGTGGAAGCGCGACATCGGCATCGCGAACACGGTGATCTGGAGCCCGGACCGTACGCGCTTCTATTTCGCCGATACCCTGCTCAACGAGATCTACGTCTACGACTATGACGACGCTTCGGGCAGCATCCATGGCGAACGCAGATTCTTCGCGGGATTCGAGCGCGGCAATCCGGATGGCTCGACCGTCGATTCGCTCGGCTACCTGTGGAACTGCCGCTACGGCGGTCATTGCATCGTGCGCGTGGCGCCTGACGGCTCGATCGATCAGGTCATCGAAATGCCGGTTTCCAATATTACGACGTGCACCTTCGGAGGTCCGGACCTCACCACGTTATATGTGACCACCGCTGGTCTGGGCACCGGAGAACGCCTGGGCGGCGGCCTCTTCGCGATCCGGACCAATGTACAAGGACAGCCCGAAAACCGCTTCCGTGCGTCTGGCAGAGCCAGCGTCGCCTGAAACCTATGTCGAATCCCACTCCGGAGTTGGTCCGCCTGCAGGAAGACGAGCGTCGCAAACGGAACTGGAAACGTTGGGGGCCGTATCTCTCGGAGCGTCAGTGGGCCACCGTACGGGAAGACTATTCGGCGGACGGCAACGTGTGGAACTATCTGCCCCACGATCATGCGCGCAGCCGCGCCTATCGCTGGGGTGAAGACGGCCTGCTGGGGATTTGCGACCGCGAATGCCGCCTGGCCTTCGCCCTCGCCCTCTGGAACACGGAAGATCCCATCCTGAAAGAGCGCCTTTTTGGAGTCACCGGCCCCGAAGGGAATCACGGCGAAGACGTCAAAGAGGTCTACTTCTACCTCGACGCCACGCCCACCGGTTCTTATTTGAAGGCGCAGTATAAATATCCCCATCACGCCTTCCCCTATCAACGCCTCATCGAAGAAAACGCCCGGCGCGGCAAACAGGATCGCGAATTCGAACTGCTCGACACCGGCATCCTGGATGGCGATCATTACTTCGACGTCACCGCCGAATACGCCAAAGCCTCGCCGGATGATATTCTGATTCGCCTCACCTTGGCCAATCGCGGTCCGGAGACGCGCACGCTGCACGTCCTGCCGACGCTATGGTGCCGGAATACCTGGTCCTGGGGCCGCACCGGCGAGGGCTATTGGCCCCGTCCCAGAATTAGTGTGGATGGCTCCGGTTTGCTGGTGGAGCACGCCAGTTTGGGCCGCTATCGCATGGCGATAGAACAGCCCGCCGAGTTCCTGTTTACCGAAAACGAGACCAATACCCGTGCGCTGTTCCACTACGAAGGACCGCCCTACGCCAAGGATGCGTTCCACGATTTCGTGATCCACGGCGACTCCAGCGCGGTCAATCCGGCACACTTTGGCAGCAAGGCCGCGGTGCACTATAAGCTTCAGATCGAAGGCGGCCAGCAGGTCGAGTTGCACTTCCGTCTTTTTGCCGAATCCGAGAACGTCTCTCAACCCTTCGGCGACGCGTTCCATCAGACCTTCGATCAACGCATTGCCGAGGCCGGGGAGTTCTACTCGACCATTCTGCCCGGCTACATGTCGGAGCAGCACAAAGCCGTATCGCGCCAGGCTTACGCGGGGCTGCTCTGGTCGCGCCAGTTCTACCATTACGTCGTCCTCCAATGGCTCGAAGGCGATCCGTCTCAACCCAAGCCTCCGGCCGGACGCTGCGCCGGGCGCAATGCGGGCTGGCTGCATGTTTTCAACCGGGATATTCTCTCGATGCCCGATAAATGGGAGTATCCATGGTTTGCGGCGTGGGATCTGAGCTTTCACATGCTGCCTTTCGCACGCATCGATCCTGCCTTCGCCAAGGATCAGCTGGTGCTGCTCTTGCGCGAATGGTACCTGCATCCTAACGGACAGCTTCCCGCCTACGAATTCGCTTTTGGCGACGCCAATCCGCCGGTGCATGCGTGGGCCTGCTGGCGCGTGTACAAGATCTCCGCGCCCAAAGGCCAGCGGGATCGCGCTTTTCTCGAACGCACTTTTCAGAAATTGCTGGTCAACTTTACCTGGTGGGTCAACCGCAAAGACATTTCGGGCCGTCAGGTCTTCGGCGGCGGTTTTCTCGGCCTTGACAATGTCGGCATTTTCGATCGTTCCAAACCGCTGCCTTCCGGCGAGGCGCTGGAGCAGGCCGATGGCACGGCATGGATGGCTTCCTACTGCACCACCATGCTGGCCATGGCGCTCGAACTCGCCAAAGACGACCCCGTCTACGAGGACATTGCCTCCAAATTCTTCGAGCATTTCATCGAGATTGCCGATGCCATGAACACCCTCGGCGGCGACGGCCTGTGGGATGACCAGGACGGTTTCTATTACGACAAACTGCTGGTGGATAGCCGGTCCATTCCAGTCCGCGTACGATCCGCCGTAGGCTGGATTCCGCTTTTTGCCGTCACCGTCCTGGAACAGGAAACGATCGACAAACTTCCCGGATTCCGCAAACGCATGGATTGGTTTCTGGAGAACCGCAAAGATTTGTTCCATTCCATCTCGTGGCTGGAAACCAACGCCGAAAACGGCCACACTCATCGTCTGCTGGCCATCCCTTCGCGCGACAGGCTGCTGAGAGTGCTGAGCCGGCTGTTGGATGAAAACGAGTTTCTCTCGCCTTACGGCATGCGCTCTCTTTCCAAATATCACGCCACGCACCCGTACAGTCTTCCCGAGTTTGGCGCCGCCACGGTGGGCTACGAGCCGGGCGAATCGACCAGCGGCATGTTCGGCGGCAATTCCAACTGGCGCGGCCCCATCTGGTTTCCCATCAACTACCTCTTGATCGAAGCGCTGGAGCGCTACGCCCATTTCTACGGCGATACGTTGCAGATCGAATGTCCCACCGGATCGGGTAAAATGAAAAACCTGCGCGAGGTGGCCTTCGAACTGACCGAGCGCCTGTCAGCGCTTTTCTCTCCCGATGCCAGCGGCTGGTCGCCATGGCAGGGAGAGACCCGCTGGTTTGCCGACAATCCCCACTGGCGCGGGTTGCTCTGGTTTCACGAATTCTTCGATGGCGACACAGGACGCGGCTGCGGCGCCATCCATCAGACCGGCTGGACGGCTCTGGTCGCGCGGTGCCTGGAAGACGAAGCCTGGCAGAAAATCAACGGCGACAGTTGTTAGTTTTTAGTTGTTAGTTGTTAGTTGTTAGTCTTTAGTTTTTTGGTTTTTAGTTGTTAGTTTTCAGTTATCAGTTGTCAGTTGTTAGCGGTAGTTTGCTGCCTGCAATTCGAAGAGCCGCGCATAGCGCCCGCCGTGGTTGAGCAGCTCGTTGTGCGTCCCTTGCTCTCTGACGTGCCCGCCCTCGATGACGATGATGCGGTCAGCTATTTTAACCGTCGAAAGACGGTGTGAAATGAAAAGCGCCGTGCGGTCGTGCGTCAATTCGGCGAATTGTTCGAACACTTCCGCTTCGGCCGCCGCATCCAGTGAAGCTGTTGGTTCGTCGAGGATCAAAACCTGTGAATCGCGCAAACAGGCCCGCGCCAGCGCCAGCTTCTGCCACTCCCCGCCCGAGAGATCGACGCCTCCCTCAAATCGCCTGCCCAGCACCTGGTCCAGTCCCTTGGGCAGTTTGTTCAGCACCTCGTACGCGCCGCTCTTGCGAGCCGCTTCGTGCAGCAGGAAGTCGTCATCTCTGGCCCCGATCCGCCCCACCCCAATGTTGTCTCTTGCCGGCAAATCGTAGCGCATGAAATCCTGAAAGATAACGCCGATTTCCCGATGCAGATCATCGATGTCATAATCGCGCAGATCTGCGCCGTCCAGCAGGATCATGCCCGAAGTCGGATCGTAGAGGCGTGAGACCAACTTGACGAGCGTAGTCTTCCCCTGACCGTTTTCGCCCACCAGCGCGATCCGCTCGCCGGCTTCGATACGGAAATTGAGATTGTTCAGCACCAGCCGTGAGGCGCCTGGATAGTTGAACGAGACTTTGCGGAATTCGAAACCGTCCCGGATGGGGCGCGGGGCGGGCAGTGCGTGGGCGCGCGACCGGATGCGCGGCTTGACCGCGAAGAAATCCACCAAGTCCGTTAGGAACAACGCCTGGTCGGCGATGCTCGCGAAGGTAGAGAACAACATCGAGAGTTGATTCGCGCAGCCAAGCAGCGCGCCGCCCAGAAAAGTCAGCTCGGCGACGGTCATCTGCCCATTTGCCGCGCGGTACACCAGCAAGGCGTAAGCCGAATAGTATCCCGACGACCCTAACATGCCGAGGGCCGAGCCCACCGCCAGCCTGCGAGTGCTGAGAAGTTTATTCTCCCGGATCACTGTGCCGGTCAATTGGTCGAAGCGGTTGCGCAGATAGTCCGCCAGGCCGAAAATCTTGACTTCTTTGGCGCTCTCTTTGCTGGTCCCAAGCACGCGCAGGTAATCCAGTTCGCGCCGTACGGGTGTCAGCCGGTGCGCCAGATTGTAGCCCACGAAAGCGTAATGGCTCTCGCCGAGGAATGCCGGGATCACGCACAGAACCAATAGCAGAAACAGCACTGGCGAATAGGCAATCACTCCGCCGGCCAAAGCAATGAGCGTGACGCTCTGTTGCAGCAGCCGTCCCACGCCGCTGAGCATGCCTACGCGATCGGTGGCTTGTACCCGCGCCCGTTCCAGCTTGTCATAGAACACCGGGTCTTCGAACGACTGCAAATCCAGCTTCGAGGCATGCCGCATGATTCGCAGGCTGACCTCCCGCGTGAACTCGTCCGCTAATCGCACATCACAGTAATCGATCGCCCGTCCGCAAATATTACCGGTCACCGCCAGCAAGAATTCACAACCGAGCAGCCAGCAGATGTTTTCGGTGCTGCCGTGAACCACGTGATCGATGATCAGCTTGGCAACCCACAACGCGCCTAGCGGCACCAGCGCCGCGAGCAAACGTAAGCCAATAGCCGGGGGCATCAGCAGGGGGCCCGAGTTCCAAACCAGTTTTAATACCGGCCAGAGATTGCGCAGCGCCCCGACGCGCCCCTGGAACGAATACAGTTGCTCTTTTATCGCGGGAACCATACGCCGTACAGACGCCGTCGCAAGAGCAACTGGTATGCCACCGTGTGGCGCGGGCTTGAGCCGGCCCGGAAGCTCCGGCGGCGGATGTTTGTCGGGCAACCGTCAACGCCAACAAAACAGGAGCGCCAGTTCCGCTACCGCCTCCGTATCGGTGACGGAAAATCCTGCTCGTCCGGCCGGCTAAGCCGCGTTATATCTCGGACCTGACGCCACCGCGGCCCACGTCAAGCGGCAGGATTTGCGCAAATACCGCTACCTCCATTCGCTCTGCACAGCCTTGTGGACGAAGACGACCCCGAGGGCTAAGGCCTGGTTCCAGATGGCATTCTGCGCATGGAAGAGATCGCCTTGCTTCGCACCCATGCGGTCGCCTGCCGCACCGGCGTCGGACGCATGCCGCCCGGCGAAGGACTCAGCGCTTTGATCCGCGCCTTCTTTTACGCCGGCGCGCGCGCCGTCATCGCCACTCTTGGGGACGTCGATGATCGCTCGACCGCGGACTCGCGCCAGACGACGCTCTGCGTCGGGCCCAGCTACTGATGTTGCACGGCCCGATGGACCTTTGGCGTCAATCCCATTCCCGGGCGCCCTTGGCCGCGTTTTCATTGAGCTTCCATCAGTACGAAAGCGTCTTCCAAACCAGTTTTGTGCCCGCTGGCAGAAGCATGCGATTCCCGGCTACGGTCACTGTGCCCACGCCTGGCAATCCGCCAATTCCCGGCACATCTTTCGTGGCCACCCGCTTGATCCTCTCCGCACCTGGCATCGGGACCACCTTCTCCAGTTCGGCAAAAAACCGCGCGGTCTTGCCCTCGAACTCGATCTCGGTGAATTCCAGTCTGACGAGAACGTAGGGCCAGCCTTCCAGATGCTGCTCCAACCGCCGCAGGCGCCCCGAAACCAGCGCGTCTTTGTGGACCACCACTTTGCCCTTTAACGTCGCGTCCGCTTCGACGCGGCCGCGAATCGGATCGCCCGCCAGGGCCTTCTCCGAATCCACCGGCGTATCCAGCCCGATCGTCAACTCCAACCCGGGCGGCAGTTCTACATTCCGCGTGCCTCCGCCGGTGGCGCCGCTTTCATTCGGGTCGCCGAACGAAATCGTGGTCTCGACGCCGTATTCCCGGCAATGCGTGAAAGTGAGTTCGTTGCGGCTTTCCCATCCGCGAATCAGCCGCATCGAAGTCTCCCCGCTTTGCGGAAGCAGTGCAAAGGACGAGCCGATGCGCACCGGCGCGAAATCAATCCGATTGCCGGACTGGTCCACCCCCAGGCGAGGTGGAACGTCATCCGCCGACATCTCGAGGCGCACCGCATCAAACGTTCGCGGATCCGCCCAGAAAGAACCGTGATATCCGACAACCGCATGTCCATACTGCGTCCACACTTCAAAACCGCTGACCAGTTGCGACACGCGAAAATCGAATCGGAGCAGTTTGACTCCGTCCACCGTCTCCTCGCCAAAATAGTGATAATCCGGTTTATTGGACGCGAACACCTCGTTGGCCAACAATGAGAAAGTGCCGTTCCCGATCAATCCGCCGCGCCCCAGTTCCGACAGGCTCATCTTCTTAAAATCGTGATTGCCCGGGCGGGCGAACAACTCATAGCCGTCAACCTCGGCCACTTCAATGCGCAGCACGTCGTGCTGTCGGAACGGCACCGATTTGCCCGGGGCGGCAATGATCATACGTTCCGGAGCGCGCGTCGTCCTGACCATGGTTTCGAGGCACGTATAGTTGGGAATACGAGCCAGGTTCTGCCGCATTTTCAATTTGACATTGCGCAGGAGAAGGATATCCCGCGAAAGTTCGGCAGGGAAGGCCAACATCCCGACCGCGACCAGCAGCGTGGATGAAGCAAGGTGCCGCACCAGCTTCATGATAGCTGGCTGCGAGTTGTCAGTCATCAGTTATCAGTTATCAGTTATCAGTTATCAGGAGAAGCGCGTCGACTCTCTCCACTGACTGCAACGCCTGCCCGCGGCGATACACCGCTGCCGGCGGTTCCCTTGGACCGCGAGCAAGGCCCCGCGGTTAGCGGCTGACAACTGAAAACTTACAACTCGATCAGTTTATTTTTCACCGCGTACCGCACCAGGTCCTGCACCGAATGAAGTTGTAGCTTGTTCATGATATTGGCGCGGTGGGTTTCCGCTGTGCGCAAGCTGATGTTGAGCTCGGTCGCGACTTCCTTGTTGCTTTTGCCGCGCGCCAGCAGCGAAACGATTTCGATCTCCCGCTTGGTGAGCAGATTCTCGGTGCGCATGGGCTGCGGTTTTTCCAGAAATCCATCCAACAGAATTTCGGATATGGTTTGCGTGAAGAACAACTTGTCTTCGAGCAGCGTGTCAATCGCCGCCATCAAATCCCGCCCCGCGTCCGATTTCATCACGTAGCCGCGCGCGCCCGCTTCCAGAATCTCCCGCACCAACTGTTTGCTGGCGTGCATTGTCAGGATCAGCACGCGCACCTTGGGCATCGCCTTGGCGATCTCGCGCGTCGCAGCCAGCCCATCCACCTTCCCGTTGGGCATAGCGAAATCCAGGATGGCGATATCCGGCGCGTGCTCCTTCACCGCTTGCACGGCGGCTTCGCCGGTTTCGGCTTGAGCCACCACTTTGAAACCGGGATGCGATTCCAGCAGCGAAACGATCCCCAGCCGGACCACTTCATGGTCATCGGCAATCACCAGGCGGACTTCACGTTCCATTTGATTAGTTTCTCCGGACCGGCACAAACGCTCGCAGGCGTGTGCCCTCAGGTGAGGAAAAAATCTCCAGATTTCCCAGGTTCTGCGCCAGTCTTTCCCGAATGGCCGTCAGCCCCACGCCAATATCCATAGCCCCGCTTGCCAGGCTCCGCTCTACTTCCGCCGGCAGCCCGCTGCCATGATCTTCCACTTCGAGGTATGCGCCTGAAGCGTCGCGCGTCAATCGGACCGAGGCACTGGTACTGCCCGAATGCCGGCGCACATTCGAAATGCCCTCCTGCACTACCGCCATCAAAGTATGCTCCAATTCCTGGGGAAGGCGCCCGAAATCGGAATCGATCTGGAAATCGATTTTGAGGCCGCTATCCCGCGCATACCCATCCAGGTACCACTTGACCGCAGCCGACAAACCCAGCTCATCGAACAGCGGCGGGTGCAGCATGTAAGAAAAGGTGCGCACGTCGCGGCAGCACCGCTCGAGCAGCGTGAGGTTGCTCTGCATGCTCTTGGAGTCGTTCGCGCCCAGTGACAGGCTCATGCTGAGCGCCGCCAGGCTTTGGGCAATGGTGTCATGGAGGAAACGCGCCAGGTTGCGCCGCTCGTTGTCCTGCATTTGAAACAGCCGCGCGGAGAGCTTGCGTAGCGCGGATTCGGAGCTCCGCAGGCCCGTGGTGTCAGTGGCGGAACTGACGATGCACGACACCGCATCGTGGTCATCCCGCACCACCGTACTGGACCACGCCAGATCGCGTACGCTGCCGTCCGCCAATACCCACTGGTTCTCGAAATACACCGGGAAAAACTGCCGCTCAAACTCCTCACGCATTTTTCCGGACTGCTCGTCCTTGAGAAAAACCTCCCACACCGGACGACCCAGGACCTCCGCGGCCTTGTAGCCCGTCAGATTCTCCGCGGCCCGGTTGAACTGCATCAGCCGCCCGGCCGGGTCGGTCGCAATGGTCGGCGCACTGATCACATCCAGAATCGCGCCGGTGATGTCGGTCACCGGTTCGGAGGGGCTGATGGGCAGGTTCTGCTGTTGCAGCGGCAGCGATACCAGCACCACGTGATGGTGTCCGCCGGCCTGTACCGCGCGGGCAATCAGACGAACCGAGATGCTTTCGCCGTCCTTAGTCAGGTGACGCCACTCGCCGAGTTCCTGCGATTCGGCAGTCGCCGCCGACCAGCGAATCAGCAGCCGCGGAATGTCCTCCACCGGAGAAAGGTCCGCCAGGTGGAGCCGCACAAACTGTTCCCGGTTGTAATGGTAGAGTTCAACCGCCGCATCGTTCACCTCGGCGAAACGCAAATTTTCACGATCCAGCACGAACATGGGGACCGGTGCGGCGCAAAAAAGCGCCTTGAAAAAAGGATCGTCAATGGTGTTGCTCCTGGCGGCGCGGCGATCGGCCGACTCCCGCAGCACCGCCATGAATTCGCCATTCTGTAACGGCGTGACGCTGATATCCACGCGTATGTGGGTCCCGTCGCTGCGGGTCACCCGGCATTCACGCTGCACCGATTCACCTTGAAAATTGCCCAAATCGTGCATGGGCAGGAACCGCCCGGCCTCCTGACCGGTCAGCACTTCCGCCGACACCCGAAACATATCGCAAATCTTGCGATTTACCTCGAGAATGACGCCGTCCACCGCGCGGGCAATCAACGCGCCATCCGACATTTCTCCGATCAGAGAAGCAAGCGGATCCCGGGTACTCCTGGAGGGATCGTTGGTCATGCCTTTTGTGGCCATGGTGTCAGCAGTGGGGAACCTTTTAAATTAACGTGAAAATCGCGCAGGCACAATAGGGAATGCGCAACTCAAATTATCACAATCGCGCGAGGCTGTTCGGGGAACACCGCTTACTTTGGCTCTCCACGCGGTTCTGCAATGATTGTGGGGCAGCCAATCCTGGGCCAAAGAGCCGCCTAAAAGGCGGCAGCGGGCAAGATTGCCCGCCCCACAATTTGTGCAGGCTGCTGCAAGTCTGCAAAGTAAGTGACATTGGGCGGGGCGGTCAGCGCAGCAGGTCCTGCCTGGTTAAGCGGAGCTTTTGGAAGTCCGCGTTGCTGATCACATAGAACCAGTCGGCAAACCGCGCATTGAGATCGCGCGACGCCTTTTCGCCCGAATTGCCTGTTTCTCCGTAGGCGCTGGCGCGATTGGCGTCCCAGTTGGTCGTCACAAACAGGTAGCGATCCCCCCCACCGGCTTTACCGCTGTCGGAGGCCGATGCCGCCACGTCGCCAAACCGGATCTGGTACGCCACGCCGTTGGCCATCTCGACATTCATTTCCCCATCGGTCGCGAAGATGCGGTTGGGTGTGAGCAGGAAGCCAAAGGGACGAAGCGCCATGGCAGTCGCATCCGCAATTTGAATCCTGCCTTCGCGCAGATCATGGGCCAACTCGGGGGGCTTCGGCCGCGCATCCACGATTTTGAGCTTATCCAGAGTCTCTGCCAGCGCCTTCACCGGCTCTTGTTTGACGGAACCGGCGGTCGAAACCCAGAACCCCAGGCCCTGCGTCAACGTGACCGCTTCGGCTTGTTCGACCGTCCCGGCCGTGGGATTTACCGAGTAGCTGTCGAGGATCAGCTTTCGAATCGATGCGGATGGCATGCGGAGCAGCCCCGCGTTCACCCAATCCACAAACTTCGCGGACGGATCGGCGTCCGTCTTCACCGCATAAGTCCGCTTACTGTCCGGGACCCGGATGTAGCGCCAGCCGGCTTTCCCCTCGACCGGTTTGCCGAGGATGAAGTCGGCCAGAATATTCTTCTGCCCGTCTCGCAGCGTGACCCTCTTGCCGCGGCCTTGCAGACTCGTGACCTTTGGGTCCAACGGGTCAATGACGCCGTATTTCACGTGATCCTGCACCTGGTCGGAACGAACCCGGTCCTTGTGGAGATCCATCAAAGCCGCGGAAGTCTTCACCAGCCGGTCGCCGATATCGATGGGATAATCGTTATTCGACGTAATCACCCAGCGATTATTCTTGAACTCGACTTTGAGCGGACGTGCCGTCGCCGTGGATTCGTCGTAATCGATCACCTCGATGGATTTCGCCGCCTGGGGATCGCGGAAGTTGGGATAAAACGCCTGACCTTCGTCGTTCAGCACCGCGGGGGTGTAGTGCTCGGGCTGTACCATGGCCGCGGCCGTGACCAGCGCCGCCGCGCATGCCAGAAAGCCGGCAGTCTTGACGCCTTCTGTCATGGCCGCGCCTCCACTGCGTGTTCCCCCGCCGCGTGTTCATCGATCAGGCGGTCCACCGATACGCCGATCCGCTCCCGCGCCAGTCTGCGCAGGGAAACGATAAAGAACAGAATCACCGCGGGTATGGGAGGCAGCAGCACGGCCATCAGCTTGATGGTGCTTTGAATGGCCCGAATGGAACTCTCCATGTCCGCCCGGCTGTCTTCGATCCGGCGTTGTTTTTCGTCTTCGATGGTGGTTTTCGCCACCTGATATCGCCGGTTCTCGACCGCCTGCACATTGGCGATCATCACCTGTTTCGCCTGATCGTCCAGGTCCTTGCGCTGCTGGATCTCATCCACTGCCTTATCCAGCCGCGCCTGCGCTTCCTTGAGGCGCGTATCGGCGATGGCTTCGGCCTGCCGGATGTCGTCCAGCCGCTGTGATTCGTAGGTGCGGGTGCGTGCCTCCACGGCTTCCAGGGTGCGGTGCCGCGGACGGCGTTTGCGCAGCGAAATGAACGAAGGGTCGCCCGCCAGCTGATCGACCGAGTTCAACAGAAATGTGACGTTATCGAAGTTGAGGTTCTCGATGCCGCGGCGGCGCAGTTCGAAAAACTCCTCGCCCATCAGATCCACGTCGGCGACGATCACCGCGTTCACCTTGCCGGCGACGCGCATTGCCAGTACCTGTTTCTGGTCCTCGGGCACGTGCTTGACGTCCTTATTGAAGTGGATCTCGCCGAACAGGTCGCGCTTCACCACATCCTCGGAACGTGTTTCGCCCGAATCGCCGCTGGTTGCGAGCAGCGGAATCGCCTGGCCCGCGCCGCCGGCTTTCGCTGTCAGAACCCCGGGATAGAGCAGCACTACTTCCTGCATGCCGGCCGTGATCGGTTCGCTTGGATTGAATCCTTTGCCGACAAACACGATTTCCTTCGGCATGTTCCTAAATTGCGGATGAGGATTGTAGTTATCCCAGGCGACCTGGCTGGGCTGCCAACTGACGCCGGCGGCGTCGAGCAGAGCGCTCAAATCGGCCCGGGGAGTCGAGGCTGGCGGCTTGACCGGGAACGGTGTCGGCATCTGGGAAATTTCCTTGGGCGCCAGATCGAGATTGAACATCGGCAGCGGATCGAGCAAAAGCAGTACGGGCTTGCCGGTCTTCGCATATTCCGTCAGCCGGTTGGCGTCAGGTTGCGTGAGCGCCGTAGGTTGCGCCGCCAGCAGCACGTCGAGATCGTTGGGATAAGGAGCGTCCGCCGACACCGCCGTCACCTGGTATTGCTTTTGCAATTCGCCGATGATAGGCCATTCCGGATTCTGCCGCCTGGTCTGATAATCGTAGCCGCCGAACAACTGCACGCCGGTGTTCAAGATCCCGATTTTCTTCCGCTTGGCGCGCGCCACCACGCGGATGGATCGCACCAGTTCGTACTCGGCCGGCAGTCCGCGATCGAAGAAAGGAATGATGAACTCTTCGGAACCGCACGTGAACACCAGACCGAGATAGATTTCGCTGATACTGCCCGCGCCTTCTTCCGCCGCCGGAATAGGAGTCGGAGTGATGTTATAGCGGTCCTGCGCTTCGCGCGCGGCGGGTGAATAGCGCACGGTCTCGATGATGCGGCTATGAATGGCCTCGCCGCCCACGGCATCGAATTCGCGCAGCATCCCGACCAGGCTATTGCGTGCATCCACGAAGCTGCGGGGCACGTCCGGGCTGAAGTACGCCCGGATGAAGACGGGCTGCTTGGGATTCAGCCCTTTGAGCAGCGCCAAGGTCTCGGGAGAAAGCGAGTGGATGCGTTCGGAAGTGGTATCGAAGCGGATGCGCGTTTGGGCCGCCAGAATCGTCAGGCTGGCTACGATGGTGAGCAGAGCGGCCGTGCGCAGCAGGTAGTGCAGGGTGAAGTGAGGCGCCTTCGCACCCGTCGGCCAGCGCCGGCGCGCCAGCAGGGCGGTATTCAGATAAAGGGCCGCGGCGGCGATTCCGATGAAGTAGATCAGAGCACTGACGGTGACCGCGCCTGAGACCACATCGCTCATCTGTTCCACGACGGAGAGGTCTTCGGCCAACCGCTGCGGCGAACCGCTCATGATCGCGCCGGCCTGGTGGAGGAACACGAAGACGGCGCAGAAGAGACTACCCAGAATGAACGCGATGGTCAGGTTATCGGTGAGCAACGAAGCTAACATCGCGACCGCCAGCATCGCCGCGCCGCATAGCCAGTATCCGGCGTAGGTCACGAGCAACAGTCCCGGATCGGGATGGCCCAGCCAGCACAGCACCACCACGTGGCTCAAGGAAAACAGCAGTGAAACCGTGTAAATCGCGAGGCCGGCGAAATACTTGCCCAACACCACCTGCACGTCGCTGGTGGGTAGCGTCAGGAGCAGTTCTTCGGTGCCCTGCCGGCGTTCGTCGGCCCACAGGCTCATGGAAATGGCGGGGATAAAGAAGACCAGCAGGTACGGGAAGAAGCGGTTGAGTTGATCGAGGTTGGCGAGGTTGTTGGCAAAGAAGGCGTCCTGCCAGAAAGCCGCCACCGCGCTCAGAAAAACGAACAACGAAATGAAGACGTAGCCGGTGGGGGTGCTGAAGTAACCCGCCAACTCGCGGCGGACGATGGCGCCGATTACGCGCCCTCTTCTCATGCGGACGCCGGAACGCATGCGCCTCCTTCCGTGAGCGCTTGGAACGCTTCATCCAGCGTGGCGTGGGTGCCCTGCATTTCGCGCGGCAGGCCATCGAAGACGATGCGCCCGCGATTGATCAGAATCACCCGGTCCGCGACCGCCTCGACCTCCTGCAAGATATGGGTCGAAAGCAGGATGGTGCACTTGGCCGCCATTTCGCGGATGGTCCGTCGAACCTCGCGAATCTGGTTGGGATCCAGGCCGCCGGTGGGCTCGTCCATGATCAGCACGTCCGGTTCGTGCAGCAGGACGTGGGCCATGCCGACGCGCTGGCGATAGCCTTTCGAAAGCTTGCGGATGCTCTTTTCGATGACCGCCTGCAATGCGCAGCGCCGCACCACTTCGTCGATGCGCGAGGCCAGGCGAGCGCCGGTGAGGCCGCGGGCGCGGCCGTAGAAGTGCAGCAGCGAAAGCGGGGTCATTTCGGGATAAAGGGGTCCGTTCTCTGGTAAATAGCCGAGGCGCTCAGCCGCGTGAATCCGGTCGTTGACCACGTCGCATCCGGCAATACGGGCGCTTCCCGTGCTAGGCGCCAGATAGCCGGTCAGGATCTTCATGGTAGTCGATTTCCCGGCGCCATTCGGTCCGAGAAAGGCCACCACCTGGCCGGCCGGGATCGAGAAGCTCACATCCCGGATAGCGGCGAAGTCCCGATAGAATTTACTGAGGCCGATCGCCTCGATCATGGGAGTAGCTGGTTCCATGGTCGGTTCGGTCGTTTTTTCGTTCAAAGACTAAAGTTTACTACACTGCCTGTGCTCTTCCGGTACCAGTGTAAAGGGGGATTGGTGGGGTGGAGGGGTTAAGTTGGTGATTCTGTTGAGGGGATGTGTTGTCACCGGCTGACCATGGCGGCACTGAATTCTCCTAGCTGCACGCTAATGGCCGGGTTCGCCGGGGTGCCCGAAATGGTGACTACGTCGGGTCTGCCGTCTCCGTTGAGATCGATCACGGACGGGACGTAAGTGGTGCTTGAGGGATGGAAGGTCCCGTCACCTTGTCCGAGGGATACGGTGCCGTCGGTGGCGATATCGGCTATGCCGTCGCCATTGAAGTCTCCCACCAGAAAGCCGCCGCCGACCAGGCTGGACGGAGGGCCCAGGCGGAACGACCCATCACCGTTCCCGAGGAACACCATGGTAGCCGCTACAGGCGGTGGTTCCGGCATTTCCAGGAGAAGGAAATCGGACCCGGCGATCAGGTCGGGAATGCCATCGCCGTTGAAATCTCCCACGGCCAGCAGGTATGGGCCGACGGCGGCACCAACCGGAACACTGGTTTCGGAGAAGGTTCCATCTCCCTTCCCCAGGAGCACGGTAATTTCGGCGCCGTACCAAACAGCCAAGTCGGCTTTGCCGTCTCCATTGAAATCGGCCGTGACGATTTCGCTGGCGGAGAAGGTCTGGGATACGCCAAACGTGCCGTCTCCGTTGCTCAGCAGGACAGAACTGGCTGTGGCGAGGTCGGTCGGACCGTCCCCATTGAAATCTGCCGCTACCATGCCATATTGCACGGCGGGCCCGGAGAGGATCGGAGCCTGGAACGCGCCGTCTCCATTTCCAAAAAGCACGGCGATGCCGGCAGAAGTACCCAGGGCGAGGTCTTGGTTGCCGTCCCCGTTGAAGTCCCCCACGGTGTACGCGTTGATGTTAGAAACGCCAGGCATGGGAGAGTTCACGGCTGGCATGAAGGTGCCATCGCCATTGCCTAAAAGCACGCTGACGCTGCCGCTGGCTATGGCGGCGATGTCGGTGATTCCGTCGCCGTTGAAATCTGCGATCACGATAGCGATTGCCGGTGCGCTCACGGGATAATTCACCGGGGCCGATAGCGTGATGGCAGGGAGGGTGCTGAGGGTGACTTTCGCC
>Ga0326727_10015395_pt1 | contig 16420 bp, 20 predicted proteins | sample MB2enrmetagenome_FD_207643 | JGI IMG/M metagenome (GOLD analysis project Ga0326727, IMG submission 207643) | Lab enriched peat soil microbial communities from McLean, Ithaca, NY, United States - MB29MY | ecosystem: Environmental > Terrestrial > Soil > Wetlands > Peat | place: USA: New York...
ACTCCGATGCTTGCCCGGCTCCCCACTGCAAGGGAAGAGTGTCGGGATATCCCCGGTGCTGCGGAGTTCTTTACCGGGATAGATCAGGAGATTGAAATGCACCGCCGCCACTCCGGTGATTACGGGTACCAGTTCTTCCTGCTCCGTGCGCCGGCCTGATATACCGGCGACCATTTTTTGTACAAAACCCATCTCTTTTACCCTTCCGCATCCCAGTACAAGGCAGGTTTACCCACTCTCCTGTTCCCGAGCGTGTTCCATGACATCCCCTGTTCCAGCATCCCCGATAAAATCCCGGTACCAACCCGGCGAGATCACGGCCCTGTGCGATGCGGCAGTCAGCACTGCAACCGCTTCTCTTGCCCGGATTGCTGCCCTGCCCCCGGAAAAGAGATCCACCGACACTACGCTGCTCGCCTTTGAAACCACCATGGCGGACTTCGGCGACGCGACCCTGCCCCTGACGCTTATGGGCTACGTGTACCCTGACCCGGAAATTGCGGCCGAAGGTTCGGCATGCGAGGAAAAGGCAGGGATGTTTGTGGTCAGCACCTTTACCCGACGGGATCTCTACGACGCGGTAAAAACTGCCATCCCCCGGACACCGGAAGAGTCCCGGCTCCTCTTGGAAACCCTCCGGCAGTTCAAAAAGAACGGGCTTGCCCTTCCCGACGACCGGCTCGCGGTTGTCCGTTCCCTCAAGGAACAACTCACAAAACTCGAAGTGGAGTTTACCGCAAACCTCAACAATGACACGAGTTCCGTTGATTTCTCCGCGGCAGACCTCGACGGTGTCCCCAGAGAAGCGCTTGCCACCTTTGCGCGAACGGAAAGCGGCCTCTTCCGGGTCACCACCAAGTACCCGGATTACATCCCGGTGATGCAGAACGCGAAGAACCCCGTGACGAGGAAACGGCTGTACTCCGTATTTGTCAACCGGCAGGCCGGGGCAAACACCCGGCTTCTCACCGGGGCCATAGAAGTACGCCGGCAGTGCGCAAAGGAACTGGGCTATGCGAGCTGGGCGGATTACCGGCTCGATGGCCGGATGGCAAAGAGCACCATAACCGTGCTTGCCTTTCTCGACAGGTTAAAGGCGCCATTAAAGGAGAAGATCCGGCACGACCTCGCCACGCTGCTGACCCTCAAAAAGGAGCTGGAACCGGGAGCAGACCGGGTCGAGCCGTGGGATCTCGCGTATCTCACCGAACAGGAACGGAAGCGGAAGTTCGCGCTCGACGATGAGGCGATCCGTAAGTACTTCCCGTTCGAACGGGTCGTGCAGGGTATGTTTGACTGTTTCGGGCCGCTCTTCGGGGTCCGGTTTACCGGAGTGACGGATGTCAAAGTCTGGGCCCCGGGCGTGAAACTCTGCCGGGTCATCAACGTCGCGGACGACCGGACGATCGCGTATATCTATTTCGACATGTTCCCCCGTGACGGGAAGTACGGGCACATGATGATGGTGCCCCTGGTATCAGGCGGGGCAAAAGGTGCGGATTACACGGTGCCGGTCACCGCTATAGTCGGCAACTTCCGGGGGCCATCGGGGGATATCCCCTCGCTTTTAACCCACGATGATGTTGAGGGACTCTTTCACGAGTTCGGCCACGCGCTCCACGGCAGCCTGACCCGGGTCCCTTTTGCGAGCCTCGCAGGATCGCGTGTCGAGTGGGACTTTGTCGAGACGCCGTCGCAGGCGCTGGAAAACTGGGCCTGGGAACCCTCAGTGCTTGACGCAATCTCCGGGAATTATGCGAACCCGGAGGAAAAACTCCCGGCAGCGCTCCGCGACCGGATCATCGCCGCCCGCGACCTCGGTGCCGGCCTGAAGTACACCCGGATGCTCGTGATCTCGACCGAAGATATGGCCTTCCACACTGCCGACGGGCCGGTTGATGTCACGGCTCTTGCTAACATGATCTACCGTGATCTGATGGGCATCCTGCCACTTGAGGGAGGTCACGAACCCGCGACCATCGGGCATTTCATGGGCGGGTACGATGCCGGATATTACAGTTATCTCTGGGCCGAGGTGTACGCGTTGAACGTCTTTGCCCGGTTCAAAAAAGACGGGCTTTTCAATCCCGCCACCGGCGCCGCATACCGGCACTGGATCCTCGAACAGGGAAACATGCAGGACGGGACGGTGCTCCTTTCAGGATTCCTCAGGAAAAAACCGGGCATGGATGTTTTCTACGAGCGGCTGCACATCCGGCCACCCGCAGATCCGATGGGATCAGGCAGCGTCAGCCGTCACGGGAGTTCCTGAAGCGTTCCGCTTATCTCCCCTGCACCCAAATCATGTGAGTGTGATACACGAGCCACCGGTAAAAAAGTACCTCTACTGGTGCGACCAGTGTAACGTCCCGCTGATCGGCAGGACCTGCTCCTGCGGCGCAAACGGGCGGGAGATCGAACTCCTCCAGCCCTACGACGTACGCCCGGCGCTTTCTGCGGATATGGCGCTTATTAAAAACCTCGTCCGCGAACAGTTCGGGAACGTCCCGATCCCGTCCGTTCTCCTCCTCAATAAGACCGGAGGGGTGGACCGGGCCGATCTCGTGATCGCCCACGGGCACCGGTTTGGCTGGCTCACCTTCGACCCCGTGGCACGGAAATTCTCGCTCGATATCGCCCCCGAGGCGCTGCCCTCTATACTCAAGCACGTGACAAAAGGGATTGTCGACCTCGAAACCGGTATCGATACCCCCGGCGGGGCCGGGCGGATGGGGGGAAAGAAGTTCCGGCTCAAAGAGGCCCGGCCTGACGGCACCGTGATCGTGAAGTTCAGGAACCGGTTCGGGACCGGGGTGGTAAAAGACGGGCAGATCCGGGTCAAGGAACTCATGCCGGTCGATCTCCGCACCGGGAAAAACCCTGACTGGGAACAGGTCGTGGAGCAGAACCGGTACCATCTTAAAAACCTCGAACGGTCATCAGTCCGGATGATCAAGCAGCACATCCACGACCGGCCGAAGTGTAATGTCTCGTTCTCGGGCGGCAAGGACAGCACAGCGGTGCTCACGCTCGCGAGAAAGGCCGGGGTGACAGAAGCATTCTTCCTCGATACCGGTATCGAGTTTCCCGAGACCATCGCGTTTGTGAAATCGCAGGGCGTCCCGGTGATCGAGAAGGCCGGGGATTTCTGGCAGGCAGTGGAGAAGGCCGGGCCCCCGGGAAAGGACAACCGGTGGTGCTGCAAGCTCCTCAAACTGCGGCCGCTCAAGCTCCACCTTGCTGAGATCGGGGCCTGTGTCACGGTGCAGGGCAACCGGTGGTATGAATCGTGGAACCGTGCCTCACTTGAAGAGACCAGCCAGAACCCGGCAAATCCGCTCCAGCTCAACATCTCCCCGATCCGGAACTGGCGGGCGCTCGAAGTCTTCCTCTACCTCTGGTGGCAGAAGGCCGCGGTGAACCCGCTCTACGAGAAGGGGATCGAACGGATCGGGTGTTATGTCTGCCCGTCCATGCTCGAGAGCGAGTATGAGGATCTTAAGGTCATGCACCCTGACTATGCCAGGCGCTGGGACGCGGTTCTCACGGAGTACGCAAAAAAGTGTGGGCTCCCCGATGCATACGCGAAATGGGGGCTCTGGCGCTGGAAGGCGCTGCCGCCCAAGATGCGTGAACTCTGCCGGGACCGGGGGATCCCGGTGCGGGACGATTATACCCTCCAGGCAGAACCGCCGTCAGGACAGGAAGAAACGGTTGAAATAGCAGGAGAAAGAACCATGGAACCGGATATGGCGGCACAGGAAACCGGGGGATATAATGTGGATGCGATCCGCAGGGACTTTCCCATTCTCGGCGATATCATTTACCTCGACAATGCAGCGACGAGTTTCTCTCCCGAACCCGTGATCGCAGCACAGGTCGAGTTCGAGCACCGGTACCGGGCAAACGTGGGACGGGGCGTCCACCGGCTCACCAGTATCGCGAGCCAGCGGTACTGGCACGCCCACGAGAAGATCGCGGAGTTCATCGGCGGCAAAAACGGACTCACCGTCTTTACGAAAAATACCACCGAATCGGTGAACATGGTCGCGCAGGGCCTGAGCTGGAAGCCCGGCGACCGGGTGATCACCACCATCCTAGAACACCACTCGAACCTGCTTCCATGGCGCCGGCTCGCCCGGCAGGGTGTCGCCACCGATATTATTGGCATTACCTCTGATTACTCGCTCGACCTTGCTGCGCTGAAACGGGCTATCACCGGGTCTACCCGGCTCGTGGCTGTCACGCACGCCTCAAACGTGCTCGGCGTCGTAACCCCCATAACGGAGATCGCGAAGATCTGCCACGATCACGGTGTGCTCCTCCTCGTTGACGGGGCGCAGGCCGTCCCGCACCTGCCGGTGGATGTGGAAAAACTCGGCTGCGACTGCTACTGCTTCTCGGGCCACAAGATGCTCGGGCCGACCGGCACCGGGGTGCTCTGGATGAAGGAGCCCTGCATCGAGCCGTCCGTTCTTGGCGGCGGGATGGTCGAGGCGGTTACCAGTGATGGCTGCACATTCGCGCAGGGTTACCAGAGGTACGAGGCGGGAACGCCCAATATCGCGGGAGGCATCGGCCTTGGGGCCGCGGTGGACTACCTCCAGACAATCGGGATGGAGCAGATCCACCGGTACGAGACCGATCTTACGAGCCGGCTCCTTGCAGGCCTCTCCGGGAACCCCAAAGTCCACGTCTACGCCCCGCAGAAACCGGAACACCGGATCGGAGTTGTCTCCTTTACGGTCGACGGCTTCCATCCCCACGAGGTGGCCCAGCAGCTCGATGAGATGGCAGACATCATGGTCCGGTCCGGCCACCACTGCTGCCAGCCGCTCGTAGAGAGTCTCGGGATTCCCGACGGGACCGTGCGGGCGAGCCTTGCGCTCTACAACACCCGGCAGGAGTGCGACATGCTTGTGGCAACCCTCGAAGAACTCACAAGGTGACGTGAGTCAATCACTCTTTTAATTCTGTAAACATTATGGGGATCTCTCTGTGACGCTCTTGGGGGTTACTGCCCCCGCACGCTAGAGGCATCCCCCGATTGCGATGGTGCCGGCCTGTACGCAAAAGTATCAGGATTTTTTTAAAAAGGTAATATGGAGACATCGCACTGCGCCCCGTCCCCCTCGGGGGACTGGTGGCGCAGGAGGGGGGCGGCAAATTACAAATTTTATTTTTCAAATATTCCCGTTTGCCGCTCTGCCACGGTTTATTACACGCCCCGTCCCATACTCGTGTACGGTTTGCACGGGAAACACCGTGCAGGGAACACGTGAAGCGGCATGGACAACCAGATCTTTTCCGATATCTTTTCGCGGGCAAGGGAGCGGCATCCCCTTGTCCACCACATCACCAACTACGTGACCGTCAACGACTGCGCCAATATCACCATCTGTGCCGGCGGGGCGCCGGTCATGGCGGATGCCCCTGAAGAAGCCGGGGAGATGGCAGGTTTTGCCGGGGCCCTTGTACTCAACATCGGGACGCTCAACCCGGGGATCATCAGAAGCATGATCCTCGCCGGGAAAGCGGCCAACGAACGGAAGATTCCGGTCATCCTCGATCCGGTCGGGGCGGGGGCAACCCGGCTCCGGACAGACAGCACCCGGCGCCTGCTTGACACCCTTGATATCTCTATTATCAAGGGAAACGCCGGGGAGATTGGGGTGCTTGCCGGCGCCGACGCAAAGGTACGGGGCGTGGACTCGGCCGGTGTTGCCGGAGATATTGTCAGCATCGCCCGGGACTTTGCGGAGTCAACCGGCATTACGGTTGTCGCCAGCGGGGCAACTGATATCGTGAGCGACGGGAAACGGGTGCTCTTCGTTGAGAACGGCCACCCGATGATGGGCACGATCTCGGGGACCGGCTGCATGGCTTCCTCGGTCACCGGGGTCTGCGCAGCGGTTGAAAAAGATACAGTGATGGCTGCGGCAACGGCCCTTGCGGCGTTCGGGCTTGCCGGGGAGCGGGCAGCGGCACGGGCACAGGGACCCGGCTCATTCAAACCGGCGCTCTTTGACGAGATGGCAGCGCTCACCCCCGCCGACATCAGGGCCGGGGCCCGGGTAAAATCTGCGTGACCGAAAACCATATGGCATTCGACCTCTACGTTGTCACCGATGAGACCCTCGGGCGGGGACATTCCCACGCGGAGATCGCACGGCTTGCCTGTGCCGGGGGAGCCGATGCAATCCAGCTCCGGGACAAGTGGTGCAGCATGCGAGACCTCTGCCGGGCCGGCCGGGAGATCCGGGAGATCACGAGAGCAACCGGGACGCTCTTTATCGTGAACGACCGGCTGGACATCGCACTTGCCTGCGGGGCAGACGGCGTGCACCTCGGGCAGGGAGACCTGCGGGTGGACGTGGCACGGCAGATCGCGCCCCGGCCGTTTATCGTCGGCATCTCGGCAGGGACGGTTGCGGAGGCGGTCGCAGCCGAAGAGGCGGGGGCAGATTACGTGGTATTGAGCCCCGTCTTTTCCACCACATCCAAGGACAACGCCGGCCCCGGCCAGGGTCTTGTCGTCATGCGGGAGATGAAAGAGGCCGTTTCAGTCCCGGTGCTCGCCATCGGGGGAATCAGCAGGGATAACGTGGGTTCGGTGATCGGGGCAGGGGCGGACGGTGTTGCCGTGATCTCGGCGGTAGTCGGGCAGCCGGACATCACGGCTGCCACCCGGGACCTCAAAGACCGGATCACTGCGGCAAAACAGGAGCGCCAACGATGACGGGCGATACCTTCGTACTCCACGAGCATTTCTCGCAGCACCATCATTTTGACTTCCGGCTGGAGCGGGACGGCGTCCTCGTGAGCTGGGCGGTTCCGAAAGGATTACCGACGACTCCCGGCGAGCGGCGGCTGGCGATTGCGGTCGAGGATCACCCCCTTTCCTACGGGGACTTTGAGGGGAAGATCCCGGAAGGGCAGTATGGCGCGGGAGAAGTGAGAATAGCAGATGCGGGCACGTACGAGACGCTCGAATGGACGGATCAGCGGATTGAGGTCGTGCTGCACGGCAGGCACTTTTCGGGGAAGTACGTATTACTCAGGTTTAAAAAAGCCAGGGAGAAGAACTGGCTTGTCCTGAAAGGGAAGGACGCCTGAAAAATTTTATCCCGGGGCGCCGACGATGAGTGCATGAAGGTTCTTTTCGCCTTCCCTGCGCTCTTCCTCGCCATCCTTTTTATTCTCGGGACGGGGTGCAGCACGACCGTGCCTGCCCGTACCGATATCCCGACTACGGGGACCACCGTCACCGTTTCCATCCAGCCGGACATTGCCCGTTATACCGTGCTCATGTCCTCGACCGTGGGGATCGGGCTCACCTCGCAGATCAACGGCACGCTTCCCCCGGACTACCTGATGTATGTCTGGAAGACCGACTACGGTCACTTCGTTGGCTGGAGCGCCCCGGACTACACTGTCAGGGAGCTGGGTAATACTGTTGGGAGCGTAAACGGGACAAAAGTATACTGGACTTATATCGGGGAAAACGAGAGCGGCGGGCGGCCCCCGGTCCACATCACCTTGGACATCATCGACCGGGCAACCGGCGCCACGCTCGGGCGCGCGGAACAGGTCATCGGCTGGGATACAAAAAACGATACCGCCGTGATCGGGTAGTCCCTTTGCCATGGTCAATACCTATTTAGGCCGGGGAAGGGATTCACTGGTATACTAAAAAAGGAGGGATCCGTAATGCCAAGCACAAAAGACGGAAGACTTGAGTTGCTGACCGACAAGAACAGCGCACTCGTCCTTGTGGACTACCAGCCCACGATGTTTGCGGGGGTTGCATCAGGAGACAAGACGATCATCAGGAACGCTGCCTACTGCGCCGCAAAGGCTGCAAGCATCCTTGGCGTACCGGTCGTGCTCTCGGCTATCAACCCGCAGAGCAACGGGAACTTCCTTGCCGAAGTAACAAACCTCTTCCCGGGCCAGGAAGTGTATTCCCGCACGGTGCCCAGCTTTGATGCATTTGAGGATGAAAAGACCTGGAACGCATTCAAAAAGACCGGTAAAAAGAAGCTTGTGGTTTCCGGCCTGTGGACCAGCATGTGTTTTGCCTATACGGCCCTGCACGGCATCAGGGAGGGGTACGAGGTGTATGGTCTGATGGACGCAGGCGGGGATTCCACACCCGACGCCCACAAGTACGGGATAGAAAGGATGCTCCAGGCCGGGGTCGTTCCGATCACGGTCGAATCACTGGTCTCGGAATGGATGCATGCCTGGACCAACCCGAAGGCCGGAGAGCTCGTAAAAGAAGTGTACTCGCGGTACGGGTATATGATCGGCCTCGGGAGACAGTAACGGGGCAAATCGCATGACCCCTCCTGTTACGAGGGGCGCGCGTTCCTTTTTTTGCGGGGTTTTTGATCCGGCGTACCGTCAGCAGTCCCGATCCATTCCGGGTTTGCCCACGTGATGTTGAAGGCATTGTTGATCGCTTTTGTCACCATATCGCTCTCGATCCAGAGTGCGACCAGGTTTGACCGGTCCGCTGACGCATCCTCTGGCAGCGGGAACATCATCAGCATCTCCCGGCCGTCGATGGTGAGGGTCCGGATAAACGGCTCCGGGGCGGTCTGGAAGTCCTCTGTCACCCGGGAAAATGATTCGCGGACATCGAGGATCTTCTCCTTTGTCCGCACCGGGTTGTTCGACGAGATCCGGAGAATAACGCCTTTTCGTTTTGCAGCGTCGAGCTGTTGCTTGATCGGTTCAAGTTCCTCCGGGTAGTACAGGGTGCCAAACAGATAGAGGCTTGTCCTTGCCCGCTTTATCATATCGACCGTTTTTATTGCAATGTTGCCGATACCCCGTACGATACTGGTCTTGGGGGGATTTGCTTCTGTGCGCCTCTCGTAGGTCATAGTAAATTCGTCGGTCATCTGGTCGATCTCGGCAAGGAGGGCAGACTTCCGGCTGCCGATCGTATCGCCGGGGCAGACCGGCGTGATCTTCCCGGGCCTCCCCTTCTCGACGGTGATCCAGTGCTCGCGTTCAAGTCGCTTGATGGTATCGTAGATCTTGGTGCGGGGAATCCCAGCCTCTTCAGCAAGAGCAAACGGGGTCGTGCTCCCGATCCGTGCCAGGGCAGCGTAGGCCTTTGCCTCGTACGCGGAGAGCCCGAGAGTCTGGAGCAGGGCGATCGTCTTCTGGTCCGTGGTCATTGTACGATGTACTATACCATTTCCCCGTATATAAGTTACAAAACAATTAAGAGCCCCCATGGCAATTCACGATCGTAAAAAGGTGAAGAAACATGTCAGTCAAAGAAAATATGCGTCTCATGCAGACGCTGGACGATGCCTGGAACTCCCAGGACTGGGCAACATTCGAGAAACGCCACGCAAAGGATGTCGATGTCTTCTGGCCGGCACAAGCTGACCCGACCCATGGCCGCCACTCACACAAGGATGAAGCGATTGCCTTCTTTAAGATCTTCCCGGATAACAAGGTCGGGAACAGGCCGTACAAGAGCTTCTTCGGCCAGGGGGACTATACCTGCTCCGTCGCCGAGTTCACGGGAACGTTTAAGGGCCCGATGACCACGCCGGACGGAAAAGTGATACCGCCCAACGGGAAGAAATTCAAGGTCGAATTCTGTACTGTTGCCCACTGGAAGGACGGGGAGATCGTCGAGGAGAAGCTCTTCTACGACAAGATCTCCTTGATGCAGCAGATCGGCCTGATGTGAATATCTCACCGGGAAGAGTGCAGGAAGAGACCGGGGGCGGTCTTCTTACAGGGTTCCGTCCCGGGGCATATCCCGGCGTTTTTTGGCGGGCTTTGGACAAGTACAGGGAACAGTAGCATACCATGACAGAGACAGGGAAAAATCCAGAGAACAGGAAAGCAACGGCATGAAGATCACGGTCACAAAGAACGGTCCCTACATCGTGACCGGCGGCGTCCCGCTTATACAGATGGAGATCTGCAACGATGACGAGGGATACTGCCGGACCTGGCGGGAAGTGAAAAGGTTTCCCGTGCAGGAGACCTATGCCCTCTGCCGGTGCGGCCATTCAGAGAACAAACCCTTCTGTACCGGGATGCATGCGAAGATCGGCTTTGACGGTACAGAGACCGCGGGAAACGAGCCTTATCTCCGGCACCCGCGGATCATCCGGGGCCCAGAACTGGAACTGCTCGATTACGAGAACCTCTGCGTCCATGCCCGGTTCTGCATGCGGGCAGGCGGGGTCTGGAACCTCACCGAACAATCTGATAACCCGGAGGCCCGGGAGATCGCCATCGAAGAGGCCTGCAACTGCCCGTCCGGCAGGCTTGTCATGAAGCACCAGGAGACCGGAAAGGTCATCGAGCCCGAGCTCGAAAAATCCATTGTCATCATCGAGTATCCCCCGCGCGGGGAACACGGGCCGCTCTGGGTGCGGGGCGGTATCCCGGTGGTGTCAGCTGACGGGAAACCGTACCATATCCGGAACCGGCTCACGCTCTGCCGGTGCGGGAAATCACAGAACAAGCCGTTCTGCGACGGGAGCCACGCACAGCACTAAACAAAAGATGAAGGATCCGAGAGGAGTGAGAAGAACCATGAGTTTTGTCAAGGTTGCAACAGCAGGTGAGATACCTGCCGGAGCTATGAAACATGTCGAGATCGGCGAGACCGAGATCTGCGTCGTAAATGTCAACGGGACATTTTATGCCATCGGGGACCGGTGCGGCCACGAGAACGCCCGGCTCTCCCGGGGTTCCCTGATGGGGACTATCGTGACCTGCCCCATGCATGCCTCGCAGTTTGATGTGACGACCGGAAAACTGATGTCCGGGCCTGTCCTGGAACTCGAAGGGCTTAAGGAGATGTTTACCGGCTGTCCCGAAAAGGTGAAAGAGAAGGTGGGGCAGATGTTTGCGGGGATTGCCGACGAGCAGCGCCTGATAAAGACCTATGACATGCCCGTCTACTCGGTGAAAAAAGAGGGGGATGACATCCTGGTCGACCCTAAAGGCACACCGTAAGAGAACGGTGCACGGTGCGAACTCCCGTGACCGGTACCGGGTGCCAGGACCGGTCTCCCGGTTGGTATATCCCGTACATTTATTGCCCCTTTCTTCCTATTGCCTCACCATATGCAGCAGGCAAGAACCCTCGTATGGAAAGCCCACTCCCGCGGGACGCTTGAAGGGGCGGGTGTCAGGCTCCACCGGGCGTTTGGCTACAGCGAGATTCCATCATTTGACCCGTTCCTGATGCTCGACGACTTCCGGGCCGACCGGCCTGAGGATTACCTTGCCGGTTTTCCCTGGCACCCGCACCGGGGGATCGAGACCGTTACCTATATGCTTGAGGGAACTGTCGAGCATGGCGACAGCATGGGTCATGCCGGCACGGTCGATGCCGGATGCATCCAGTGGACGACGGCAGGTTCCGGCATCATCCACCAGGAGATGCCAAAGCCGGTGAATGGCAGGATAGGGGGGGTTCCAGCTCTGGGTCAACCTGTCCCGGAAGCACAAGATGATGGACCCCCGGTACCAGGAAATCAAGGCCGGTGAAATCCCCACGGTCGCCCTGCCGGGCGGTGCGAGTGTCCGGGTCATCTGCGGGACGATCGCCGGTGTTTCCGGCCCGGTCCGCGATATTATGGCAGAACCCGAGTACCTCGATATCTCTCTCGGACCGGACGCACCGTTTTCCCACCCGGTAAAACCCGGTTACATGGCAGTGGTGTACGTGATTGGCGGCACCGGGATTTTTGACGAGCGCCACAAAGAAGACCTGGAAAACCGGACGATAGCCCTCTTTGGCGATGAGGGGGACGCGGTCAGCGTCCGTGCCGGCGGAAACGGCGTGAGGTTCCTTTTCTTCTCGGGAAAACCGCTCCGCGAACCGGTCACCTGGGGCGGCCCCATCGTGATGAACACGCAGGAGGAACTGCGCCAGGCCTTCGCCGAACTTGAGAATGACACGTTTATCCGGCACCCTTCGTGAGCGCAAGCGATCCGGATGGCACGCATGTCAGGATCCGGAACTGCATGGCACCGGCACACCGATAAAAAAAAGATCGCTCCCGGAGCAGAAAAAACCGGAAAAAGCCTGAAAAAATGCTCTGTAGAAATCATTAAAAATTACCTGACGCTCCAGGGGCTCCGCCCCGCCGCTGGGGCGCCCCGTTTGCGATAGTGTCGTATTACCTGTATACAAAAAACGCAGGAAATTTTTGTACAGGTAATACCGAGGCATCACATGCGCCCCCGCCCCCAACGGGGGCAGGGTTGGCGCAAGGGGGGCAATAATATCTTATAAAACAGGTTTTCTACAGAGCATGAAACAAGGGAAACTCCCTTTTTCTTTTCTTTTAAGCCGCCGGAGGGACTTGAACCCTCGACCTGCTGATTACGAATCAGCCGCTATGCCGCTAAGCCACGGCGGCGCACTGCCTCACAATATCGACCTGTACGCTAATAAAATCTGTGTTTGGCGGGATTAAGAGTACCCGCGAAGTGTTGTCACACTCTCGGCGGGGTGCGCTTCCTTTGCCGGGGAGATCGTGCCGAATTTTCCTTCGTAGTCGGCAACGGTTTTCTGGAGCACGGCAAGCAGGTTCTTTGCATGCGCCGGCGTTATGGAGACGATCGCCTTTGCCCGGGCCTGGTTGACCTGCGGGAGCTGGTGGAGGAACATGAACGTGAACTCGTCGTCTTTGTACGCGATCTGGATCATGTTGCTGTAGACGGGGTCGAGCGTCGGGGGGATATTGACGGATATTTCCTGTCCGGTCATACTGATCCGTTTGCTGTTTCTGGTATGAATAGTTGGTCACAGCCCCCTCACGCAGCCCTGCGCAGAGCATTCCCAAAAGTATAAGTGGCCGGTTTTCCTCGATTAGAAGAGAGGAATGATTCTGGCGGGCGAGGACGGGCATGTCACGATCTCGGAGCTGGTGCGGGTGCAGGCCTGCCCGGTCCGGTTTTATTATGAGAGGAACGAACTGGTCACCGAGTCGGACCGGTACGCAATCTGCAAACAGCTCTCGTACCACCTCGGCCATCCCCTTGCGGCTGACGCCATCTGGGACGAGGTGCTCGTTGTCCGCCCCAAGACCGACCCGGCGCTCCGGGAGTTCCTGGACATCTGCATCGCATCCTGCAAAAAGTCCGCATGGAAGCCGGCGGCCCAGACCGATGTAACGGTGGTCTCAAAGAAGCACGGCATCGCCGGCATGATCGACCGGGTGGCAGAGGACGGGACATTCTCGATCGTCCGGGCGGCCGGCGCGATGCCCTTTGGCACCTACGCGGCAGACCGGCTCCGGATCGCGGGTATTGCGTTCTGCCTTGAGGAGATGACGGGAAAAGAGGTGGTAGGCGGTCACGTGGAGTATATCCCGGACGGGATCTCGCGGTACCATACCGTCCAGCCCCGGGACCGGCGCCAGCTCCTCACGACCCTGCACAAGCTCCGGGCGATCCACCGGGGCGAGGCGCCCGTCCACCCTTTGAATGCTCCCTGTAACCGGTGCAAATATAAGGAGCGGTGCGAGGAGAGCGGGGGGCACCGGCTGAGTGAGTTGTTGTGAGGGGAGTTTTTTAATTACATCATTTTTGTCTCAATTTTCACTTTCGGTGCGCACGGCTCTTGTTATATATAGTATATTTTATTAAGGCTCATAATGTCCTCGCAAAGAGAGGAGGGTAAAATGAAATTCCAAGGATCTGTAATTCGTGAGCAAGGGATCGCCTTTGCCATTGTAATTGTAAAAAAACAGGTTATTGATAATAGAAGCGAGGCGGAAAACGCAATCAGGACGTTTATGCCAGTGTTTCCATCACTACCTATTATCCTAATGGCTCAAGATTCACGAGGAGGTCCCACATATTTTGGGCGACCGGATATTGCTAAACTTATGGCACAGGTTCCAATCCACGCAGTCCCATGGAAAGAATATACAATTTCCTAAATTTTCATTAAAGAGTTCAAGTTGAGGTATTATGGAGATATTTCACGAGATGAAAAAATACCAAACAAACGGAACTGGAAATCTCACAGAGATGAAAATTCCTTTAACTCCAAATGAGGAGGGAATGGTCGGAAGAGAATGTCCGAATCCTGAATGTACTCTAAAGTATTTCCAGATAGGACAGTTTGTTCCTCAAGGATTTCTAAAAAATGAAACCTCTTTATCAGAGAGTAATATTACTTGCCCCTATTGTGGGCATACTGATTATTTTCAAAACTTCCATTCTGAATCTCACAAAGAGTGGATTGCCTCAATGATACAGCGAGATATGGCAATAACCCTCCAAAATGTGCTTCAAGATTCTGTAAAAAATTTCAAATCGTCACATAATTCGACGTTTTCTTTTGAGCTCTCGTTTAAACCTGGCCCGCTACCAAATGTAAGGTATTATACTGAAGAAAAGTTAAGGCGGAAAGTTGTTTGTGACAATTGCGGTTTTCAATATGCCGTTTATGGGGTCTCATTTCATTGCCCCCTATGCGGCAAGGGAAATTTAAGCGTTCACCTTACGCGGAATGTTGAAATTACTCAAGTTTTGATTGATGAAAGTGAAAAAATGCTCAAAGATGAAAAAGCGGATATTGCCCAAAGAATGATCGGGAATGCGTTAGAGGATGTTGTCAGTATTTTTGAAGGATTTTTAAAAAATATCTATATTTACGGCATTTATCATAGGTTATCGAAGGAAGTCGCAGATAAGAAAGCAGAACAATTTAAGGTAACTTTTCAACGTCTTGATGGAGCACAAAAACTCTACTTTTCAGATCTGGGTTATGATATCTTTTCGAATATTTCCGAGGGAGAAAGACAATTTCTTGAAGAACAATTCCTAAAAAGACATGTATTAACACACAATCTTGGACTTGTCGATGAAAAATACCTTGAAAGAGCAAATTATTACCTAAAACAAGGTACAGAACTTGAGATATTACAAAGTGATGTTTCGCATGCTTTGAAAATTGTTGCCACAATCGTAGAAAATAGCACTCAAAAAATTATTGATATTCACTAATTTTAATACTTTAATTTCCTTCCACAATCACAATCTCTTCCGGTGTCAGCCCGTACAACTCGTACACCAGCGTATCAATCGCCCCATCCGTCGCCTCGATCTGCCGTGACCGTGCAATAACCGCCGTCTCGGAAGGCAAACAGACGGCCAGGTTCTGTGCTGAGCATTCCGACATGTCGGAATGTTCAACTCGTGCAATTATTGCTTCGATTCGTATTCCGGATTTTCGAGTAAGAGAACGAGCGATTTCGCCTGTAAAAAATGCCCTGAATATTACCACACCGACAGGAGTGAGGGCTGATAATGACTCAAAACATTCCGATCGTAAATCCGAATGATCTGCGGGTACTGTCAACTTTTAAAAGGATAAGAGTAGGATGCGTTTATCGATATAATAAAAACGAGATTGAAGCAATCCGGAATAAGCGGGTGGTGGAATGAGACAGGAAAAAATCCAATATTTTACAGAGAAAGAAGAAGAGTTCGTCAATCTCTTGATCGAGATTGGAATGAAGAAAATTGTTGCAAAGATGCTGGTATTCTTTGCGGGCACACCAGAGGCTACCTCACGGGACATTGAGCGCGGGGCCGACATGCGTCAGCCCGAAGTCAGCAAGGCACTGAATTACATGATGGAACAGGGCTGGATCACAAGTCGTGAGACGTCTTCCGAGAACAAAGGTCGGCCGAAAAAAGTCTACAAACTGGCAAAGCCCATCACCGAGATTATGGACTGCATCGATAAAGAAACGGAAAACAAAGCCCATCATAAGCTCGCTCTCATTAAGAAATTACGGGATTATCTCCACTAATGCCATCAAAACGGGCCTTCTTTTAGTTGCTCCATATTTTATCAATCAGCACAGAGAAATGCCCACAGAATCAATCTGTGAGGGTTTCTGACCCCTTAAAAAAGCGCCATGGCCGGCAAATAGGTGGATGAAAAAATGGGCCGGTTCGTCAAATTGATCGTCTGGATCGCGGTTGCAGCGGCGGTGATAGTAGGTATTGCGATCGTGCTCTTCGGACCATCTGCCGTCTTCCAAGTCGGTGTGGGAGCGGTTGAATCGGCAACAAATTCGTCTGTTTCCCATAATACAACGCAGGAGTATGCGCTCGTGGCGGAGAACTTCAGCTATGTCCAGGCCGCAATCTCCGGTGTAGTTGCAAATGTAACCGGAGAGAACCTTAGCCAAGCACAGGCCGCGATCTCTGGTGCAGTAGCCAAGGTCACTGGGGGGAACTTCAGTCAAGTTGGGACCGGGATCTCCGGTGCGGTAGCCAATGTGACTAGAGGGAAATAAATCATAATCAGCGATGACGGGGGAGATCCTGTCAACAAAACGAAATTAATTGTGGCACTCTGCATTTAAAAAATAATTTATATTCAGATAGCCTTTTT
>Ga0326727_10015397_pt1 | contig 16417 bp, 10 predicted proteins | sample MB2enrmetagenome_FD_207643 | JGI IMG/M metagenome (GOLD analysis project Ga0326727, IMG submission 207643) | Lab enriched peat soil microbial communities from McLean, Ithaca, NY, United States - MB29MY | ecosystem: Environmental > Terrestrial > Soil > Wetlands > Peat | place: USA: New York...
CGTCACCGCACACCGGGACGAATTGCCCAGTATCTCGGCGATTCTCGTCAACGACACTGGAACGAGCAGAGTCGTCACGATAGGAATCCACGAGAACTACCCGGACCTCGAAGCCACGCTTCGAATCCTAGCTCCACTATCCGGCCCTCTCCGTCTTCTTGAACCCAAGATTTCACGTACGTTCGGAAGCGACTATGCCGCATTTAATGAAGTAGGTGTTCCGGGGTTTTCATGCATGGGAGACTGGCCCGAATATGCCGAGACGGAGCACACACAGTCGGATACTTTCGACAAAGTCTCGGAAGACGGCATCACCCAGGCGGCCCAGCTCATGGCCGGGTGGGCTTTCAATACGGCTCAATATCCCACCTTGCTCGAAAGAGTTCCGAAAAAATAGTCTGGGCTCGGAGGGCGAAAGGGTGACGGGCACTCGGAAGTTGGATAGAGGCGCTCAAACGGCCAACCCGCGGTCGTGTGTGGCAGGCAACGGGTCGTGGAGGGCGCGGAAGTAACCCCTCATCCCCACGACAAGCAGAACGTGGGGCCCCCTGCCCGCGACGGCTGATGAGGACGCCGGTCGCGGTCCACCTTCTCCCCTCGGAGAAGGTTGGACCCACGAGGCGCTCACGCGCCCGCAGTCAGCCGGCGCTGGCGCGGCGCGCACGGGTGATCTTGGCGCCCGCCCAGACCCTTCAAGCGCGGCGAGACATCCGGGCTAAGCCTCTGGGGTTGCCTTGAGCATTGCAACGACCATGCCGATCAGAACAAGCACAAACTGTATCATGAAGAAGATTGGAACCATTTGGTGTAGGACGCTCATTTCAACCTCCCGCCGTCAGCCTTAGCCTTCACAACTTCCCAGCTTGTTACCGTCTTTCTCGGCGTTCACATGTCATATCGGCGGAGGGACGGGGCTTCATGAAAGTTTTTTAATGTTAGTTGGGGGACAAAATGCACTTGCGCAAAAATGTCGTAGGTGGGATGCCGCATTGGCCTAGGCAGAGAGCGCTTCTTCGAATCGACCGGGCGGCACTACGACATAAGCTTCTCCTGGCCCTTCTGGTCCAAATTATCGGGGCATATCCCGATCCAGAGCATCCCGACTCCCGGCCCTCGGCGGTGCGTCAGCCCTGCCATTTTGAATCCTGCCCCCGCGTTAAGAAAAGCTCACGGTGGTCCGGCCCCCAGCCGATTAGGTGTTTGACGCGTAGCCCCGGCGCGACCAGCAGAAAGATGGAAACGCGTGCCGGGGGTCGGCGGGAGGTCAGTATGGGCGTTGTCATCCGCATTGCTCTCATGTTTTTCCTGATTGAGTTTCTGGTGGTTTTGACGATCATGGTCGTGGCGCTGCTCTTGGCGCGGCCGGTTGTTCCCCTCCTGGGGCGGGAATCCGGCCCACAGGCCATCCTCCGGAGCTTGGCTTTTGTGCTCAGCCTCCCGCGTGGAGGTTTTGCGCGGGTCTCGCGCATGGGACGCTTCCTTCGCGCGAAGCTGTTCACACCAGTTTATCGGTTCTGAGCCCGAATAGCCGAAAGCGGCTATCCGTGAGGTCGGAAGCGGCTCGCGCGGGGGTGAGACCGAAGGGGAGGTTTGCGTGCCACGGACCTGACCCTGCGCAGGCCGCCCACGCAAAGTGATCCGGAGCAGGCTTGGAATCCTCTATCGGCAGACACTCAGGTATGTGACCCTGCCCGGCGAGACCGCGGTTTTGGGGGGATCAGCCTGGGTTGCCCGGCGGCGGGACATGCGCCTTCCCAAACGAGGCGGTGAGGTGTAGACTCAGCTCCCACGCGCAGGAACCAGGAAGGGGATTATGGTCCTGGAACGTTGCCGCCAATCCCACCGTTGACCCGCCCTCCGGGAGGCACACGATGAGAATGATCGCCGCGATCATAATCCTGTTTGCTGCGGCCAGCCCTGGGGCTCAGGCGCCTCCCTCCCAGAAGCCGCTGACCCGGGAAAACATCCTTCAGCTCCTGAAGAACGACGTACCCAGCGAGCGCCTTGCGGAGCTCGTGGAGCATTACGGAATTGACTTTGAGCCGACCGACGACTTTCTCGACACTCTGCGCAAGTCTGGAGCCAAGAATGTTCTGATCCGCGCGCTGGGCACAGCCAAAAGAGTGGGCGGTGGAGCGAAGCCTACGGGCTCGCCGGGAACGGCCGCCCAGGTGAAGGAACATCTCGACCGGGCGGAGCAGTTGGTGATCAACGGCGACCACGAAGGCGCGATTTCTGAAGGCCGGCAGGCCGTGCAGATTGACTCTAATAGCTCCGCAGCCCACGCGACTCTTGCCGTGGGATTCCTGATGAAGGGAGACTACGCGAGCGCTCTCAACGAATGCCACGAGGCCGCACGCTTGGATCCCCAGAACGGCAACGCGCCCGCCAATTGCGCCTGGGCACTCTATAAAAGCGGCAAGCCTGAGGAAGCGGACGAAGACATCCGTAAAGCCCTGGAGCTCGCCCCCGCGAGCCCGCACGTGCACTTTGTAGCCGCGGTGGGAGCTCTGCAACAGGGGAAGTTGGACGCCGCTGTCTCCGAGTGCCATAAGGCCTTAGATCTCGATAGCAATGACTTTGGGGCGCACGATATTCTGGCGCAGGCGCTGATCTTGCAAGAACAATATGATCGGGGTCTCGCCGAAGCTCGGGAGGCGGTGCGTCTTGGGCCCAGGAATTCGGAAGCTCAAGCCGTCCTCGGATGGGCGTTCATGGGGAAAAAAGACTGGGACGGCGCCGAATCCGCAGAACGCGAGGCTATCCGGCTCGATCCCGACAACGCCATCGCCCACGAACGCTTGGCCGCCGCACTCAATATAAAAGCCAAATATGACGAGGGGCTTGTTGAAGCCCGCAAAGCTATCCAGATCGACCCGAACTATGGTTGGGGCCATCAACGCGCGGCTTGGGCTCTGAACGCCTTGGGCAGGCCTGACGAGGCGCTTCCGGAAGCGCGCGAGGGTTTGCGGTTGGTGCCCAACAATGGCGATTTCCACGCGCAGGTTGGGGGGGCGCTCTCCGGAAAGCGCGACTACGATGGCGCCCTCGCCGAATACCGGGAAGCAGTGCGCCTGAGCCCCAATAATCCCTGGCATCATAATGGAATGGCCTGCCAGCTCGTTAACAAAGGGAACCTCGATGAGAGCATGGTGGAAGCGCGTGAGTCCATCCGCCTCGATCCCAACACGGCGGATTTCCACCTCCCCTTGGCGCAGGCGCTGATCTTGAAAGGACAATATGATGCGGGCGCCACCGAAGCTCGGGAAGCGGTGCGCCTCGCGCCCGGGCATTCCCAAGCCTATGCCATGCTCGGTTGGGCGCTCATTGGGAAAAACGACGCGGACGGCGCCGAAACCGCGGAACGCGAAGCCATCAAGCTCGATCCCGCGAACGTCGCAGCCCACGAACGCCTGGCCAATGCTCTTTGTATGAAGACCAAATACGATGAGTGCCTGGCCGAAGGGCGCAAAGCCATCCAGATTGACCCGAACAACTCTTGGGGCCATCAGCGCGTGGCCTGGGCGATGAACGCCACGGGCAAGTATGACGAAGGGCTGGTGGAAGCGCGCGAAGCGGTGCGGCTGGCCCCCGGCGATGCCAATGCTCACGCGCAGTTGGCGTGGTCGCTCTCCGCAAAACGCGACTTCAACGGCTCCCTGGGCGAGTGCCGGGAGGCGATACGTTTAGACCCGACTAATCCATGGGATCACAACGGCGCGGCTGCTCAGCTCAATGCCCTGGGTAAACCCGATGAGGCCATTGGGGAAGTGCGCGAGGCCATCCATCTTAATCCTAACATTGCGGATTTCCACAACACCTTGGCTATAGTGCTGATCTTCAAAAGTGATTTCGAGGGCAGCCTGGTGGAGAGTCGTGAGGCCCTGCGCCTGAAACCCAATGATCCAACCCCCCATCTCGACATGGCCTGGGCGCTGAGTTCAGAAAACAAGCCGGATGCCGCCCTGGCGGAGGCGAACGAAGTCCTTCGCTCGGACCCGAAAAACCATTTGGCGCATTACCAAGCAGCTTGGGCCTATATCCTGAAAAAACAAGCTGACCCGGCGATTAGCGAGGCTCGCCAGGCCGTCCAAGGTGACACGAATAACGCCTGGTATCACAATATGCTGGGCTGGGCTCTGGAGATAAAGGGCGATCCGCAGGGTGCACTTGCCGAATACCGCGCGGGTTATCTCCTGGTGCCCGGTGACGCAGGGATTAGAGGCAATTACGAGAGGCTGTTGAAACAAGTGAGCAAGTAGAGTCGCGTCGGAGGCACGCAGTGAAGCTTTACTCAGTCCTCTTAATTCTTCTTATGATAGGCGGGGCATTCGCCCAGGCGCCGCCTTCACAGAAGCCTCTGACCCAGCGCGACATTGTCGATCTTCTGTCGAACTCGGTTTCGAATGAGCGCGTGGCCGATTTGGTCGGCCGTTACGGAATTGATTTTGAGCCCACGGAAGAGTTCCTGAAGAGTCTACGGAAGTTGGGAGCTGACGAGGGTCTTCTCCAGGCTTTGCGTTCCGCCAAACGCGTCAACGTTCCCGGCAAACCCGTTGCGCGGCCGGAACCCCACGCCTCCGCGGAAACGGAAGCACAGGTCAAGCCACATTTGACCCATGCCGAGGAACTGGCGATCAACGGTGACATCGACGGAGCCATCGCGGAAGGCCGCCAAGCCGTAGAGGTTGACTCCAAGAACTCTGAAGCTCACTCGACTTTAGCCATGGGATTCCTGTTGAAAAAGGACTACGCGAGCGCGCTCGATGAATGCCATGAAGCCGCGCGCCTGGATCCCCAGAACGGCGACGCGCCGGCCAATTGCGCGTGGGCGCTCTATCAAAGCGGCAAGTTGGAGGAAGCCAAGCCCGAATTACGCAAAGCTCTGGAGCTTGCGCCCGCCAGCGCGCACGTGCATTTCGTGGCCGCCGTGGGGGCGCTGCGCGAAGGCAACTGGGACGGCGCCGTCGCCGAGTCCCACAGGGCGCTCGCGCTCGACCCTAACAACTTCGGTGCGCACTCGACCCTGGGGGCCGCGCTCAACTGGCAGAAGAAGTATGACGAGGGCGCCCAAGAGGCACGCGAAGCCTTGCGCCTGGCCCCCCGGAGTTCCGATGCCCACACCCTGCTGGCGTGGTCGCTGAGGGACCAAGGGAAGCTGGACGACGCGGCCCAGGAGGTGCGCACCGCCCTGGAACTCGATGCGCATAACGCCGTAGCCCACGAAGTCTTCGCGGCCATCCTCCTTTTGCAGGGCAAAACGGACGAGGGATTGTCCGAAGCGCGGGAAGCCGTCCGGCTCGACCCCACAGCGACCTGGGGATATCAGCGCGAGGTTTGGGCCTTGAACCTGAAGGGACAGTACGATGAGGCCATCCAAGTGACGCGCGCCGCCATGCAGGTCGATCCAAAACTTTCGTGGGGGTACGCGCACCTGGCATGGTCGCTGAATCTGAAGGGACAATGGGAGCAGGGTATTGCCGAAGCGCGCTTGGCCATCCAGCAAAATCCGGATGACGCGGCGGCGCATGACTGTGTGGCCTGGGCTTTGAACGCATCGGGTAAGCCGGCAGAGGCCGAACCGGAAGCGCGCAAGGCCGCCCAGATTGATCCCAAGAATTGTTGGTACCATGAACGCCTGGCTTGGGCGCTGGACGCGCAGGCCAAGCCCGACGAGGCGCTGCCGGTAGCGCGCGAGGCGGTGCGGCTTGACCCCTCCGTCGGCGACAGCCACATGATGGTCGGATGGGCTCTCAGTCAGAAGGGCGACCACGATGGCGCTCTGGCCGAGTACCGGGAAGCGTTACGCTTGAACCCCAATAACACCTGGTACCATACCAGCGCGGCCGCGGAGCTCAATGCTATGGCGAAGTACGATGAAGCCATAGTGGAAGCGCGCGCGGCCATCCGTCTCGACCCCAAGAATTCAGATCTCTACATGCCTCTGGCGGGGGCGCTCGTCATGAAAGGTGATAATGAAGGCTGCCTAATGGAGACTCGCGAGGCGCTGCGGCTCAATCCCGCGAATGCCCTGGCCCATATTTACGCCGCTTGGGCATTGCTGGCGGAAAACAAGCCCGATACCGCGCTCCCGGAGCTGAATGCGATTCTGCAAGCCGATCCAAAATACCACCTGGCGCGTTATCATATGGCTTGGTATTACATCCAGAAAAAACAGCCCGATCAAGCAATTATCCAAGCTCGCCTGGCGCTGGAAGGCGACCCCAATGCTCCCTATTACCACAACATGATGGGCTGGGCGCTCGAAACCAAAGGCGATGCCCAAGGAGCGCTTCAGGAGTACCGCGCGGCTTATCTCCTGTCGCCCAATGACGCAGGCCTGAAAGGCAATTACGAACGCCTGCTCAATCAAGTCAAGAAATAAACCCCAATTCCGAGCCGGCGGGGAATCGTCCCCCCCCGCCATCGCAAAATGAGGTAACGCCAGGAACGACGTGCCAGCAGGACTTCTATGACACCCAGCGAAGCAATCGAAAAGGAAATCGAGAAGGGGAAGAAAGACGACGCGCAGAAGGCTCGCGAGGAGGCCAAGCGGCCGAGCGACGAATTCGACCTGGAATTAGCGCGGTTACGAGGCAAGCGTGATGCTCGCTGGCCGAGCGCGTTCTGCCCAAACCGAAGCCAAAGAAAATGACGGGCCGTGGCGGCCCCGCCGAGCCCGCATTTCTCACCAAGGGCAAACGAACCGAAGTTTGGAGTGCGGCGACTCGTCGCCGCTTTCCATCGCCGCGACTGGTCGCGGCAAGTCACCCAGCGCTGACGAGTCAGCGCTAGAAAAAGCGGGAGCGAGCTCCCGCACTCCGAAATTTGCCTCAGAGCGCCCGGACAAGCTGTTCGATCGTGGCGAGCGCGGAAACCCTCAGAAAGGCCCTTCCAAAGCCGTGGTGAGAAATGCGGGCTAGGCGTGAAGTTAGCGAGCCATCGTCGCCACGGTGGGGCCCCCAACACTGGAATTAAAGGCGCAATACTGCTCAGGAAGCGGTGCCGGGCCAATGCTTGCGGCCTGGCTCAATCCCGCGTCTCGTTGCCAGTCGAGAAGATCCACGGCAGGGGCCCGGCCGCCGAAGCGGCAGGGTCACATCTCATGCCCCGCGCGTTGCTATTTACTCCCCAACCAGAGAATCGGGAACGACGTGGTCGTGCTGGAGGGCTCGAACATTTCGAAATGGCTGTTGGATATGACGAGGCCCACAATCGTCGCGCCTGTTGATCCAAAGCTGAAGGTCCCATTGGAATTGACCGCGTAGGTGTCGGTGATGGGGTTGTCTGAAATCTGGTTGCTTGTCGACGTGAGGTCGATCGTGCCGCTCACATGGCCGCTGCCGTTCAGCGTCAGGTTGCCGACGGAGATGCTCCCAATGTCTTGGCTGACCACCTCGGCCAAGCCTGTGTTAAAGGTGCCGGACAGGGAGGCGTTGGTAAAGGGGCTATCCGTTTGCAGGGCGAGCGATCCAGTGTCTACCCCGGCGGCAGTGTCAACCATGAAGCCGGCGTTCGGGGCGGTCAGGTAGATAATCGGGGGATTCACTCCACAACTACTGCTGCTGCCGGGGCTACGGAGCGTAACCCGGCCATTCGAGCCAACCGTGTAATTGCACGTAAGGGCTATGGGAGGGGGCGTACCTTGCCAGACGCCCAGGTAATTCTCATAGCTTGCTACCTTCAATGAGCTCGCTCCATTGGCACTAGCGAGGTCTATGGACGCATCCGCACCCGAGCCGCCCCCACTCAACCCGTTAAGATAGAAGACGAGATTGCCATTGAGCGAGTTGGCGTTGAAACCGCCTGCCGGCATGTTCTGCTGCTGTGCGAAGCCACTCACCGTGGGGGCGGAATCGGCGTTGACGATCAAGAATTGCGAATTCGACACCAAGTAGTATGTGAACTGGAAGGTGCCTGTCCCCACCAGCACCGTGGCGGTAAAACGGCCATTGGAATCGAACGTTGTATAGGTCCCCGTTCCACCCGTTGGGTTGGAGGCGGTCCCCGCGTCGTTACATTCCTCGTCCAGGTTACTGAGGGTCAGGCTGACCGCGACCACGGCGCCAACGCAGACATCCCGGCCGGGCGCAGACGGATCCCAACCTATGGTGCGGAAAACAAAGGTGCCGCTGAGGACGTTGGCGAAAGCCGCGGGGCTCTGTTGCAGGATTTGCCCCGTGGCGATGAATGCGCTGGGGTTCGGGGTATCAAACTCGATGATCTGGCCATTCGTAGCAACGCCGGAAGGCGTGGACCCCAGCGCGAAGCGCGTGATGAGGGTCCCGAAGGTCGTGGCGATCGTGGCGCAGCCGCGGTTGTCTGGTCCCACGGAGTAGGAGCTGCCGGTGGTAATGAGGCTGCCTTCCTGCGCGCCCAAGACCCCATTGGTGTCGGCTTCGCCGGCGGTGATGTGTCCATTGCCGTCGGCGGTGAGGGAACCTACAACGGCCAGGAAGCCGCGTCCGTTGTACCCGCTCAGGCTGAAGGCGTATTGGCCATTGAGTGCGCCATTATTACCGGAACTGCTGCATGCCGCGGGCGGGGCGTTGATGGTGATGCTCAAGGGTTGGGTCACGTGCGCGGAGGTGGCATCGGTGGCCGTCACGGTGAAGCTCGACGTGCCGGGCGAAGTGGCCGTGCCGGAGATCGCCCCGGTGAGCGGGTTAAGGGCCAACCCCGTCGGCAGCGCGCCGGCGGTGAGGCTCCAACCGATCGGCGGCGTGCCACCCGTCGCCACGAGTTGGGCGCTGTAAGAAACATCGCTCGTGCCGTCCAGCAGCGATGTGGTGGTAATGGTCAGCGGCCCGGCGGGATTGATGGTGATCTCCAGGGCCTGATACTGCAACTGCGCCGGATTGCTCGAGTCTTCTGCTTCGATCGTAAAGGCATAGGTCCCCGCGGAGGTGGGCGTGCCGGTGACCATTCCCGCATTGGTGTGGGTGCCTTGCAAGGCCAGCCCGGGGGGCAGCGCGCCGCTGTATACACTCCAAATGATAGGAAGGGCGCCGCCGCTCGCTTGGACACTTGCCCCGTAGGTCACACCCACCGCACCGTTCGGAAGGGACAGCGTGGTGATGCCCAAAACACCCACGACGGTGATTTTAAATTGTTGCTGCGCTGAGACCGGCCCCGCCGAGGCCCCCGACGAGTCCGTCACCTTGGCCGTGAAAGTAGTAATTCCGGAGGCCGTGGGGGTACCGTAAATCACCCCCGCATTATTCATCGTTAACCCTGCCGGGAGGACAGTGCCGCCCGCCAGGCTCCAACTGAGGATTCCCGCCCCCCCGGAGGCACTCAGAGTTGCGTTGTAAGGTTGGTTCGGCGTGCCGGTGGGAAGCGGGGTGGTCATGATGGTCGGCACTGGGCTGACCATAACCGTCGATGACGACGTCACGGCGGCCTGGGCGACGGAGGTAGCGATCACCGAAACGGTCAGAGTGCTGGATACAGGCTCCGGAGCCACGTAGGTTGCCGTGGTCTTGGTAATGTTGGTGAAGGTTCCACAAGTCGTGCCTGTGCAACCCGATCCCGTGACGCTCCAACTTACCCCCTGGCCGCCTGTGTCGTTCACCAAGGTCGCGGTGAAGTTCAGGGTCTGCCCCTGATCGATAGCAGTTTGATTGGCAGGTGCAAGGGTAACAACAATGGGTAGCGCGGTTGATGGGCTGGACCCACCGCCGCCTCCACCACAACTGCACGTCAGCCAGAAAGCTGACAAGATGACCGCCAATCTCTTCATTTCTGCCTATCCCTTCTCACCCAATTGGTTCGGCATAATCACGGACTTGCAATATTACATCCAATATGATTTTCTAGTTAACTGCGGTTTCTAAAACCGCAACTCTAACACTGCTCTCCGGCCGCGAGTGGAAATTCCCATATGTGATGGTGGAATTCCGCCTAACGCTGCCTCCCGTGCCGGGGATTATGCGTGTGCTTACCCACGGCCAAGACGCCGCCGGAACTGCGCGCCGCCCCCGGCGCCCAGGGTAGGTGGATACGATCAGTCTGAAAGTGAACAGAGCCTGGAGCACCCCCGGCTGGAAAAGGCGTCAAGGAAGTGGCAAGTCCACTTTATTAATCAGATCCAAGATACACCTCCGACCGGATCTGCACATGGGCTTCCCGGCCCACAAACCTTATATTTCTACCCGCGCCCGAGTTTATTGTCAATTTTTCTTGGCAGCCGAGTAGTGGGGTCATTTGGAAGTGGCAGGGGCGTCCCGCTCGTGAACGGTCACGGCCAAGATGGCCGTGCCACAGCAAACGACACCACTACCGCGCTAATCGACAACAATCGGGGGGATTTTTTGGCCGAAAATGCGCCGAATACGCGGTGAAAATCCCGTTTAGTGCGAACTGGCCAGCCGCGGGGTGACCGCGGCGCCGGGGCGGACTTGGTCTGTGCCGCGGATTGCCACTTCGTCACCGGCAGCGAGGTCGCCGAAGACCTCCGTGAGGTTCGCGGAGGTGGCGCCTACCTTCACGTCCACCCACTCCGCGTGATTGTCGCGGACGCGCACCACAAAGGTTCGCTCCAAGTCACTTCCCACGGAGGTGGTCGGAACAAACAGCGTGGGGTAAGCGCGGCGCACCGGCCAAATGACTTCGCAGAAAACGCCGGGGTCGAGCTCGGCCTGGGGATCGCTGACATCCAATTCGACGGGCATGGTGCGGGTCTTCACATCGACCGCGCCTGAAACCCGGGCGATGGGGGCCTGGAACACTCTTCCGGGAAAAGAGGGCACCGTAAAACTGACTTCGGTTCCTTCGGGGATTCCCGCGGCGTCGTACTCGGGAACGGGCACCACCAGACGGTGGCGATTGAGAGTTTGAATCTGCACGATGGCGGTCATGGCGCCGGGCCCGCCACCGGGCCCCACGAGGGCTCCCGGATGGACATAGCGGCTCGTGACCTGGCCATCAAATGGCGCGGTGATGCTGAGGTAGGCCTCAAGCTGCGCGACCGCGTGGAGGGCTTCTTGCGCTGCCTTGGCGCTCTTGTCAAGCGCTGCGACGTTCGCCTCGTCCGCTTGCGCCGCCCGCTGCGCCACCTCGAGATCGTTCAGGGCCACCACGCCCGGGGTTTTGGCTGCCGCGCTCAGGCGCTGGTAGGTGGCCTCGTCAGCCGCCAGCTTGGCCTGCGCCGCGGCGAACTGCGATTGGGCGCTTTGGAATTTGGATTCCGCTTCCGCCCGCTGCGCCAAGACTTCCGGCGCCTCGAGCAGCGCGATCTGTTCCCCCGCCTTCACGCGGGAACCGCGGTCCACTTTGATCCACTTCACGAACCCGGTCACTTTGGGATAGACGTCGACTATTTCATACGCGGTGAGCTGAGCCGGGAGTTTGACGGTGGTGTTCAGTTTTTGCGAGACGACGCGCGTGACGTCCACCTCGGCCGTTGCCGGAGTCCCCGCCGAGGCGCCAGCCACGGGTGTTGCGCTGCCCGGGCCCTGACTACAGCCCGCAAGTAGCAGGCATACACCTATAAGCGCTGCAAGGGGCGGTGTTCGTTTGAGCTTCATAAATGTTTCCTCGGGCAGATCCGTATCCCGTATCCCGTATCCCGTATCCCGCGTCCCGGTGGCACTACCCCGCATACCGGCTCTCCGGGTCATCCGGGTCAAGCGAAGGCGACGCGGTGCTGGCGCGCGCTTGCACGAGCGAGAATACCAAGGGCAGCGCCGTCAGGTTGACCAGTGTGGCGGCCACCAGCCCTCCGATGACGGCCCTGCCCAGCGGCGCGGCGGCCTCCGCTCCCTCGCCGAGGCCGAGCGCCATGGGAATCATGCCGGCAATCATGGCGGCGCTGGTCATGACAATCGGACGCATGCGGGTTCGCGCCGCCTCGATGCCCGCCGTGAGCGCAGAGCCACCCGCGCGGCGGCGCTCATCCGCAAAGGTCACGAGCAGGATGGCGTTGGCCGTCCCCACGCCGATGGCCATGATCGCTCCCATGTACGATTCAACATTTAGAGTCGTATGAGTGACCAACAGCATTAGGATGACACCGCAGATGGCCGCGGGCGCCGTCGTGAAGATCACAAAGGCAAGACGCATCGATTCGAAGTTGGCCGCGAGCAGCAGAAAGATTACGGCGATGGCCAGCAGCAGGCCGATTCCCAAGTTCGAGAACGTTGTGCGCATGGGAGTGATTTGCCCGCGCACTTGCACCGTCACCCCGCGGGGCGGCGCCCCGGCTTTCTGGACTGCCGCATCGATGCTGGCCGCTACGCTGCCCAAGTCTTCGCGGGCGGTGTTGGCGGAGAGGGAAAGCAGCCACAGGCCGTTGATGCGATCGTATTCGCCGACCATCGTGCCCTCGGTCACCCGGGCAAGGTCCCCCATCAGCGGGTGCGGCGCGTCGCCCGGCATCACGGGGATATTTTGGACGTCCTGGAGGGAGGTCATTCGCGGTTGGGGATATTGAACTTGGACCTGGTAACCGACCCCGGTCTTCGGATCTGCCCAGTAGTTAGGGGTGGTGAAGCGGCTGGAGGCCGTGGCTTCGGAAAGCGAGCGGCCCACCTGCTCCGCCGTCACCCCGAGTTGACCCGCCAGTTCGCGGTTCACCTGCACGTCAACGCTGGGATAATTGAGCGGCTGTTCAAATTTGAGGTCGCGCAAGGCCGGCACCTTGCTCAGCTCGTCGCGCACTCTACCAGAGTAGGCGCGGGCCGCGGCAAAGTCCGGACCCATGACCGCCAACTCAACCGGAGTTGGCGCGCCAAAATTCATAATTTGACTCACGATGTCGCCAGGCTCGAACGAAAACGTGCAGCCCGGGAATTTGGGGGGCAGGAGGGCGCGGAGCTTTTCTTCAAACGCCGCGACATCAATGCCCGCCTCCGGCCGCAGGGCCACGTTCATCACTGCCTCATGCGGCCCGCTGGTCCAGAGGAACACGGTGTTGATGGGATAACTAGCGCCTTGCGTGCCGACATAACCCAGACTGATGCTAACGTTACCTGCTCCCGCGGTGGTTTGAACTTCCTCGAGAACGTTGGTCACCAAACGCGCGGTGTCTTCCGCACGGGTTCCGGCGGGAGCGTCAAAACGCAGGCGGAATTGATGGCCGGTGACGTTGGGAAACAGTTCCCTGCCCACGCGCGGTCCGAGCAAACCCAGAATCCCTGCCGCCACGACGATGTACATCGCGACCACGATCCAGCGGAAGGGGGCAAGGTGTTCGAGCAAAGCGCCCCACCGGCCGCGCACCCTGTCGAAATTCAGCCAACCGGATGAGCCCGCTGGGGGCTCGGCGCCGCGCCGGCGGTGCATCCACAAGAAAAGGACCGGCAGCAGGGAGCTCGAAAGCAGGAACGAAGCTATCATCGCGAAAGCCACGGCGAGCGAGAGCGGCACGAACAGGCTTTTCGCCACGCCCGCCATGAAAAACGAAGGGACGAAGACGGCCACAATGGCAAGCATCGACAGGAAGCGCGCCACCACGGTCCGCTGTGTAGCTTGCAAGACCGCACGGGCGGGCGCGAGACCAGGTTCTTCGGCGAGCGTGCTATCGATGTTCTCAATTTCCACCACGCCCTCGTCCACCAGGATGCCCACCGCCAGCGCCAGGCCCCCGAGCGTCATAATGTTGATGGTCTGGCCGCTTACCCACAATCCGACCACCGAGGTCAACAGGGCGAAGGGAATCGTGGTCATGACGATAAAGGAGCTTCGCCAATCTCCCAGGAAGAGCAGAACCACGAAACCGGTTAGCAGCGCTCCCAACAATCCTTCTCGCACCACCGAGAGGAGCGCGCTCTTGACGTAGCCGGATTGGTCGAATTGATAGCTGATGTCGATGTCCGAGGGGACCAAGGAACGGAATCGCGCCAGGTTTTGTTTGACTTCCTCCACTACGGTGAGCGTGGAAGCGTCAGGGCGCTTGGTCACGGGAATGTATACCGCGCGGCGGCCGTTGACGAGCGCATAGCCGGTGGGAATATCGGTGCTGTCCGCTACGGCGCCGATATCGCGCAGATAGACCGCGGGGCCGGCGCCGGTGCGGATGGGCACATCGAGCAGGGTGTGAATGTCCGGGGTGACGGAATCGCTGGAGACGATGCGCAGCAAGCTGTCGGTGCGCACGTTGCCGGCAGGCATGAGGATGTTACCGGAACTGATCGCCTTGACTACGGCATCGGGGGATAAGTTGTAGGAACGAAGCCGGTCGGGATTGATCGTTACCACGATAGTCCGTTGATTGCCTCCGAATGGGGGCGGCGCCGACACGCCGGGAAGGGTGGCGAAGAGAGGGCGGATGCGATTGAGGGCCAGGTCCTGGATTTCTCCGATGGTACGGGTTTTGCTCGAGAACACCAAATAGCCCACTGGCACTGTCCCCGCGTCAAATCGGATGACGAAGGGATTCACGGTTCCATACGGCATGAAAGCATGGGCACGGTTGACGTAGGCGATGGTCTGGGCAAGCGCCTGGCTCATATCGGTGCCGGGATGAAAAGTCAGCTTGAGCAGGCCGTTACCCTGAATTGACTTGTCCTCCACACTCTCAATGCCATTGACGTAAAGGAAATGATATTCGTAGTAGAAGACCAGATAGCCTTCCATCTGCGCCGGACTCATTCCGCCATAAGGCTGAGCCACGTAAATCACCGGCAGGTCAAGATTGGGGAAGATGTCCGTGCGCATGCGCAGCGTCGCCAACACCGCGCCAAGCGCCACGGCGATGACCAGCACGAGCACGGAGATGGGCCGCCGCAGAGCGGTGCGGATGAGCCACATGAGTTAAGGTTTCCTCCCGGAATTCGAGCGGAGAATCCCCAGAAAGGGTTCCAGGTTGCCCTGGGCGACTGCCACGCTGAACATGGCCCGCCAGACGTTGATGCGAGCCACAGCGTCGTCCCTTTCCGCCTGGGCCAGCAAGCCTTCCGCCTCGGCAACCTCCACGAGATTGGTGAGACCTGTCTGGTAGCGGACCCGTGCCTGGGTTTCCGTCTGGCGCGCCGCCGCGAGCTCAAGGGGAGTGTTTTGCGCGACCTGGGTGGCGGCATCGAGCCCCGCCTGCGCGGCGGCAATCTGGCCGGTCAGGTCTTGGAGAGTCTGCTGGTATTTCGCCGCTTCGCTGCGTTCCTTCGCCTGCGCCATGCGCTTCTGGTCGCGCAGCCCCGAGAAATCAAACAAGTTCGGGAAAACCACGGAAATGCCGGCGAGCCAATTGGCACGGTCGAAGCCCATGCCTTTCCAGCCGCCCGCAGCCGCGGCGTCGGGGTTCGCACCGCTGCCTCGGGCAAAGGCCTCCGATTGAAGAATAAGACGCGGGTAGTCGGTCCGATTCAGCACTCGTTCCTGCGCCCGCAGCTCATCGACGCTCGCCTGCTGGTCAAGCGCCAGCGGATGGGCCGAGGCAGGAGAAGCGGGCAACGATTCAGCGGGAGGAGAAGCCAGGAGCGGGGAAGGTTCAACTTGAATGGCAATTCCTGCTGCACCCAGGAGCGAGGCGAGGGTGACCTTCGCTTGTTGCTCGACGGCCTGCATCTGGATAAGCTCGGTGCGGGCCATGGCCAATTCCGCGTCGGCGCGCGAGGCATCCGCGCCCGGGCGGAGCTCCTGCTGGACCAGCACATGCACCGCTTGGGCGAAGACCTCCCAGCGGTGCACGTTCGCCTGCGCTGCCGCTACCGCCTGTTGCGCCAACACTGAATTCAGGAAATAGCCGCCCGTGGCGGAAGCCACCTGCAAGCGCGTCAGTTCCACGTCGGCGCTCGATTTGTGTTCCAAGGAACGGGCTTGATCCACCGCTGCCCGCCTCAATCCAAAGTCCACAGGCTCCCAGGAGAGGAGCGCGCCACCCTGGGAGTTCCAGAAACTTGTTCCCGAATACGGCTGAACAGGACCCTCGACGGAAGGTGCAATCGACGCCGGGAGGAAAATGCCCGCGACCTGGTTCTGAGTGGCGCGATTGATTTGATAGATGGGATTCAATTGGGGAAGATAGGACGTTCGGGCCAGTGCGACTCCATTCCGAGCACTGTCCAGTTCTTCCAAAGCGGCACGGACTGCCGGGTAGTGCGCCAGGGAGTAGTCAATGGCCTCGCTGAGCGTCAACGGATGTCCGGGCGGCGCGTCCGCTTGCGCGATCAGACTTCCCCCCGAGGCCAAAACCAGAAAAAAGCCGAACCATCCAATTTGGATCATTCGCCTCATGCTGTTCCCATCCTACTTGTTGACCTTCTTCAACAACAACGCCCAGTCCAGCCAGCCGGGAGGCTTGGGAAGCGTCCAGGCGGGTCCTTGGACCACCGGCAGTGGGACAATTTCCCCAGTGAATGCACTAAACCACTTCGCGTCATAGGTTCCCGGCTCAAGCTGGAGGGTGATATCGCGGCATGCTTCTGGATATTCAAAGTTTTCCTGGCTCCCGCACGCCGGGCGTATGGGGAGATACACG
>Ga0326727_10015398_pt1 | contig 16416 bp, 11 predicted proteins | sample MB2enrmetagenome_FD_207643 | JGI IMG/M metagenome (GOLD analysis project Ga0326727, IMG submission 207643) | Lab enriched peat soil microbial communities from McLean, Ithaca, NY, United States - MB29MY | ecosystem: Environmental > Terrestrial > Soil > Wetlands > Peat | place: USA: New York...
CATTGACGGAGTCGACAATCGGCAGCAGCCGCTTGATGATCCGCTCGTTCGAGGTGCCAAATATCTTTGTTAAAACCTTGTCTAACGGCACAAATGTCTCCATTACCAGTGTAAATGGAAGGGGTTTCACGGGCGGCTACATGTGCAGCCTTTGCCAACGTCGTCCCTCGCGTTCCGGCAACCAAATGCAAAGCCCCCGGCGAACCGGGGGCTTTGTGTATGAGTTTCGTAAATCTCAGGCGCTGAAGAGCAGAATCCCCGCCGGCTTCTCTTCGGTTTCGTCCGCGGTGATCGGGCGATAGAAGAGCTGGTTCGCGTCGAGGTAGACCTCGAGGAACGCAGGCCGGGTCATAATCTGGCCGGCGATGAGCGCCTCGGAGAGCGGGTCTTCGACATAGCGCTGCAGGGCGCGGCGCAACGGACGCGCGCCGTAGCTGCGATCGCCGAGGGTCTTCTCGAGGATCCATTTCTTTGCTTCTTCGGTCACCGAGATGGTGATGGATTTCTGCGCCAGGTTGGCGTTGAGTTGCCCCACCAGCAGCTCAACAATCTGGATCAGGTCGGCATCAGAGAGCGACTGGAAGAGGATCACTTCGTCGAGACGGTTGAGGAACTCGGGGTTGAAGGTTTTCTTTACCTCGTTCTTGACCAGCTCTTCGACTTTTTCGTTCACCAGGTCTTCGCGCTCGCTCTGGAATCCCAGGCCCTGCTTCTTCTGCAGGTGCCGCGCGCCTATGTTCGAGGTCATGATGAGGATGGTGTTCTTGAAGTCGACCGTGTTGCCGAGACCGTCAGTCAACTGGCCGTCTTCAAACACCTGCAGCAGGATGTTGAACACATCCGGGTGCGCCTTCTCGATTTCGTCGAGCAGCACAACCGAGTACGGAGACCGCTTGACGCGCTCGGTCAACTGGCCGCCCTCCTCGTAGCCCACGTATCCCGGAGGCGAACCGATCAGCTTCGACACCGAGTGCTTCTCCATGAACTCCGACATATCAAAGCGGATGAGCGCCTTGTCGGAGCCGAAGAGGAACTGCGCCAGGGTGCGCGCCATTTCCGTCTTGCCCACGCCCGTAGGTCCAAGGAAAAGGAAAGAACCAATGGGCCGATGCGGCGACTTCAGGCCTGCACGCGACCGGCGAATGGCGCGGGCCAGGGCCGAAATCGCCTTGTCCTGCGAGATCACGCGCTTGTGCAGCTCTTCTTCAACGCGCAGCAGCTTCTGGGTCTCCTCTTCCTTGATGCTGGTCACGGGGACGCCGGTCCAGCGGCTGACCACATCTTCAATGTCTTCGCGGCCCACGATGCCGGCCGCCGAGTCGTCGAGGTGGTACTTGTCGCGCAGGGCGCGCAGGTTTTCGCGCTCCTTGCGCTCCTCGTCACTGTAGAAACGGGCCTTCTCGAATTCGTGATTGGCGATCGCCGAGTCCATGCGGTGCACGATGAACTTGATGCGCTTCTGCACTTCCGTAATTTCGTCGGGCAGCGAGGTCTGGCGCAGCTTGACGCGCGCGCCGGCTTCGTCGATCAAGTCGATGGCCTTGTCGGGCAGGAAGCGGTCGGGAATGTAGCGGTTCGAATGCGCCACGGCGAACTCGACCGCATCGTCGGTGTAGCTGACCGCGTGGAACTTCTCGTAGCGGTCCTTGATGCCCATGATGATCTTGACCGCGTCAGCCTCAGTCGGCGGCGGTACCTTAACGGCCTGGAAGCGGCGCTCCAGCGAGCGGTCCTTTTCAATCGACTTGCGGTACTCGGCCGGCGTGGTGGCGCCGATGCACTGGATTTCGCCGCGCGAAAGAGCCGGCTTGAGGATGTTGGCCGCGTCGAGCGAACCCTCAGCCGAGCCCGCGCCGACCAGCGTGTGCAGCTCGTCAATGAAGACGATGGAGTTTTGATTCTCCATCAGCTCTTTCATGATGGTCTTGAGACGCTCTTCGAACTGGCCGCGATACTTGGTGCCGGCCACGATGAGCGAGAGGTCGAGGCCGAGGACGCGCTTGTCGGCGAGGAAGCTGGGCACTTCGCCGTCGGCGATGCGCTGGGCGAGGCCTTCGACGATAGCGGTTTTGCCCACCCCGGGCTCGCCGATCAGCACCGGGTTGTTCTTGGTGCGGCGGCACAGAATCTGGACAACGCGCTCCAGTTCGCCGTCGCGGCCTACGAGCGGATCGAGCTGACCGTCGAGAGCGGCCTGCGTCAGGTCGCGGCTGAACTCGGCCAGCAGGCTCGACTCGCGCTGGCGTTGCTGCGGCGGAGCCTTCTCCTGTGTAACCCGGGCCAGCTCGTCGCGAATCTGGGCGAGCTTCAGGCCGCGCTCCTGCAGAATCTCCGATGCGAAGCACTTCTCTTCACGCAGCAATCCGAGCAGCAGGTGTTCCGTGCCGATGTGCTTGTGGCCCAGGCGCTCGGCCTCTTCGGCTGCGTAGGCCAGCACACGCTTGCACTCGTTCGAGAGCGGCAGATCGACGCTCGTCGAAACCTTCTCGCGGATGGTGGTATGCGCCTCGATCTGCTTGCGGATCGATTCCACCGAGGCGTGCGAGCGCAGGAAGCGATTGGTCAACGCCTTGTCTTCTCTGAGCAAACCCAGCAAAAGATGCTCGGTCTCGATGTACGGCGAGCCGAACTGGCTGGCCTCGTACCGCGCAAAGAAGATCACGCGCCGCGCTTTCTCCGTGTAGCGTTCGAACATTGAAATCCCCCAGTAACCAGGCTATCGGCAGCTGTAGCCGTCCGTTTTGTTTGAATCCCGGTGACATTGGTGTGTCGCCGGAACCAACGGCTTCAGCCCAGACTGCGCGTGCCCTTCCGCTTGAATCGCCGCCGAGAGCACCTTGCCAGAAAAACCGGTCTCCGCCCTCGAACAGCTCTTTTGGATGGTTCCGGGACCTGTGATGCTCCCACGTCGCCGGTCCACGAGCTGCCGGAAGACTCCCATCCTGTTGCCGCAACCACTGCGGCCTTATAAGCCGCAGAGACTGTTAATTATAAGACTCAAAAAGCGCCCGAAATGGTTCTTTTCAACTTGCCACGACTTTGGCTCTATGGCCCCGTCAGGCAGCCGCTGAAATCTCGCCAAGTCGTCCCTTTTCAAGGCGCAGCACGCGCGTACATCGCTGAGCCAGTTCATGGTTGTGGGTAACGATCACCGACGTTAACCCGTGGCCTGCGTGCAGACGTTCAATCAGTTCAAAGACCCGGCCCGCGGTCACCGAATCCAGGTCGCCGGTGGGCTCGTCGGCCAGCAAAAGCCGGGGGTTGTTCACCAGCGCCCGGGCCAGCGCCACCCGCTGTTGTTCGCCGCCCGAAAGCTCGCCGGGGCGATGCAGCCCGCGATCATCCAGGTCTACCTCCTGGAGCCACCTTGCCGCCTGCGTCATTGCTTCCAATTTCCTTAGGCCACGTGCCAGCAGCGGCAGTGCTACATTCTCAAGCGCCGTAAACTCCGGCAGCAAATAATGGAACTGCCAAACGTATCCGATCTCCCGATTGCGAAAGCCCGCAGCCTGCTGGGCCGAGAGACTGGCCACATTGGTTGAGGCGCAGTATACAGTTCCCGAAGTGGGCGCATCAAGAGCGCCCAGAATGTGCAAAAGAGTGCTTTTTCCCGCGCCTGACTGGCCCACAATCGCCACCATTTCGCCGCGCCGGACCTCGAGATCGAGTCCGTCAAAAAGACATAGCGGACCGCGCGCCGTCTGGTAGGTCTTGGTCAGCTTTTCAACCTGAATGATGGCAGAGTCGGCTTCGGGCATCCGCGACTCCGTGTCCCGCTGGGAGCGGGATGCCTGGTTGGCAGCCGCTGGAGTCGTTGGATTCATCCTATTAACACAATTTTACATGGCTTGGGCTGGGATTACTCTCAAAGGGATGTGCCATGCGCCCCGAACTTTTGGGGGAGGTGCTAGCCGCCCTTTTGGAGGCGTTCCATTTCCTCTGCCCATTCCAGTTTGCCGACTGCGACAGCGAACCGTTCTAAATCAGCCAGTGCTGAAATTTCGGCCGGTATAGCAAGCATCCTAAAGAACCACAACGCTTCCTCCAGCGATTCGTTTCGATGCCAAGTAGTCATCAGAAAAGGGTCAGCCACTCCGCTCTCTAACTCGTGCTCGACAAAACAATCGTCGACGGCATCGTGGACTTCCTCGCATCTCTCTCCCCACGCGCAGAAGTAGGCAAGTCCGCTGCTCACGAGCGGCGCGAACAACTCAACAAGACCGTTTTCACTGATTTCCGGAGCGTCCCATGCGAGCAGCAAGGTGAAGTATTTACATTTCCTCGGCAGACGGTCTGGCAGCTCTTCGATTGAGTCGATCGACAGGACCTGAATTCTCGGCAGAGCTACGTCTTCAGCCACGCCTCCTACACCCCCACCGGGAACGGCTTGGGGCTCGATTCCTCGGGGTTCACCCCCGAGCGCCAGCGCTCAAATCGCCCCTGCAGCAGGCTCATCAGGCCCGTGTACCAGTAGCCAATCACGAACAGGATCAGGAATGGAGCGGTGAAATAGTTCTTGTTAGTGAAGGTGTACCAGATGGCTCCGGCGAAGTAGCAGCCCATCAGCAGCTCGATCCACGGCGCCAGCTTGAGCCGCTTGCGATACTTGGCGGCCTGCGACTTTTCGCCTTTCCTGGCCACGCGGTACTTGGGCGTGCGCACAAACGCGCTCTTGATGCCGAAGAGCGCCTCCATCACGGCCTTGGTATTCGTAATGGTCAGCCCGATGCCCAGCGCCATCAGGAACGGCAAATAGTAAAACGTCTTCTTCCAGGTCTTCGGGAACAGCTCCCGCTCACTCATCAGGTAAAATACCGCAATCGAAAACGACGATGCCGTAAACAGCGGAAAGTCGATCAGCAGCATCTGAAACCAGCCCTGGTAGAACCTGCAGATCATGGCCGGAATCAGCAGCGCCGACATGACCATCATCAGCGGGTAGCTCAGGTTCGCCGTCAGGTGGTAAACGCTCTCGATCTTGGTGCTGCGCGGCACATTCGACTTGAAGATCCTGGGCAGAATCTTGATGCTGGTCTGGATGAGCCCCTTGGCCCAGCGCGCCTGCTGCGTCTTGAACGCGGTCATCTCGATCGGCAGCTCTGACGGGCACTCCACATCGGGCAGATACTTGAACTTCCACCCCGCCATCTGCGAGCGGTAGCTCAGGTCAGTGTCTTCGGTCAGCGTGTCGTGCTGCCAGCCTTCGCCGTCTTCAATGGCCTTGCGCCGCCACATGCCGGCCGTGCCGTTGAAGTTAAAGAACTCGCCTGTCCGCGCCCGCGCCCCGTGCTCCATCACAAAGTGGCCGTCCAGCAGGATCGCCTCAATCTGCGTGAGCATGCTGTAGTTGCGGTTCAGATGGCCCCAGCGCGTCTGCACCATGCCGATTCCGGGCTCGGCAAAGTGGTGGATCACCTTCATCAGCCACTCCGGCGGCGGCACAAAGTCGGCGTCGAAGATGGCCACAAACTCGCCTCTCGCGGTCTTCAGCCCCGCATCGAGAGCGCCGGCCTTGAACCCGTACCGGTTGGTTCGGTGAATGTACTCGATAGGGTGCCCCAGCGCCTTGTACCGCTCCACAATCCCTTCGGCTACCTGCGCCGTCTCGTCGGTCGAGTCGTCGAGCAACTGGATCTCGAGCTTCTCGCGCGGGTACTCCATGGCGCATACGGCCTCAATCAGCCGGTCGATCACAAACTGCTCGTTGAAGATGGGCAGCTGCACCGTAACCATGGGCAGTTCGTCAAAGTGGCCGAGCGGGTTGGGGTTGTAGTTCTTCCTGTATTTGAAGTACTGGTAGCACAGCGTGTAGCGGTGCACGCCGTAGAGCGCCAGCACGATCATCACCGCAAAATAGGGAATCAGCATCAGCGCGTCAAAGGCGTTCCAGTGGTAGAGGCCTTTGAAGGTCTGATCCGCGTACTGCGATCTGAAGTAGTGGCGCCAGCCGTTCTGTGGCGCGAAAAACATGCCCAGCGCTCCCTGGAAACGGAGCGCACCAACCCGCACAGCAGCAGAATCAAGAGCAGTTAAGAATGCGGCAAACAGGGCAAGCCTCCACGGTCCGGCTATGAAGATTGTAAGCGATGGATGAATCTAGCCTGGATGCCCCAAATCACAAAGCGATTCGCCTGCTCAAACTTAGCCAGGTCCCCGGATTTGAGAACTAGGGGTCGCAACTCCCGCCAGCAGACCGCGCCGGAGGCGCATCTGTGGTTAGCCCGCATTCTAAAGCGGAGAGAGGATTTCCCAGAGAACGTTGAGCAGTCCCGAAAGGACGCGGGGACATTTAACATTGTGCGAAATCAATAGATCTCGGATGTCGCCCTAATCAAGCGTGAAGTCGACGTTCATTACGGTTTTGACCTCTACTGCCTGACCGTTGACCTCGAAAGGCTTATATTTCCACGTCTTCACAGCGTCGAATGCAGCCTGTCGCAACATCTCTGGCCCTTGACTGACGCAAAGTTCTTCCACCGTTCCAGAGACAGAGACCATTGCAAAGAGCACCACGCGGCCTTCCACATGAGCCTTCTTCGCGTCTTTGGGATACTTGGGACCCTTCCCTCCGATTCTGTACCTGTTCATCACCGGGATTGAAACAGCGACCCATTTGTGAGGGGTTGTGGGCGGCGGCCCGCTCGTTGCAGGACAGACGATCGACGATGGCGCTGGAACTGCGGCGGAATCGGAGTTCTGGGCAAGTACAATCGAAGCAGAGGGAATCGCCAAAACAAAAAGAAGCAAGATTCTGGTCACTCCGAGAGTTTACAACCGGGGGTACCACTACTGATCCCAAAATTCAAACCCTCCGGCTTGAAATGCAAAATCCGTGATGCTTCGACGAAGATGTTTAGGGCTCAATTTCAGGCCTCGCATCTCGCGCTGAACAACTATGCTCGTAGGTTCACTCTTGTGCAAGCACGCTGAAAGCAAGATGGCGGAAGGCTGAAAGCTCCTCCTTGCTGCACCGTCCCTCTCCGCCGTACTCTGAAAGCGCAATCGGAGACCGTCCCCAATGCCTGCCAGCACTGTTTCCCCGATCGTCGCCGCCTCGGGCGGCAGCTTTCTTGTTGAAGACCGCACACCCGCTGAAATCTTTACCCCCGAAGACCTGAACGAAGAGCAACGCCAGATTGCCGCCACCGCGGCCCGATTTGCCCGCGAAGAAATCGTCCCCGCGATCGCCGCGCTTGAAGCCAAGGATGCGGGCGCAATGGCGGGCCTGCTGCGCAAGGCAGCCGAGCTGGGGTTTACCGCCGTCGACATTCCCGAGGAATTCGGCGGCATGGGCATGAACAAGACCAGCTCCGTGGTTATTTCCGATCACATTTCAGTGCTGGCCAGCTTCTCCACGGCCTTTGGCGCCCACGTGGGCATTGCCACGCTGCCGCTGGTCTGGTACGGAACCCCCGAATTACAGCAGCGCTACCTGCCCCGGCTGGCGAGCTGCGAACTCATCGGCGCCTACGCACTCTCTGAGTCCACCTCGGGCTCCGACGCCATGAACATCCGCACCCGCGCCACGCTCTCGCCCGACGGCGAACACTACATCCTCAACGGCGAAAAGCATTGGATCACGAACTGCGGCATCGCCGGCCTCTACACCATCTTCGCCAAAATCGACGGCGAGAAGTTCTCGGCGTTTGCCGTCGAGCGCGGCACGCCGGGCCTGACCGTCGGCCAGGAGGAGCACAAGTTGGGCATTCACGGCTCCTCCACCTGCCCGCTCCTGCTCGTGGATTGCAAGATCCCCAAAGGGAACCTGCTGGGCGAGGCCGGCAAAGGCCATCACATCGCCTTCAACGTGCTCAACGTGGGCCGCCTCAAGCTCGGGGTTGCCTGCATCGGCGGGGCGCGCCATGCACTGGTCGAGATGATCCGCTATGCCAAACAGCGCCAGGCCTTCGGCAAGCCGATCGCCGAATTTGGCCTCATCCAGCAGAAGATCTCGTCAAGCGCGGCGCGGCTTTACGCCGCCGAATCCATGGCCTACCGCACCGTCGCCATGGTCGACGCGCGGCTGGCAGGGCCGGGCGAACACTCGGCACGCGACGCCCAAAGGTCATTCGAGGAGTACGCCGTCGAGTGTTCCATCCTGAAGATCTACGGAAGCGAGATGCTGGCGTACGTGACCGATGAACTGGTGGCCACCATGGGCGGCTACGGCTTTGTCGAGGACTATCCCGCGGCGCGGCTATATCGCGACGCGCGCATCAACCGCATCTTTGAAGGGACCAACGAAATCAACCGGCTCATTGTGACCGGCTGGCTGATGAAGCGCGCCATGGCCGGCAAACTCGCGCTGCTCCCCGCCATCAAGCGGGTGATGGACGAAGTGATGGCGCCCCCCTCGTTCGATGGCTTGGGAGAAACCGGCTCAGCACTGGCGCGCGAGACCGCGGTGCTGGCGTCGGTGAAGAAAATTGCGCTCTTTGCCGCGGGTGTGGCCAGCCAGCGCTACATTACCGGGCTTGAAGAGCAGCAGGAAATCATGGCGGCCCTGGCCGACATGATCTCGCAAATCTACGCGTTCGAGTCGGCGTTGCTGCGCGCGCAAAAGCTGGCCGCCGCGGGGCGCAATTCGGCAACGGTGGCCGGGGCGATGGCCAGACTGCTTGCCGATGATGCCATGGACCTTGCCGAAAGCGCCGCGCGCCGCATCCTGGCCGCATGTGCCGAGGGCGACGCGCTTCGCACCCAGCTGGCCATCCTGCGCCGCCTGTCGCGCTTTACCCCGGCCCACACCGTTGCGCTGAGCCGCGCCGTGGCGCGGCAATGCATCGATCAGGAGAAGTACCCGATGTAAACTGGCACTGCGGCGCGCCAAAGCAGCCCGTGGTGAAAGTCGGGTTTTGAAAGGGCACGACTTCAGACGTGCCGTAAATGGCTGATAAGAAACGACGGACTTTAGCCCCTGAGGGATGATTTTCGGGCGCTTCGACTTTCACCACAAGCTGCTACGGCAGTTCGCGTACCTTCAGGTCCTTGAATACGATTGGAAAGCCTTCCGATTCGAGGCCGATATATCCCTTCTCGACCCCGGTTTGAACCGTATTCACCACTTCGCCGTTCACCGCCAACGTGCAGGTGGGACCTGAGCAGCGGATATCGTATGTGTTCCACTGTCCCGGCTCGTGCAGCCGGTTTTCTTTCATCTCTTTCTGGAGGTTGAAGCTGGTCAGCTTGCCGTTGACCGGCGTTTGGCCGAAGATGTATCCGCCCTCGGTCGTTGTCTGTGCCTGGTGCCAGATGACCCCATTTTCATCGTTGCGAAAGAAAACGCCGCTGTTGTAATGCGGCGATCCCGGCTGCGGAATGAAGCGCCACTTTATGTGGAAGGTAAAGTTGCCCAGCTCGCGATTGAAGCGCAGCCACTCGTGGCCGCCATTGCCGTCGCACTTGATCTCGCCTTTCGCGGCATCAATGTGCCATTGTGCAATGTCGCTCACCGGATGCGTCGGCGGAATCGCAATGCGCGTCCACTGGCTTTGGTAATCGGCCGGGAAAAGATTGACCGTTTGTGCAGATGCCTGTATTGCGCCGGCCATGAACGCGCAGCAGACAGCCGCATAAAAAGCCACGGACGCTTTTCTCTGGATTTGAGCCTGGAGATTCATCGGTTCCTCTTTGGCTACGGGAGCGCGCAAAATTCCCGCCAGCCGTCAGCCGGCTCGAATTGTAGCACCGGTGTGTTGTTGCGTCACCTGAGTCTCACACGGCTTGAGGTTGGACCAATGCCCGTGCCCCTCCTGAGCGAAGCGGAGCGGAGTCGAAGGACCTGCTTCTTGATTTCGTCCGTCGCAAGGGTGGGAGACCGCGACCCTGATCGAAATTAAAACGCCGTTCCGCCGGCAAAGTCCTTCATGATGGCATCGTGCACGCCCATCATGCACGCCGCGTCAGAGAAGATCAGTCCGAGTTCGCGATTGTTCTCAAGCGAATTATTGGTAAAGTTCTCTGAGCCCACAAACATCTTCGCTGTCGCCGTGCTGTAGTCGGCCAGCACCGTCTTGGCGTGGATGTAGTACCCGGTCGACGACGTGTACACCGCAATCTTCGCGCCCGCAGTCTTGAGCGCCGTCAGCGTGGAGTTGTACTTGTTCTCCAGGTTCTCCTGCACCAGAGTGACCTGGACGCCGCGCTTGAGCGCCGCCAGCAGCGCGTTTTCAATGTCGGTCTCTTCAAACTCCTCCTGCGAGATCAGCAGCGAACTTTGCGCGCCGTTGATGAGCGCGAGCAGCGAACTGAGCGAATTGCTCGGGCTCCAGACCAGGTTCTCGCCCGTGGGTGCGGTAATCTTGGCGTTCTTGAAGTCCGCGTTGAAGGTGGCCTCGATCGCCGCCACATCGGCCGCGCTATTGGTGATTACGGCAAAGTCGCGCGTCATGGCGTAATCGTCAGGGGTCAGATTGAGCGTCATGATCGCCGACGTCGCCGCGTCGATGGTGATGGTCTTCTGGTGGGTAACGGCAAACGCCGGGTTCGACCAGTGCGCGCCACACTTGTTCTTCAGCAAGAAGTTGTAGGCCGGCGTGTTGGTTTGCTTCTGGCTGCCGCTCTGGTTCAGGATGACGCGCACCTTGATGCCTTTCGCCGCGGCGCTGGCGAATGCATCCATCACGGTCACGTCGGTGAGCTCGTACATCGTCATGTCGATGGACTTCGTAGCCGTCGCGATCAGGTTGTAGATGGCCGTCAACCCCTGGTCGGGTTCTGTAACCAGCGTGTAGGTGGTGGCAGCGGGCGTAGGCGGGGGCGTGGGCTTGGGCTTGGGAGCCGGCTTGGGCGCGGGTTTAGCTGCAGGCGCGCGGCGGACGATCGCTTTTGACGCAGGTTGGGCTGTTTTCTTTGCCGCTGGCCTGGGGGCGCTTTTGGCCGTTTTCTTCACGGCGGTTTTCCTGGCTGTTTTGCGGGGCAATTTCTTTGCAGGCATAAGACGTCTCCATTCTCTGGCGCAACGGTCTCTTGAGAATTGTCGAGCGCGTTGCTCCCGGATATTTTGCGGATCGGTTTTTTTGCGGATCGAGGGGAACTCAGAAAGGCCCGAGTGAAATCGGTTCGATTGCGGCCCAGTTGCCGGAGAGTGACGGGTCTGTCTTATTCGCAGACTGAATTGGGGTAACCGGGGAACGGAATGAAAATTCTACGAAGCGGCTCTAATCTATCACTTCGCAGGCGCAGGAGCAAGCAGGTAGTGGGTTAGCTTGAAGGGGACGGGCTTCACAGGCTGCGGAAAAACTCAACGGTAGTACACGAAGCGCAAGGGCACGATTCTACAGCCTGCTGAAAAAAGCCTGCAGGAAGGAGTTTTGTAAAAGCGCACGGCTGGTAGGTGAGGGCTTTAGCCCTTGCTACATTTCGCGCACTCAAAAGCACTTTTTCAGCAAGCTCTTCAGTCATGCCTTTTTACAATTCCTGAACAATCGGTTTTCTTCAATAAGTTCACACCCGCCTCGGACCAAAACTTCAGACCCCGAGATTAAAATGCGCCGGTCCCGGGAATGAGACTCTTTCGGCGCAACCCGCAGCCCCGCCGTGCTAGACTTCCCGGTGCTGTTGGCTGAGCGCCGGTCGATGCGTTCAAACCCATGGCGTTCAGACCCATGAGGCATCCATGACTATCCTTTCTTCCGCATCGCAAACGCAGTTTTCCCGCCGCAGATTCATGCAGGCTGCGGGCGCAGCGGCTGTGCTTTCGCGCAGCGCATTTGCGCACTCGGGGCGAGTGCCGGCCTCCGACCGCATCACCATGGGAGTCATTGGCTGGGGCATGATGGGCCCGGCGAACACCAAGGTGTTTTTGACGCAGCCCGACTGCCAGGTGGTGGCCGCCTGCGACCTGGACAAGAATGCCCTGCAGGCCGCCGTGGGAACAATCAACACCCACTACGGCAACCAGGACTGCCGCGCCTACCACGACTACCGCGAGCTGCTGGCCGGCGACGACATCGACACCGTGATGATCGCCATCCCCGACCACTGGCATGAACTGGTGGCCACAGAGGCCGCGCAGCGCAAGAAGGACATCTACGGCGAAAAGCCGCTGGCCCGCACCGTACGCGAGCAGCAGGGAATTGTGCGTGCGGTCGAGAAGAGCAACATCATCTGGCAGACGGGCTCGTGGCAGCGCTCGCTGCCCGAGTTCCACAAGGCCGCGGAGATCGTGCGCAACGGGCTGATCGGAAACGTGATTCGCGTCGAGGTGGGGCTGCCCGGCGGAGAACACGACTTTAAGGGCACCGAGCCGGCGCTGGTGGCCAAGTGGGCGACGCTGCCGGGGAAGCCCATTGACCCAACGCTGGTGGTTCCGGGAACGCCGGCGTGGGATTTGGCGGTATCGGACCCGCCGCCGGAGCTGGATTACGACCGCTGGATCGGCCCCTCGCGCATGGAGCCGTACATTGAGGCGCGCGTGCACATGAACTGGCGCTGGAACTACAACACCGGCGGCGGACAGCTGCTCGACTGGATCGGCCACCACGGAGACATCGCGCACTGGGGCCTCGGATTCGATCTGAGCGGCCCGTCGGAGGTTGAGGGCCACGGCGAGTTCCCGGCGCCCAACGCGCTGTGGAACACGGCGACGAAGTACCATGTGGAGTGCCTGTACAAGAAAGAAGTGACCGGCTACTCGAACGACGTGCGGCTGACCATCGCGGGCGGTTCGGGCGCCATCAATATGGGAACGAAATGGATCGGCACCGACGGATGGGTGTGGGTTGACCGCGGCGGATTCGACGCCTCAAACCAGGAGTGGGTGAAGTGGGAGGCTGTGCCCGACTCGCTGCGCAAGACCAGGCTCTATGAATCGGCCGAGCACCGGCGCAACTTCCTCGATTGTGTGAAGACGCGCAAGCCCACGATTACGCCTGTCGAGGTGGCGCACCACTCCACGCTGCCGGGGCACCTTGGCTTGATTTCGATGCTGACAGGACGCAAAATCCAGTGGGACGTGAAGAACGAGATGATCCTCGACGATCCCGCGGCATCGGAGCTGCTGACCAGGCCCTATCGCGCGCCGTACGTGATGGTGTGAGAGGCTTGCGCAAGAATTTCGTCGCGACCCTACGGGGCGCGTCCTTCCAATAATTCGCCTTTCCCAGGGTTCCGCTCGCCGGTTGCCCGGCCTCGCTTCACCTTGGGCTAATGTCGATTCGTCCCTGCGGGACGAAGGCGGCGCACATCCCTACCCGACCTAAATCTGCTAGGCTTTTCTGTTCCGGCTGAGAGCCGGCAGGCAGGTAAAGTATGGCGACTAAATTTCAAGGCTTTGATTTTCTCAATCTCGACGCAGGATTCTCTGAGGACGAGCTGCTCGTCCGCCGCACCACGCGCGATTTTGTCGACGACAACGTAATCCCCATCATCGAGAGCTGCTTCCGCGAGGACCGCTTTCCACGCGAGCTGGTGCCGCTGATGGGCGAACTGGGCTTCTTTGGCGCCACCATTGAAGGCTACGACTGCGCCGGGATGTCGAACGTGGAGTACGGCCTCGTCATGCAGGAACTGGAGCGGGGCGACTCGGGGCTGCGCAGCTTTGTGAGCGTGCAGTCGGCGCTGGTGATGTATCCCATCTATATCTTCGGCTCCGACGAGCAGAAGAATAGCTGGCTTCCAGCGCTGGCGAGCGGCGAAAAGCTGGGCTGCTTCGGGCTCACCGAGCCGGGCTTTGGGTCGAACCCGGGCGGCATGACGACGCGCGCCCGCCGCGAAGGCTCTGACTACGTGCTCAACGGCGAGAAGATGTGGATCACCTCGGGCACCATCGCCGATGTTTCAGTGGTGTGGGCCAAGCTGGAGGGCGAGGGCGGCGGCAACGACAGCGTGCGCGGATTCCTGGTGGAGAAGGACCGGCCCGGCTTCTCGGCATTCGATGTGCACGGCAAGTGGTCGCTGCGGGCGTCGGTCACCAGCGGACTCTCGCTCCAGGATGTGCGTGTGCCCGAGAGCAACATGCTGCCGGGTGCGGCAGGGCTCAAGAGTCCGCTGATGTGCCTGAACCAGGCGCGCTACGGCATAAGCTGGGGCGCGCTGGGCGCGGCCATGTCGTGTTACGACACGGCGCTGAACTACGCCAAGATCAGGAAGCAATTCCACGACATGCCCATCGCCGGCCACCAGATCGTGCAGGAGAAGCTGGTGTGGATGGCTAGCGAGATCGCCAAAGGGCAGTTGCTCTCGCTGCAGGTGGGCAGGCTGAAGGACGCGGGCAAGGTGGGGCACCAGCACATCTCCATGGCCAAGCGAAACAACGTGTGGATGGCGCTCGAATGCGCGCGGCTGGCGCGCGACATCCTGGGCGCAAATGGCATCACCGAGGACTACCCGATCATGCGCCACATGATGAACCTGGAGTCAGTAAAGACCTACGAGGGCACGCACGACATTCACACGCTGATTCTGGGGCAGCATCTTACGGGGATTGGGGCGTACTGATCGCGGCGGATGCGTGGTGACCCGCCCTCACTTTCGCATCGACAATTCGAGCCCAAGGAGTCATATTCGTATCCATGCGGAATATGATTTGTCGCTCAGAGTTTTTGTCGATTGGATTGCTGGCAGGTTGCACTGTTTTCGCTTCGCCAGACGTAGTGCGAGCCCAGCAGGCGACAGCGCCCATTGTCCTTCACGCCGCGCGGCTGCTTGATGTGGCAACGGGCGAGATTGTCGCGCCGGGCGAGGTTCTGGTTGAGGGCGAGCGCATCAAGGCCGTCGGCAAACAGGTCGACCACCCGCAGGGCGCGAAGACGATCGATCTCGGGGATACCACTCTGTTGCCCGGCCTCATCGACGCGCACGTGCACCTGTTCCTGCATCCCGGAGCTGAGGATTTGCAGACGGTTCAAGAGTCGGTGCCGTGGCGGACCATCCTGGCCGAGCAGGCGGCGAAGGCTGACCTGATGGGGGGCTACACAGCGGAGCGCGATATGGGAACCGAGGGCGCGGGTTCGGCCGATTCGGCCATTCGCGACGCCATCAACAAGGGGCTGATTCCCGGGCCGCGCCTGCGCGTCAGCGGCAACGCAATCGACATTCTTGGCGGGCACGAGGACGCCAACCACTTCAATCCCGCGCAGCATGTGCTCTCGAATGCCGACTACGCCAACTCAACCGAGCAGCTTATCGAGGTCATTCGCGAGCAGCACAAGCAGGGTTCGAGCTTTGTGAAGATCTACGAAACCGGTCCTGACCGCATGATTGAAGGAGTGTTGCATACACCCTACCAGTACACTGAGGCGCAGCTTGCCGCTGCTGTTGAAGAAGCGCGCCGATTGGGAACAGTGGTTGGCGTGCACGCCATGGGCGAGCCGGGCACGCTGTACGCGGCGCAGGCCGGCGTCGCGTCGATCGATCACGCGACGCAGTTGAGCGACGAGACTATGCGGATCATGAAGGAGAAGCACATTCCGGCGGTGCCGACGTTCACTATCTTCGACTACTTTGCGCACCACGCCACCGGCGCAACCGAGGCCGCGACCGAAAGCGCGATGCTCGACTACAAGATTGCCGAGTTCAAGAAACAGATTGCGGCGCGTATCCCCTTTGCGGTGGGGTCCGATGTGGGGCCGTTCCCGCACGGCACGCAGGCCCGCGAGATGAGGCTGATGGTGCAATACGGAATGAAGCCGCTGGCCGTGCTGCAGGCCGATATGATCGAAGGCGCGCGGCTGCTGGGCTGGGGCGACGAGATCGGGCAGCTCAAGCCGGGCTTTTATGCCGATATTGTTGCCGTCCCCGGCAACCCGCTCGACGACATCAGCGTGTGCGAGCACGTAAGCTTTGTGATGAAGAACGGCGAAGTGGTGCGGCAGTAAGCATGCCGTGCGAGGCCGACCGAAGTACTCTCATCAAGCCAAAGACGAAAACCACTGGAGCGCAAAAATGATGTGTTTTGCCACTCTGCTTGTTGCCGCAACCCTGTCTGCAAGCGCAATTGCTGCTACGCCTGCGAAGCCTGGCGCGCATACCGATGCCGGCGCCGACCCGCGAACCGACACACGCCTTCAGGGCGCTTACAAGTTCAACGAGGGCGGATGGACCTACGTGCATCTCGAGGGCTCGCCCGCGCAGGTCGGCTTTCAGCATGGATATCTGCTGGCGCACGAGATTGAGGACAACGTGAACGTGTACCGGGTGATGGGCCAGCACAACGACAAGCGCTCATGGGACTGGTTCCGCAACGTGGGGAAGACGGTCTTCTGGCCGAAGGTCGAGCCCGAATACCAGGCAGAGATGAAGGGAATTGCGGGAGGGCTTGCCGCCGAGGGATCGAAGATCGACCTTTGGGACATCGTCGCGCTGAATAGCTATCTCGAGATCGCCGATTACTATCTGCCGCAACTGAACGCGCACAAGCACAAGCCCAATCCGCCGGCGGCGGTTGCGCCGGGCAAGTGCAGCGCGTTTGTCGCC
>Ga0326727_10015399_pt1 | contig 16416 bp, 13 predicted proteins | sample MB2enrmetagenome_FD_207643 | JGI IMG/M metagenome (GOLD analysis project Ga0326727, IMG submission 207643) | Lab enriched peat soil microbial communities from McLean, Ithaca, NY, United States - MB29MY | ecosystem: Environmental > Terrestrial > Soil > Wetlands > Peat | place: USA: New York...
CATCCACAGGGCCAGCCACATTGCCGTAACTCAACTCACGCAGGCGGGGCACTGAGATGACGACGAGCGTTTACGACCCCATCATTCTCACCCTCATCCTGCTGGTTCCGCTGGCCGGTGCAATCCTGATCGCGCTCCTGCCCGACCAGGCCAAGCTCCCGAACTGGATCGCCCTGCTCACGGCACTGGTCACCTTCGGGCTTACGCTGCATCTGCCCGCGCACTTCATCGCCGGCCAAAACGGTTTCCAGTTTGAGCGCAACATTCCCTGGATCGAGAATCCAGCCATCAACTACCACGTCGGTGTCGACGGTCTCAGCCTGTGGCTCGTCGTCCTCGTCGGCCTGCTCGCGCCCATCGGCGTTCTCGCCAGCTGGAACACGATCCAAACCCGCCGCAAGGTCTTTTACTCGCTCTTCCTCGCCCAGCAGACGGCCATGTTCGGCGTCTTCGTCTCGCTCGACCTCCTGCTCTACTACGGCTTCTGGGAGCTGTCGCTGGTCCCCATGGCTGTGCTAATCGCCATGTACGGCCGCAAAGACGGTCCCAAAGCCGCGCTCAAGTTCTTCCTCTTCACGTTCATTCCCTCGGCCCCACTGCTCGTCGCCATCCTCTGGCTCTACGCCAAAACCGGCAGCTTCGAGTTCTCGTATCTGCAGATTTACGTCGCCAGCGGCGCGCTTCCCGCCAACGCGCTCTTCTGGGTCGCGCTTGCGTTCCTCTTCGCCTTCGCCGTCAAGGTGCCCATCTTCCCGCTGCACGGCTGGCTCGCCGACACGTTCAATGAAGCGCCTGTCGCCATGGCCATGGTGGTCGCCGGCAAGCTCGGCCTTTACTCCATGCTGCGATTCCATGCCGGCCTCTTTCCGGCGCAGGCGCGCACCATCGCGCCGCTTCTCATCGTCCTCGCTGTCATCGGCATCATTTACGGGGCCTGCCTCGCCCTTGTCCAGCGCGACTTCTTCCGCCTGCTGGCCTTCGGCGCGGTCAGTCACTTCAGCCTCGTGATTCTGGCCATCTACGGCCTCACGTTCAACGGCTGGAACGGCGCGGTCTTCCAGATCCTGAACCTCAGCATCGTTGAAGCGGCAATGTTCGTTCTGCTCGGCGCGCTCGAAAGCCGCTACGGCACCAGCCAGATCTCCGGCTACGGTGGCTTGGCCGCCAAATTGCCGCGCACCGCCACTTATTTCGTTCTCGCCTCGCTTGCCATGATCGGCCTGCCGCTGCTGAGCGGCTTCATCGGTGAGTTCGTCATCCTCTCCAGCACCTTCACCGGCGTCAGCCGCAGCGCAGCTATTATCGCGGCCATCGGTGTCATCCTCAGCGCGGCGTATATGCTCTGGCTTGTCCAGCGCCTCTTCTACGGACCGGAAAGTGCACTCGCCAAATCGAAACCGGCGCACGATCTCAGCTTTGCCGAACTCGCCGCGCTCACACCACTCGTCATTCTCATGCTGGTGATGGGCGTTTCGCCAAATCTCTGGTTCAACGCCATTCAATCGGGCGTGCATCCGCCGGGGAGCACTTCAATCGGCTTATCAACCGACCAAGTCGTACACCAATACAAGGTATCGGTCTCGTCCAGCAAGGAGGCCCAGCGGTGAATCCAGTGCCCGACATCTACCGCATCCTCCCTGAGGTCATCCTCACGCTTACCGGCGTCGCCGTCATGCTCATCGACGCGTCGCTGCCGCCCAGTTGGTCGCGCCGCTATCTCGGCTTCCTCGCTGCCATCGGCGCCACCATCGCCATCTGGGCGAGCGTCTGGCAGCTTTCGCTGCCTGAGGGCACCGGCTTCTTCGGCACCGTCGAGACCAGCAACTTTACCGTCTTCTTTCACGTGCTCATCTGCGGCATCGTGCTGGTTGCGCTGCTGCTCTCGCTGGATACGCTGCCAGCGAACACACATCACCAGGGCGAGTTCTATGCTCTGGTCGTCTTCGGCGCGGTCGGCATGTGCCTGCTCACCGGCGCCGTCGAGCTGCTGGTGGTTTTCATCGCGCTCGAAATCTCATCCATCTCCACCTACATCCTGGCCGGTTACCGTAAGACCGATGCCCGTGGCCCTGAAGCCGCCCTCAAGTATTTCCTGCTCGGCTCCTTCGCCACCGCGTTTCTGCTTTACGGAATCGCGCTGATCTTCGGCGCCACCGGCACCACCGAAATCTACAAGATCGCGCACCTCGCGCCCGGGGCTGAGAACCAGATCCTCGTGATCGCATCACTGGCGCTCATGCTGGTCGGCATTCTGTTCAAGGTTTCCGCCGCGCCTTTCCACATCTGGACGCCCGATGTCTACGAAGGCGCGCCAACACCAGTCGTCGCGCTGCTCTCCACCGCGCCCAAGGCAGCGGCCTTTGCGCTCCTTATCCGCGTGGTCTACGAGGTCTTCCCTTCGCTCCACGCTCTCTGGTCGCCGCTGCTCTGGGGCGTCGCGGTGCTCTCCATGACCGTCGGCAACCTGGCCGCGCTGCGCCAGCAGAACGTCAAGCGCATGATGGCCTACTCGTCCATCGCCCACGCCGGCTACCTGCTGGCTGCCTTTGCCGGCGCGCCCGAGATCGGCATTCCCGCCGCTGCCTTTTACACCGCCGCCTACGCTGCCATGAACGTAGGCATCTTCGCCATCATCACGCTGGTGAGCGGCTACGACGAGCACCTCCCGCTCATCGAAGACTATCGCGGCCTGCTCTACCGCTCGCCCTTCCTCGGCAGCATGCTCATCTTCTTCCTCGTCTCACTCATCGGCATTCCCTTCACCGGCGGATTCTTCGGCAAGTTCTATTCGTTCACTTCGGCTGTGAGCGGCGGAGCGATTGCGCTGGCCATCATCGGCCTTCTCAACTCAGGCCTCGCGGCTGCGTATTACCTGCGCCTGGCCCTCACTGCCGCGCAGCGCCCGGCGCCCGACGCCGCTGCTGCGCCGCAATCCCGCGTCGGCGTCACTGCTCTCGCCGCTCTTGCATTCGCGGCGGCAGCCACGCTCATGCTTGGCATCGTGCCCAACACCGTGCTTCATGCGGCGCAATCGGGCGCACAGACCCTTCATGCTCCGGAACCCGTCGCGCCCGCCGACTCGCCCTACGTGAATCCAGGACAGCAGGCGAACCAGTAATCCACTGACAACTGTCCCGGGCCTTATGCAGCGCTATGGGGCACTGGGAGCACCGGGCGAGGCGGCAGCCGGCGCTTCGACTTGTGTGTACCCCGCGGGGATCTCAAAGTGCGAGGGATCAACTGGAGCCGATGAGAAGTTCGATGTCGTGATCTGGGTTTCCATAAGGATGGCGCTGGTGGGTTGCGCCTGCGCTGAGTTGGCGCTCTGGTCGGCGGTCTGGTCCTGCGAGGTGCTTTTCTTCTTGCCGAATCCGAAGCCGCCGAGGCGGCTCGAGATCATGGAACCCATGCCCGCCTTGGCTACCTGGCCGGCGCTGGGAGCAGCGGGGCTGGAGTCAGCTGGCAAAGGAGCCTCTGACGCCGCCGGCAAGGGTTGACCGTTAGTGGTAGTCCCCACGCGCATCACCTGCATGATGGGGACACCCTTGAGCTTCTGCATCTCCTCGACCATTTGGTTCACCGCCTGGCCCGCAGCGGGATTTTGAGAGAACATCCTGCTGAAGTCGAAACCGAGGCCCACAGTCGCGTCGGACATTTTTGCGCCGAAACGCATGTAGAAGTCGCGAATCTGGTCATAGCCGGGGATCGAGGGCACCATCCACATGTCGTTGGTCACGGCCATACTGCCGGACTGCTGAGTCTGAGTGTCGGTGGCGTTTAACATCAGCGTCAGGATGGACTCACTGCTCTCAAGACCGCTGATTTCTTTTTGTGCGCCAGTGTTGCGGACCTTGGCATCGAAACTCAGTTTCACATTCTGCGCATCGGGATTTGCGGCGGGCTGCGGCTGTTGAGTGGCCGCCTGTTGCTGCATCTGTGTTCGGGCGTTTTCGATAGCCTGTTTCATCTGCGCAAAGGTCATCACGGTGTAAGTCTTCTTCTGAACATCGATCTGAGTAATGGTTTCCTTGTCGAGATCGATGATCTGGAAATTGTCTGGCGAGACGTTGGCGAGGCGATTGCCTTTAAGGTAGATGGTGGACACGACAGGGTCGCCGATGTGGCGAGCCTGCGAGCTGAAGGTGCCGACTGTCTTCATCATGCGGAGCAGCGATCCGCCGGTGATCTGAGTGGTCTGTTGATAGGTGTAGTCGCCAGCGTGGAGACTGGCGGGCAGAACGACGGCAAGCGAGAGCAGAGCGTGCTGCATGCGGGGGAACATGGGACAGCCTCCGATTGGGATGTGCTGCGGCAAAGAAGGGGTGGCCGGATGGTGCCGCGAGTTCACCGCAGTCTACACAGTGCGAAAGGTCGCGTCAACGGGGGTTTGCGGGACAGGTTGCGGGTACTTCGAGCCTCCAGACGGCGAACGGTCGCACTCGTCCACGGCAGGAATGCAACCCAACAGGCCCCATCCATTTCCATTACAATTTCCTTGATGAAACTAGGTGAGCTTGCAAGCCGGCTGGGTGCGGAACTCCACGGGGACCCGGAACTCGAAGTCGCGGGCGTCAAAGGACTTGAAGACGCGGGTCCCTGCGACGTCACCTTTGTCGCCAATCCTAAATACACGGCCCTCGCCCGCACCACTCGCGCCGCCGCTGTGATTGTCGAGCCCGGCTTTCAGCAGATTGCCGCAGCCACACTTCGCATCAACAACCCCTACTACGCCTTCTCCCGCGCGCTCGGCATCTTCTACGCGCCGCCCACGTATCCGCCGGGGGTTCACCCCACGGCAGTCATTCATCCCACTGCCGAAATCGGCCCCGGCGCGCACATCGGCGCCTATGCGGTGATAGGCCCCGGCGTCAAACTGGGGCCTCACGCCACCATCCTGCCCCACGTTGTGCTCTATCCCGGCGTCCATGCGGGCAGCCACTTCTTTGCCCACGCCCATGCGGTGGTTCGCGAGAACTGCGTCCTCGGCGACCAGGTCACGCTCGAGAACGGCGCCATCGTCGGCGCAGACGGCTTTGGCTTTGCCAAAAACAACGAAGGCCAATGGGAGAAGATTCCCCAGTCCGGACCGGTCCGCATTGGCAGCCGCGTCGACGTGCAGGCCAACGCCACCATCGACCGCGCCACGGTCGGAGCTACCGAAGTCGGCGACGGAACCAAGATCGACAACCTTGTTCAGGTGGGCCACGGCTCCCGCATCGGCGAAAACACGCTGCTCTGCGCGCAAACCGGCCTGGCCGGCTCCTCAATCATCGGCAACGGCGTGATTCTGGCCGGGCAGGTGGGCATCGCCGGGCATTGCACCGTGGGTGACGGCGCCGTTCTTACCGCGCAATCGGCTGTATCCCACGATGTGCCGCCGGGTAAAATGATCTCCGGCTCCCCCGGTTTCGACAACCGTACCTGGCTCCGCGCCGTGGCCATCTTCGAGCGTTTGCCTGAGATCTTCAAGCGCCTGCAGCGTGTCGAATCGCAGTTGAAGTCCGAGTCAGATCACGACGCAAAGAATACCGGCGTAGATCCGGAACAGGAAAAGCGTTAGGAGAATCAACTCTCAGGGGAATTCAAAAAATGAGAATGAGGAAATTCCGCGTATTCGTTCCAGCCCTGGCTCTTGCTTTGAGCCTGGTAATCTCGGGTTGCCGCTCTCACCACATCGATTGCACCATTGAAAATCGAACCGGAACAATCATCCACCAGGTTGAAATCGACTATCCGAGCGCAAGCTTCGGCATCGACACCCTCGCTCCCGGCCAGATCTACCTCTACAAATTCCAGGTGCGGGGCGATGGAGCGCTCAAGGTGCAATACACCGACTCAGGCGGCAGGCAGATTCAGTTGAAAGGCACGAAACTCAATGAAGGCGATTGGGGCGAATTCCTGGTCATTCTTCTTCCCGATGGCCAGGTTCAGTGGGTTCCCTCTCTCAATTTCAAGGGCTGACCCAGGAGACGCGGCCCTATCAGCCAGGGAGAAGCAGGCCGGGAAAAAACGGAACAAGGTGAAATCTCCCAAGGCATCCCTCAGGGCCCAAACAGGCTGCGGAAAACCCATCCTTGGGGTGGTTTTGTATCAGGGCACGACTTTAGTCGTGCCGATAATAACAGCAAAATGAGTCGGGGCTTCAGCCCCTGAGGAATGGTTTTCGGAGATCTCGCGGAGCTTGATGAGATTTTCCCCAGCCTGTAAAGCCTGGGCTTGTTTGGGAATCTTGATCGGCACGAGTAAACTCGTGCCCTTTTACAAGACCCCATCCCCGGCGTTTTCCGCGGTCTGCAAAGCCCCTTCACCCGCAATTATGCCGCGCCTCACCGCACCACGTTTCCAAACAACGGCGACTGCAGCAGGCTGCTGAACTGGTTGTCAGTGCTCGTATAGTCGATTGTCAGTTGACCCGCGCTCGATGAAATCGAGGTCGCGCTCAGCGCCTGCTTTTCAATGTCGGTGCTGCTCATCTTGCGCACCATCACTGCGGCGGTCATCAGCGACGACAACGTCGATGCGGTAAAGGCATCTCCCGTGGACACGGTCAGGTCGAACTTCACTCCGTGCTGAAAATCCATCGAGTACCACGATCCCACCAGCTTATTGCGCACCGTCCCGAAGTCCGCTCCCGATCCCCCCGAAGCTTCCGTTCCAGCCGATCCCAGCAATTGCGTCATCATCGTCTGGGTGCCCTTCTGGTCCAGGATGCTCCATAGCGGATTCGAGTCAACACTCTGCATTGCGCCCATCATGTTGTTGTTGCTCAGCAAGCTGGGCGAGATGCCGTCGCGCGCATCCAGAGCCTTCGTCACGGCTTCCTTTTCGCCAAAGACCATGGTCGAGGGATCCACAAAGCAAAGCACCATTCCCGCCTTGGTCATCGGATAGATGCTGTTGGTGCGGACCATGGTAGCCTTCACCTTGCTCTTTTTGAATCCCGCCACAATGCTCTGTACGTCGAACTGCCCCTGCGCGATTCCAACCGTGTCGAGAGAATCGCTGTCCGACTTGGTGCGGAAGAGCGCAAACGCAAGCTCATCCACGTCGTGATTGTCGTTCAGCCCCGACTTTTGCAGCGCCTCATCAAACTGTTTGAGCTCGGGAGGCATGACGCGATTGCGCAAATCCATGGCTGCCGCCGAGTTCTGCATGGCCCGGTAATCGATCACCACCAGTTGCTGCACATCGTGAGGAATGGCCCCGCGAGCGTCGGTGGAGAGCTGCGCCGCGGGCGCCGAAGCGGCGCCTGCCGCCAGCGCCAATGCCATTGATAGCTTCATCCATGCTTTCAACAATTCAATCCTCCAGAAAGCTAACCTTTTGTTTGTCTCGCCCGGCGGCTGCCTTCAAGACTGCGCCGGGCCTTAAGAGAAACTTCGGGACAATCGCCCTGAAGTTATTTTACCCGTCTTCGCTCCCGCGCCTCTTCAGCTCAAAGCCCGCCGGGCCAGCGAAGCGGATTGGCCAGGCATCGTTCCAGGATCTTGGTCTCCGGATCGAACCTGCTTAATTGACGTATCCACTGGCTTTCCCGCTCGTAGGCTGCCTCGGGCAGCAAGCCTACGATCTCGCCCTCCACGATCCGCGCTTTATGCTTTGCCGCCAAAGCTGCAACCTTGCCGTAAACCTGCGAGATCGGTGTCGTCTCAAAGTCCGGGATATTGATAGAAAGCTGCGCCCGTCCGTGGGCAAGCACACCCAACGCCCTCACCGCGTTTCCCCCGGCTGCAGAGCCTCGAATCTCCCTTGCCAACGCCCGCACCAGCGCCACGTCGGTGGAGTCAAAGCTGACGTTGTAGGTAACCAGGAATTTACGCGCGCCCACGGCACACGCGCCGGCTGTCGGGTGCAGATCGGGGCCTCCCAGGTCAGGCCTCCGCGATGGGTCCTTGCTTACGGCCTCACGCAACCCCTCAAACTGTCCCTTGCGCAGATCTTCAAGATTGGCCCGGTCGGGCCGTGCCGCCGCGGCCTCGTAGAAAAACACCGGGACTCCGAACCGCCGCCATATCTCCAGCCCCGCCTGCCGGGCCAGCAGCGCGCACTGCTCCAGCCGCACTCCCGAGACAGGCACAAACGGAATCACGTCGGCAGCCCCGATGCGCGGGTGCGCTCCCTGCTGCCGGGTCAGGTCAATCAGCTCGACTGCCTTGCCCACCCCGCGAATCGCGGCTTCGACGACCGCGGCCGGCGCTCCGGCAATGGTCACAACCGAGCGGTTATGATCCGCATCCATCGAAAAGTCGAGCAGATACACGCCCTCGCCGCGCATGGCGCACAGGATCGCTTCCACGCGAGCTGCGTCAACGCCCTCTGAGAAGTTGGGCACGCACTCGACGATCGGACCGTTCATCCATTCCTCGATCCTGCCCGAACAGGCCCCGCCGAGCAGTATTTCCCGGGCCCGCGGTTACTTCCAGAACGTGTAGCCCACCTGTATCTGAATGAGGCCATTGACGCCTGGATTGCGGTCGCCCAGCGACGCCGACGAGATGTGCACGCCATTGATTCCCAAATCGATCGACCGTTTGTTGCGGGTGAAGATATGCACCCCTCCGCCGCCCTGCGGCGAGAAATTGATCACGCTCGTGCCGCCGTCAATCCCCAGGGTCGGGTTGCTGAGGACGTTCGGCGGAAACTTGTGCGTGGTGTAAATAAGCCCGCCCGCTGCCTGGAACCAGGGCTGCACCTTGCGCGAGTGCGTAGCGAAGTTCCAGCGCAGAATAACCGGCGTAATACTGGCCCCGCGAAACGTGCCGCCGCCGACTGGCAACTCACAAGGCTCAACCTGACCACTCACAATGCAGTTGTACTTCTGGTCATGCGGCGACGGGGTATACGCCTGCCACAATGGCATCACGTTCCCGGCAAACTCGAACTGCCCGCTCCACCAGCCTTTCCCAACCACCGGGGTGAGAATCTTTCCCACCTCAACTCCCGCCGATAAGAACCTGTACTGATCACGGTTTCCGAACCCATTGCCATAACTCACGAAGGGCTCAAACTGCCAGCTCCGCTCCTGGCGAACCTGGGCAACCGGGTCCGCAAGCGTAACTTGCTGCGACACCCCTCGGCCGTTCTGAGGTGCATCTGCTACACCACCTTGCTGAGCCGGCGCCCCGCTCCCCGCCTGCGCCGTAACCGTCATTGTTCCCGCTGCCAACAAAAGAAAAAGAACTCCAGAAATTCTCCTCAACCTCTCACCCTCGCTTAATTCCCTGGTCCCTGATCCCCAGTCCCTATTCCCTAATGCCTGGTCCCTGCTTTTCCCAAAAAAAGACCGCCACAACCGGGCGGCCTCTTTCCCGTGAAAGCCGTGTTCCTGTCAGCCTGCCGCGTGCTCCATCTGCTCGGCGTCCATATCGAAGTTCGAGTAGACATTCTGCACGTCGTCCAGGTCTTCCAACGCCTCCAGCAGCCGGATCATCTGGGCCGCATGGTTGCCGTCCAGCTTGGTATACGTCGAGGCCAGCATCGTAATCTCGCTGGCAACCGTCTTAATCCCCGCCGCCTTGATGGCATTTGCCACCGCCTCATGCGATCCGGGCTCGGTAATGATCTCCCAGGTATCGCCCTCGTCGTTCAAGTCCTCGCCGCCGTGCTCCAGCACGATATCCATCAGCTGCTCTTCGCTGGCCGCCGACTTCTCGACCGCGATCAGCCCCTTCTTATGGAACATGAATTTGACGCTGCCGGTCTCGCCCAGGTTCCCGCCATTTTTCGCGAAGCCATGACGGATTTCGCTCACTGCACGGTTGCGATTGTCGGTGAGTACGTCTACGATGATGGCGACCCCGCCCGGGCCGTAGCCCTCGAACGAAATCTCCTCATAGCTGACGCCTTCCAACTCGCCGGTGCCGCGCTGAATCGCCCGCTTGATGTTGTCCTGCGGCATGTTCTCGGCCTTGGCGGCGGCTACGGCGGTGCGGAGCCGGGCGTTGGTGTCAGGATTGCCACCGCCCTTTGCGGCGACAGCAATTTCCTTGAGGAGGCGGGTGAAGATCTTGCCGCGCTTGGCATCGAGCGCGCCCTTTTTGTGCTTGATTGTGGCCCATTTCGAGTGGCCGGACATAAGAACCTCTGCGGGATGAAAATAGCGGCGCTAACGCGTTTTAGGAAATACTGTAGGACGAAGCCGCTTCACTAAAGCCGGCGCGCCCCCCGGGGTCCCCGACGAACGATTGTTGTTCGTTGGGGTGGAGCTACCAGGGAGCGACGACCTTGCACCCAGGCAAAAACCTCAACTATTTCCTAAAACGCCGTAGCGTCGCACCCGATTTGTGAGTATACCACTCGCAAGGGTGCCGGGGCATCGCCGCCGGACACCTGCCTGCATACTCTCACTCGCCTATTTTGTATCGGCTTACGCAAACACTTCCGCGTCTTTGAATCTGGCTCCGGCCGCGTCCTTTTCTGACACCACCGCCGCTTCCGGCGACACCGGCCACGGGATCGCCAGATCCGGGTCGTTCCACACAATCGTCCGCTCTCCGGCCCGCGAATAGTACTCCGTCACCTTGTAGGCAAAGCCGGCAACTTCGCTTAACACCAGAAAGGCGTGGCCAAACCCGGCGGGAATCCACAGCATGCGGCCGTTTTCAGCGCTCAGCTCGACCGCAACGTGTTTGCCGAACCCCGGAGAGCTGCGCCGCAGGTCTACGGCCACGTCCAGCACCGCTCCCTGCGTCACCCGTACCAGCTTCCCTTGCGGCTGCGTCACCTGGTAGTGAATCCCGCGCAGCACATTCTTCTTCGAGAACGAGAAGTTGTCCTGGACCCAGGTCGTCGGAATCCCCGCCGCGCCCATCAAACGCTCGTTATATCCCTCCAGAAAATATCCGCGCGAATCCGAGAAAATCTTCGGTGTAATCATCAGCAGGCCAGGCAAAGCGGTTTCTTCAAACTTCATTTCTGGTCACTCTTGGCTGCAAAATACGGTTCCCTCAAAAGAGCCAGCAAGTATGCCCCATATCCGCTCTTGCTGACGGGCGCTGCCAGGCGCTCAAGCTGCTCTGCGTCGATGAATCCCTGACGGTAAGCGATTTCCTCGGGGCAGGCGATATTCAATCCCTGCCGCCGCTCGATCGTATGCACAAACGTTGCCGCCTCGAGCAGAGACTCGTGCGTGCCCGTATCCAGCCATGCCATGCCCCGGCTCATGATCTCCACATTCAGTTTGCCGGCCTCGAGATAGCGCCGGTTCAGATCGGTAATCTCAAGCTCGCCTCGCGCCGAAGGCTCAAGCGCCTCGGCATGGCTCACCACGTCGCGGTCGTAGAAGTAAATGCCCGTCACCGCGTATCGCGACTTTGGCTGTTTCGGCTTTTCCTCCAGGCTCACGGCGCGGCCCGCTCCATCGAACTCCACCACCCCGTAGCGCTCGGGATCTTCCACTGGGTAGGCGAACACCGTCGCCCCGTCTTCGAGCTTCGCCGCCGCCTGCAGTTGCCGCGAGAATCCCTGCCCGTAAAAGATGTTGTCACCCAGGATCAGCGCGCTTGGGCTCCCGGCGATAAACTCCTTCCCGATCAGGAATGCCTGCGCCAGGCCGTCGGGGCTGGGCTGCACCGCGTAGCTCAATTCCATGCCCCAGCGGCGCCCGTCGCCCAGCAATTCCGCGAATCGCTGTGTATCCTGCGGCGTTGAGATGATCAGGATCTCGCGCAACCCGGCCAGCATCAGCGTGCTCAACGGGTAATAAATCATCGGCTTGTTATAAACCGGCAGCAGTTGCTTTGAGACAACGTGCGTCACGGGATAAAGCCGCGTTCCCGAACCACCCGCCAGAATGATGCCCTTCATTGGTCAACCCTCACAGCTTCCAGACCTCCAGCGTACCGCCATCGGGAGAGAGAATCGCTACTTTGTCTCCCTTAGGACTCAAAGCGTACCTTAAACGGCCATCTGCAGAAACGGGGATGGACCCTACGCGTTTTCCAGTCTTCGTGTCGTAAATCCAAATCCATGCACCAACCATTTTCGCGCCGATATCCAATGCCGGGTGCCCTCCGCGAAATTGGCCAACCTGCATCGCGAACCGGCTCCCATCCTGAGCCGCACGGACAAGCCCCACCATGGCAATACCCTTGGGAAACTCCACGCTGCAAAGGGTCTCGCCGTTGATCTTGCGAACTACGAAGCCGGACGCGGAGCCGCTGCTGCCTCGAGTTCCCCGTTCGAGCACTGTAGAGTCATCGAGGAGAAACGGCCCGACTGCATCATCCTCCCACAAGTCCCTTGTGGGTCCGCAAAGCGGACCCACTACAAGTCTGCGCCACGGCATCGGGCCACCTTTCACGTAGTCGTTCCGGAATTCCGTCATCTGCACGTGGTCGGCAATCGTGTTCGGAAAGTCCCGTCCATAGGTGGGGATCTCGCAGTGGGTCATCAAAGAAAGAGTGTCCGCGTGAAAGAAGCGAAGGTCAAAACCTTTCGCGCCAAAGATCGACACGAGGAGGGTTTTGCCTGAAACGGATTCGTCAATGCCCAGTTCCTGCTTCTCTCCGTCGATCGGAATATCAAAGGTTGCCCTGGCAGTGCGTTCATCTCCGAGAAGTTGCACCTTGTCGTTTGCAGTTACCAGCAATGAATTGTTAGCGGAAATGTTTATGCCCGTCCGCTCTTTTGATTGCGTTGGAAAATCAAGTTTTCGGCTGACCGCGCCGCTCTCCGCATCAATGGTTAGCACGCGGAAAATGTTGTTGCCTTCTCCCGGTTTGAGTAGCTTTGCATCACCCTGGATTGCACAGCCTACAAACACCTTTCCCGTTCGGTCGAAACTTATATGCTGCATTCCGGCCGAGAGCTCACTTTCCCGGGTAAAAGGTGTGAGCTCCGCTGCTGGACACCCATACGTTTGCAGGCTCACGGAGTAAAGTAGCGTCTGCGCGTCAGCGAAGAAGCTGGTCGGGATTGAAATCAGGAGGAACAGGATCAGTGGCTGCTTCATTCAGGCCTTTACCTCACGGGCCGCTCGCCGTAGTTCCGCGCGATCCACTCCCGATACGCTCCGGTTCGCACGCTGTCGACCCACGCGCTGTTATTCAGATACCACTCCACCGTCCTGCGCAGCCCGCCCTCAAAACCCTGTTCCGGCTTCCAGCCCAGCTCGCGGCCAATCTTGCTAGCGTCGATAGCATAGCGCCGGTCGTGTCCGGGCCGGTCGGCGACGTATGTGATCAGGCTTGTCCGCGGCGTACCGCTCGCGAGCCTCGGCCGCATCTCGTCAACCAGATTGCAGATCGCCGTCACCACGTCGATGTTGGCCTTCTCGCTGTTGCCGCCTATGTTGTAGGTCTCGCCCGGCCGCCCTTTGTCCAGCACTGTCCTGATCGCCGAGCAGTGATCCTCCACAAACAGCCAGTCGCGCACGTTTTTCCCATCCCCGTAGACCGGCAGCGGCTTGCCTTCCAGCGCGTTCAGAATCATCAGCGGAATCAGCTTTTCGGGGAACTGAAACGGCCCGTAGTTGTTTGAGCAGTTGGTGGTAAGCACCGGCAATCCGAATGTGTGAAAGTACGCGCGCGCCAGGTGGTCCGATCCGGCTTTCGAAGCCGCATAAGGGCTGTTCGGAGCGTACGCCGTGGTCTCGCTAAACGCCGGATCGTCGGGCCTCAGCGTTCCATACACCTCGTCGGTCGAAACGTGCAGGAACCGGAATCCGGCGCGATCCTCTGGCGTCAGTCCCTCCCAGTACGCCCTCGCCTGCTCCAGCAGCACAAACGTTCCATGCACATTGGTGCGGATGAACGCCTCCGGCGAGGCAATCGACCGGTCCACATGGCTCTCCGCGGCAAAGTGCACCACCGCCCTGGGCCGGTGCGTGGCAAAAAGCGTCTTCACCAGGCCGGCGTCGCAAATGTCCCCACGCACCAGCGCATATCGCGAATCGTGCTCCAGCCCGGCCAGGTTGGCCGGGTTCCCCGCGTAGGTCAGCAGGTCAAGATTCACCAGCGGCGTCCCCACGGATTTCATCCAGGCAAGTACAAAATTCGAGCCGATGAAACCGGCTCCGCCTGTCACGAGGATCGTGTTGCTTGTGCTCACTTTAGCCGCCATCACAATATGATACAGACCCCCGCGACTCGGCCGCCGCGGCCCACTTCTTCGCCGCGCTTAAAACGAACTTCTGCGTGGTCCCGATTTTTTCGATATATTAAAGAAAGCGCGGTTCCGGGTGCGGCCGGACTGCTCCGACATCAACCTTTCCGAACCAAAGCAAAACGCGATTTCCAGCGCAGAAATCGCACGCTGAACGTGTCTTTTTCTCGACAACGGTCAACCGCACCAGCTTATTTTGAAAAGGCTGCCATGGAATCAAAGAGAAACGGTCTTCGCATTCCGGATCCGCAGGGGCTGTATCACCCGCGGAATGAGCATGATGCCTGCGGAATGGGACTTGTGGCCAGCATCCGCGGCGAAAAAAGCCACGAAATCATCCGCAAAGGGCTCGAGGTCCTCATCAACCTCACTCATCGCGGAGCGGCAGGCTGCGACCCGGAGACCGGCGACGGCGCCGGCATTCTCATCCAGATTCCCCATGCTTTTTTTGTCCGCGAGTGCTCCCAACTGGGCATGAACCTGCCCGAGGCCGGCGCCTACGGCGTCGCCATGTGTTTCCTGCCGGTTGAAAAGCATAGCCGCCTGCGTTGCGAGGGCGTCTTTGAGCGGATCGCCCAGGAAGAGGGCTGCACCGTTCTTGGCTGGCGCGACACCCCCGTCAACGGCGACGCCATCGGCCGCGAAGCGCGCAACTCCCAGCCCTACATCGAACAGTTGTTCGTCCGCCGCCCCGAGGGCCTGGGCGAAGAGGACTTTGAGCGCCTGCTCTATCGCATCCGCCGCAAGACCGAAAACGAGATCGCCGCCTCCGACATCGTCGACAAGGAGACGTTTTACGTTCCCTCGTTCTCCTGTCGCACCATCATCTACAAGGGCCTCATGCTGGCCCCGCAAATCGAGAAGTTCTACTTCGAGCTGGCCAATCCCCTCGTCACCAGCGCGCTGGCCCTCATCCACCAGCGTTTTTCCACCAACACCTTCCCCAGCTGGAAGCTCGCCCACCCCTATCGCTACGTCTGCCACAACGGTGAAATCAACACCATTCGCGGCAACGTAAGCTGGATGAACGCCCGCCAGTCGGTGCTCGAAAGCTCTCACTTCGGCAACAAGATCAAGGATCTATTCCCGGTGATCATGCCCGGCGGCAGCGACTCCGCTTCGCTCGATAATGCCGTCGAATTCCTCTTCCAGTCAGGCCGTTCCCTTCCTCATGTCATGGCCATGCTTATTCCCGAGGCCTGGGCCGGCAATCCCGACATGGACGAGGACAAGCGCGCCTTCTACGAGTACCACGCCTCACTGATGGAGCCCTGGGACGGCCCGGCTGCCATCGCATTCACTGACGGCCGCGTCATCGGCGCGACCCTTGACCGCAACGGCCTGCGCCCCGGCCGCTACATCGTCACCAAGGACGATCTCGTCGTCCTCGCGTCGGAGGCCGGCGTCATCGATGTTCCGCCCGAAGATGTGCGCAAGAAGGGCCGCCTGCAGCCCGGCCGCATGTTCCTGGTCGATACAGTCCAGCAGCGCATTATTTCGGATACTGACATCAAGAAGGAGCTGGCCGCGCGCCAGCCCTACGCTGAATGGCTCAAGTCGGAACAGGTCACCCTCGACATGCTGCCTGAGCCCAAGCGCGTCATCGCCTCCAATCACGAGACGCTTCTCCGCCGCCAGCGCGCCTGCGGTTACAGTGAAGAGGACCTCCGCATCCTGCTGGCGCCCATGGGCGCAACCGGCGCAGAGCCGGTAGGCTCCATGGGCACTGACGTACCGCTGGCCTGTCTCTCCGATCGTCCGCAGCCGCTCTTCAACTACTTCAAGCAGCTCTTCGCCCAGGTCACCAATCCGCCCATCGACCCCATCCGCGAAGAGCTGGTCATGTCGCTTATCAGTTACATCGGCACTGAGCGCAACATCCTCAACGAGGAGCCTGAGAACTGTCACACCCTCAAGCTCCCCCATCCCATCCTCACCCTCCGCGATCTTGAGAAGCTGCGCCGCGTCTCCTCCGGCGATCTGCTCGCCACCACGATTCCCGCGCTCTTCCGCGCCGAGGATGGCGAGAAAGGCCTCAAGCACGCGCTCGACGACCTCAGCACCCGCGCCGCGCACGCTGTCAACTCCGGCTACACGCTGCTCATCCTCTCCGATCGCGGCGTCGACGCCACCTACGCGCCCATCCCCAGCCTGCTGGCCATGGCCGCGGTGCACAACCGCCTGGTCAACGACAAGACCCGCACCCAGGTCGCGATTATCATCGAGAGCGGCGAGCCCCGCGAGGTGATGCACTTCGCGCTGCTGATCGGATACGGCGCCAGCGCCATCAATCCCTATCTCGCCATCGAGACC
>Ga0326727_10015400_pt1 | contig 16414 bp, 10 predicted proteins | sample MB2enrmetagenome_FD_207643 | JGI IMG/M metagenome (GOLD analysis project Ga0326727, IMG submission 207643) | Lab enriched peat soil microbial communities from McLean, Ithaca, NY, United States - MB29MY | ecosystem: Environmental > Terrestrial > Soil > Wetlands > Peat | place: USA: New York...
ACAAATCAAGGGGGTAGGTCGGCACTACAAGCGAATTTCAACTTTGTGGCCTAGTAATATCAACTAGTTAGCACTAAAAATATGGCTAAATTTGTCAAAATTCAGGTCGAATTGCGAAAGTCGGGCTGGTCGTAAGCAGAAAGATCGGGATCAAGACGGAAAAGTGCCTGCGCGAGATCTGGGCAAGCGCTGGCGACTCTGTCGGGTGTCCGGTGCACGATGAGGCCAGGTGGGAAACCGAAAGCATGGTGCACGAGTTGAAGGCAATTCGGGAAATCCTCAAAGAGAGCGAGCTACGGATGGAAAAGGTAGCTCAAGAGTTTCTGGAGTATCAATGCCTTCTCACGATCCCAGGATTCGGCCCCATTGTCTCTGCCATGGTTCTTGGCGCCATCGGCGATCCATCAAGGTTTGAAAACAAGGGTCAGGTATTGCGCCTGGCAGGGCTCGACCTATGCGCCTCTCGAAGCGGCAAGAAAAGCGACAGCGCCAAGCCGGTGATCTCCAAGCAGGGTAAGTCAGCATTACGGTATGCCTTGGTGCAGGCGGCCGTATCTTCTTCAGTATCGAATCCGGACGTCAGGAGCTACTTCAGCGGACTTATCAAAGGGCGTGAACATGAGTGCGGCATCAAGCTGAAGATGAAGGTCAAACTGGCGGCAAAGCTCTTGGTTATTGCCTGGACTCTGATGAAGCGCAGAGAACCATTTAAACCTTCCTGCTTCCCAGGGTAAGATAGCTTGCCTGAAGCAGGCAGTCGGCGAGATGAGCCCTTTTTATACCCCGTTGAGGCATATACGACCTCGTAGAGGACAATACCGGGCCTCTCATTGAATCTTGGAGCTTTGATAAGGAATGATTGACGACCCCGTTACCTAAGGGGGCGGGGGACGTCGGATACCAGTAACGATTAGGCTCAAGGTTCGCCGTTAGTGAGAGACTCGCCATTAATTAAAACAGCACAGGAGAAGTGCGCCCAGATTTCTCGGTTAATGATAACTATTTTATTTTCATAGATCAATTTTCCCGCTTGACAGAACGGCTATAGAATGTCCTATGGGCGGGGATTAAACCGCCGTTTACTATCAATGGCTTGACATGTCGCGCATTTTTTAGGTTTTGTTCATCACTTGTTTTCTTAACTTTACAATAAAAGTTCTTCCCAGAGTTGCTCGTAGTGCACAGACCTGCTGTCTTTGGGGAAACCGGGCTCGAACTACTCTATAAACCCCTGCTCTGGGTATACGATTGCTTTCAAGGGTATTTCTTTCCCTTAGCCTCCCACCGTGACAACAATGTCGTATTCCCGGGCGATCTCGGCACACGCATACACTTGGTCCCTGGTATGGGGCACAACTCCGTGCATGCTGTAAAGTTGCCCCAGTTGCCCCCATTTGGGCTCTCCCATGCGATGATATGGCAGAATATCCAGCGTTTCCAGGCTTGCGAGCCCAGAAACGAAGGAGGCTACTGCGCGAATATTGTCCGCTGAGTCGTTGAAGCCGGGCACCAGCGGAAGTCGTGCACGGAGCGGGATTCCCAGCGTGTCTACGCGATTCAGGTTGTCCAGAATAAGGTCGTTAGCGACCCCCGTTCCCTGCCGATGCCTGTCTGGATCCATGTGCTTGATATCATAAAGCACAATATCCATCAATCCGAGTATGGGGCGCACCTTCTCCCATTTCCAGTAGCCGCATGTTTCTACCGCCGTATGCAGTTTTCTCTTCTTCGCTTCCCTAGCTAGCATTTCAAGAAAACGTGGCTGGGCGAACGGTTCACCGCCAGAAAAAGTTACCCCTCCGCCGGTCCGGAAGTAGAACTCCGTATCCCTCTCAACTTCATCCATAACATCTGCAACCGTGAGATAACGGCCGCAGATGTTGATAGCATTCGCATAGCAGATATTCTGGCAATTGCCGCATTCAGGCAGGTCGCATCGGTCGCGGTCAATGGCGTTGACGCGGCCGTCAGTATGGCTTATGCAGTCATTGGGGCATACCCCCAGACACTTGCCGCAACCAATGCAGTTGTTAGGGACAAGCATGATCTCTGGCAGGTGGGATAAAGTTTCCGGGTTCTGACACCAGGTGCAGTGCAGCGGACAACCTTTCAGGAATACGATGGTACGGATGCCTGGACCGTCGTGAATGGAGAACCTCTGGAAATCGGATACCAGTCCAGTATCTTCTTCGCAGTGACGGGCACTGGGATCATAAAGCTGATAGCGTGATGGCATGCTCACCGGCAAAGCTCCTGGTCGACGGACAATCGGTAAGGACATTCAAAACCCGGATCGGAAACCCAAGTCATTAGGCCCCGGAATCCACCTGGCAGAAGCCTGCGGAAAGGGTTTCAGATATTTCGCGGGGAGCCGCCTCGAAAGAGAAAGACGGCTCCCTGGAACAATTGCAGCCAACCCTCTTAGAACACCTGTTCGGTGCGGGCAATGATATCATCCTGGATAGCCTTGTCGAGGGCAGTGAAGAAGGCGCTGTAGCCGGCAACCCTGACGACCATCCCCTGGTATTTGTCCGGGTTTTTCTGCGCATCCAGGAGCATTTCACGGCTGACCACATTGTACTGAATGTGGGTCCCGCCACGGTTGAAGAAGGTCTCGGTTACGCCGACCAGGTTCTGCAGGCCACGTTCGTCTTTCAGGGCGCTGGGATGGAACTTCATGTTCAGCAGTGTGCCGTTGGAGGCGATCACGTGGTCAAGCTGGGCCACTGACTGGACCACCGCGGTCGGGCCTGAGGTGTCGGTACCTGACACGGGGGATACGCCGTCAGCCAGCGGCATGCCTGACTTGCGGCCGTCCGCTGTGGCTCCGACTACGGTACCCAGGGGGACGTTCGCCGAAACTGGATAGAGTCCCGGCTGGAATTTGCCGCCACGGGGGTTCGTATACTTTTCCACTTCCTTGCAATAGATCAATGCCCCTTCATGGGCGATCAGGTCGGCGGACTTGTCGTCATTGCCGTATTTGGGGGCACGGTTTAGCAGCATTTGGCGCATGTCTTCCATTTCAACCCCAGCGAAATTCGTCTTGAGACCTTTTTTGAGCGCCTCGAGGGTTACCGCCCTTTCGTCAAATACGAGTTTCTTGACGGCCGTGAGAGAGTTTGCGACATTAGCCACGCCCACGCCCTGTGGACCGGTGAAGTTGTAATGCGCTCCACCTTCCTGCAGGGATTTCCCTTTTGCGATACAGTCATTGACCAGTGAAGAAAGGAAGGGAAGAGGGGCACGGGCGCCATGGGCCATATCCACGGCATTGTCGGAGATTATCAGCAGTTTGACGAAGTATTCCATCTGTTTCTTATACGCAGCCATCACATCTGCAAACGAGTTGAAAGATGTGAGATCTCCGCTTCTCGGTCCCAGTTGTTTGGCCGTCAACGGGTCGACACCGTCATTGAGCGCCAACTCCAGTACCTTTGCCATATTGAAGAAAGCGGCATCATGCCACCCTTCGGTCTTCCCCCCCACCTGCGGTTCGACGCAGCCGATGATGCCGTAATCCCGGGCATCCTCGCGGGTCAGCCCGCGACTCAAAAGGGCCGGGATGATGAAGCGGTCGTTATAGTAAGCGGGCATACCCAGGCCGAGCCTGCTTACCTCGGCCGCCTTGCGGTATAGCTGGGTGGGGGTGCCACTGTGGATACGGATGGAAATTGATGGCTGATAAAGCTTGGTGTTGGCAGTTGCCTGAAGGCACATGTAGGAAAGACAGTTGGTTGCATCCTCGCCTTCCCGGTTCACGCCGCCGACGATGAGATTCTGGAACATCGGATAGCCGCCGAAGGCCTTGGTGGATCCCTCATCGCGTACCTTGTTGATCTCGCTAAATTTTATATAGAGAAGGTCAAGGAGTTCCTGGGCCTTCTCCATGGTTACGGCGGTGTCTCTCACGAGGTAGGGATACATGTACTGGTCAAACCTCATGGGGGAGATGGAATGGCCGTTAGACTCTATCTGCAGGACTAGTTGAATGAACCAGAAGGACTGGAGCGCTTCCCAGAATGTCTCGCAGGGGCTGCCGGGGACTTTGCGGCAGATCCGCGCGATTTCTTTTAATTCGGCCTTGCGTTGGGTGTTCTTTTCATTCTTTGCCAGCTTGTCCGCCTCGTCGGCAAATCGGCCGGCAAAACGGCAAACCGACTTAATGGAAATAATCACGGCATTAAGGAAATGCAACTTCTTTAGGTGTTGCGGGTTGGTGATTTCGAGCCTGGCCAGTTCCGCTTCCGCCTCGGCTATAATCCCATTGAGCCCTTTGGCAAGAATTTTGGCGTAGTCGACAGAGATGTGGCCGACCCCATTAAAGTAGTAGTTGCCGACGGTGAATACTCCGGCTGCCTGCGCTTCTTTCGCCTCCGCGGGCATAAGCGAGGTGGCCAGTTCGTTGGATGTCTTCCCTTCCCAGTAGGGAAAGAGGTCTCTAAGTGTCCGTTTTTTGTCTTCGTTGATCAGGAATACGTCACCAGTCCGCTTTTCAAGGCGGTCCAGTTCCGCTTCCAGCCACTTGCAAGAAAACTCTGGGTAGACCGGGGCAGAACGGGGCTTGGTGCATTGGTTGCCGACAATCAGCTCATCTTCCTGGATGAAGATAGTCATCCTGTCAAGGATCTTTTCGAGGGCCTTGGCCCGACGAATATGGATTGGTTGGTCTTCCGTCTCCTTGTACGATTCGGTGATCAATTGCGCGCGTTCCACACAGATTTCTGGTGTGATCTTGATGAATCGGTCCTTGATTTTTCCCGCACGTGGCGTGGGGCCGGGGAGATTCATTACATCGATCTGCATCAGGCTTAGCATTTCCGATTTAGTCGCCATCTTAGCCGCCTCCTCTGTTTGTGGTTTAACCTCTCTTCCCATGCCGCAGTTAATAGCGCGAAAAAAAATTCACCCCCTTCCCTAAATGCCCGTAGCGTCACATCTGACTTTGCGATTCGGTTGTGCCATGTCCCTCTCAAGCATCATGGCTCCCAAATAATATACAAATGAGCAAAACTACATTCAAAAATTTTACTCTCATCACGGTCTAAGGTCAAGGAGCTATCAACTCTCTTTTTCTGGGTGGCCTTTCACTTTTGCCGCTATTTCCCAGTTAAAGCTTGCTGGCTAGGGAGAAATCCGGGACTTTATTTGCACTGGCCAGTTCACATACCCGTTTCCCTGCCCTGGATCTTTGGCTTCATTTGCTGACAAGCATATTCTTGGAGAGAAAAATAAGGCTGTCCCGCGTTTTCCGCTCGACGCGGGCAATCTGCCCCCCCCGACCATGGCGAAATCGTATGATTCATTATTTGCGGCCATGAATGCACCATGCTTCAATTAAATTCGCCCGCCGACAGTTGTGCTTTCATGATGTTCTCTCTTGTTGCTCTGCGTGATTACTAAAACCGCCTTGGCCAGCAGTTAGAGGGTCAGGTCGCTATGCCCGTGACAGAGCAGGTCCCGCGCCTGCGCCACTTCGGCGTTTTCCAGATACTCCTCGAAGCCCATCGACCGGTCGATGATGCCGCCGGGAGTGATCTCTACGATCCTGTTCGCCACGGTGGCAACAAATTCGTGATCATGGGATGCGAAGAGCACCACCCCGCTGAAAGCGATCAGACCATTATTTAGCGCCGTGATGGATTCCAGGTCGAGGTGGTTGGTCGGTTCGTCAAGGATAAGGACATTCGCACCGGCAAGCATCATTCGGGAGAGCATGCAGCGAACCCGCTCCCCGCCGGAGAGGACAGCGGTTTTCTTGGTTGCTTCGTCGCCGGAAAAGAGCATACGACCGAGAAAACCGCGGGCAAACGACTCCCCCTCGCTGGGGGGGGAGTATTGGCCAAGCCATTCGATCAGGTTCAGGTCATTGGCGAAATAGGCGGCGTTTTCCTTAGGAAAATTGCTGCTGGTGATGGTCACTCCCCAGCGGAAGCCGCCGCTGTCCGGCTCCAGTTCCTCAGCCAAGATCTGGAACAGGGTGGTTTTGGCCAGGCTGTTTCCGCCAACAAAGGCAATCTTATCCCCCTTGCGCACCGTCAAGGTCAGGTCTTTCAGCACCGTAAATCCGTCGATCTTCTTGGCTAGGTCGGTGATCTCGAGAATGATGTCGCCGCAGGGCCGCTCCGGCTTGAAGACCACGTACGGGTATTTGCGAGACGACACCGGCATCTCCTCCATGGTTAGCTTCTCCAAGAGACGTTTGCGGGAAGTGGCCTGTCTGGCCTTGGAGGCATTGGAACTGAAGCGCTGAATGAATTCTTTCAGTTCGTTGGCACGGTCGGTTATCTTGCGGTTCTCGTCCAGCTTCTGCTTCAGGGTCAACTGGCTCGCCTGATACCAGAAATCATAGTTGCCTACGTAGACCTGAATCCGGCCGAAATCGATATCGGCCACATGGGTACAGACCTGATTGAGGAAGTGGCGGTCGTGAGAAACGACGATGACCGTATTGGGGAAGCGAAAGAGAAAATCCTCCAGCCAGGCGATGGACTTCAGGTCCAGGTGGTTGGTTGGTTCGTCCAAAAGCAGTACATCCGGGTTACCGAAAAGAGCCTGGGCCAGCAGCACCCGCACCTTGTCGCCCCCCTCCAGTTCCCGCATTTTCTTGTGCCGCAACTCTTCGGTGATGCCGAGACCGTTCAGGAGCACCGCCGCCTCAGTCTCGGCCTCGTAACCGTTCATCTCAGCAAATTCAGCCTCCAACCCCGCCGAGCGGATGCCATCTTCTTCGGAAAAATCATCCTTGGCGTACATCTCTTCCCGGGCGATCATCACTTCGTGCAACCTGGCGTGCCCCATTATGACGGTGGTGAAGACCGTCTCCTCATCGAAGGCAAACTGGTTCTGCTTTAGGACCGCGATTCGCTCCCGTGGTCCGACAGAAACTACCCCCGAGTCTGCTTCCACCTCTCCTGCGAGAATCTTTAGAAAGGTGGATTTACCGGCGCCGTTGGCGCCGATGAGGCCGTAACAGTTGCCTGGCACGAACTTGATGTTGACGTCCTTAAAAATGACCCGCTTGCCATAGGCCAGGCTTACATTCATTGCACTGATCATGTGGTGACTCTCTTTCTGTGCCCACAAAACAAAAAAACCACGGGGTTGGTCCCTGTGGTTCAGGCGCTTGTTAAATATAGCATGTTACGAGTTGCGAAGCAATTCATTAAAATTGGTTGCCAGCAGCAAAGTTGCTCGTCAAGGCCGAACTGAATTCAGGGGCCCGGGAATAGTGGGCCGGATCATCGTCTCCGTGGCAAATGAAATTTACCCGGCATTTTTCAGGTGATACCCTGACAGCCCCGAAGGAAAGGGGCGGAAAACAATTCTCGAGGCTGCCTTGCGGGATTTCCACCCTCAGCAAATCTTAAAAGGAGGCGTATTGGCGGCTTCGATAGCCAAAATGTAAGGGTCTTTCGTCTTTTTACGCTACCAATTATTTGTTGAGAATATTGGGCATTTCACCATCCATTAGCTGAAACTTTTTGATATTACGAATTATTCCGCAATAGAACCATCGGTGGCATTTTATCTTGACTTTATGCTTCAATTAGTTTTAATATTTTGCGAAATTACATAACCCTAGCAGAGGATAGACGACAATACTAAACCATTCGCGAGAATGGGACGGAAAGCCAACAGGATCTCATCGAGACAGCCGGGTCGCCGAAATATCACCTAGATATATTGGCGGCCCGGCTTTTTTTATACCAAGGTCCGCCAGGCGGGTATCATGCTGCGGGAAGATAGACGACAATACTAAACCATCCGCGAGGATGGGACGGAAAGCCCAGAGGGTCTCACTGAGACAGCCAGGTCGCCGAAATATCACCGGATAAAGGCGCCCCGGCTTTTTTTGTGCCAAAGGTCCGGCAACCTGAGAATCACGCAAGAGTGGCTAACTGCGTAATGAGTCAACAGCGGTCGTTGTGATATCCAATTGCGATTTTTTCCGAGAAAGCAGAAACAACAGGAGTAAGACTAGTTAAATCGACTCCTCGAATAACGAGCAGAAGTTACATCAGAAAAAGCAAAGCAACAAAAAAAGGGATTCAAGGATGATTTAAACAGAATATCAAGCAAATTTCAACCATATCGAAAATAATCAGAATGGCGGCTGTATTCGTGACCCTGGCAATAGCTGAAACTGCGGTAGTCCTAACCGGGTACACCGAGGACGGCTTGGACAAAAAAATTTAAAATCTGTATAAAGATTAAAGAACAAGAGAAGTCGAGAATCACCAAATCTGCGCCGACCTGGGCTCTTTAAAACCTGTACTCTGTCGACTGCCTCGGTACGGCTAATCAAGCCCGGCTCGTTTCGGCGATCCAGGCTGTTACATCAACAACACCCGTGGCAGGGTTCCCTCAAATCCCTGCAGCCAGCCCGGATAACTGCCATCTCCCTCTACGAACCAGACAGGCAGTGTCACACAAAGCCCACCCCCGGAGGGAAGGGCTAAATTTATCGCTTTTAAACCGGAGACTACGTGAACACATCACACGGGAGGCCAGACGATGAGCCAGTATTCCTTTGCCACCAATCTGTTCCCTTCCCTTCCGCTCCCAATGAGCGGCAGCGTCCTGTTCGGAGTGGTGCTGGTTGCGGGGCTGCTGGGAGGCCACTTATTCCGCCGCTTCCTCAAGGTGCCGATTACCGGGTTTGTGGTCACGGGGGTCTTGCTGGGGCCGATCGGCCTCGGTCTTCTCACCCCGGCGCTTCTCGGCAAAATGCGAATCGTCGTGGACATATGCGCGGGTTTCATCCTCTTTGAACTTGGCCGTCACGTCGATGTCCACTGGCTGCGACGGGAGCGCTGGCTACTTGCCACCGGCGGCGCCGAGAGCACACTCTCTTTCCTGTTCATCTATTTTACGCTCACATGGTTCGGCATCGAACCGCTACATGCCGCCATAGGTGCGGCGATCGGAGTATGCACGTCGCCCGCCGTGCTGCTCATGGTGTCGCGCGATTTGTGCGCCGAGGGGCAGGTGACAGAGCGGGCACTTTCCCTGGCGGCGATCAACAGCGCCTGTGCCCTCCTCTTGTTCACCCTGTCACTTTCATATCTGTACTTGGAGCATACAGCGAATATTTACATAGCTGTGCTTCATCCCATTTACCTGCTCGCCGGCTCGCTCGGCCTGAGCTGGGCAATGAGCGTTGCCACCCTCAAGCTCTGCCGCTGGCTTGGCCGGCGCGAGGAAGTGCAATTCATCCTGCTTGCTGGCATGATTGTGCTAACTACCGGGCTTGCCAGCCAGTTTAAGCTCTCGGTGCTTCTCACGCTGCTGTTCCTCGGCATGATGATCCGCGACCGAGATCGCAAATGGGTCATGACCGCCGTGGAGTTCGGCCCCGCCGGGAAGCTCTGCTTCGTCGTGCTGTTCGTATATGCCGGTGCCACTCTGATGTTCTCCGAATTCGCCAGCGTGCTCGGCATCGCGGCAGCCTATATCGCCGCTCGCTTTGCCGCTAAGTCCCTGACGGTGTTCGCCCTGTCTCGCTTCAGCGGCCTCAATGCCAGGAAGTCCGGGCTTTTGTGCATCTCACTCCTCCCCATGTCCGGCTTTGCCGTCGTTATGGTGCAGAGCGCCGCGAGCCTCTACCCCGACTTCGGCACAAAACTCATGGGCATCGTGTTCGCCGTGGTAGCCATTCTAGACCTGGTCGGGCCGTTCGCCACGCAGTTTTCCATCAAACTGGCGGGTGAAGCTAGCCCCGCCGTAAATTGAGGAACAGCCATTGAAATTACAGGAATTCAAATTATCCGACCCATTCTCCATGGGGGTCGAATTGGAGTTTCAGATTCTCAACAGCCGCGACTTCAACCTGGTGCGTGGCGCCCCTGATCTGCTTGACCTCCTCAAGAAAACGCCGCACCTCGGCGAAGTCAAGCCGGAGATGACCGAGAGCATGATCGAGATAAATAGCAGCGTTCATGAAAGCCATGCTACCTTGGTCGGGGAACTGACAGAAATCCGCGACCTCCTCACTCGCCAAGCGGATCGCCTGAATCTGCGCATCACTGGTGGCGGTGCGCATCCTTTCCAGATGTGGAGCGACCAGCGCATCTACGCCGCGCCACGCTTCAACCATCTGTCAGAGCTGTACGGCTATCTCGCGAAACAGTTTACCGTATTCGGTCAGCACATTCACATTGGTTGCAGCAACGGTGACGAGGCGCTTTATCTCATTCATCTCTTCTCGCGCTATGTTCCTCAATTTATTGCGCTTTCCGCGTCGTCTCCCTTCTACCAGGGGGTGGATACGACGTTTGATTCCTCGCGCCTTACCGCGGTAAATGCTTTTCCCCTGAGTGGTCGGGCGCCATTGGTAGAGAGCTGGGAGGCGTTTATCGATTACTTCGACAAGATGTCGAATTACCGCGTTGTGGAAAGCATGAAGGACTTCTACTGGGATATCCGCCCGAAACCCGAGTACGGCACAATCGAGATTCGCGTCTGTGACACTCCACTCACTGTGGAAAAAGCGGCAGCCATCGCCGCCTATGCCCAGGCACTTGCCCGTTATCTCGTGCTGGAGCGACCCTACGCGGTCTCCGAGGATGTCTACCTGCTTTATAACTACAACCGCTTCCAGGCGTGTCGTTTCGGCCCCGACGGCAATTTCATAGACCCTTACAGCAAGGAGCACCGTAGCCTGCGTGCAGACATTCTGGCCACCCTGGCGCTCATCGCTCCGCACGCAACCGTGCTCAACTCTGAAGCGCCGCTCGCCGTGCTCAGGGAATGCGTGACGAAGGGTGGCAACGACAGCACCTGGCTGCGCGGCGCATTCAGCGAAACCGATTCGTTGAATGAAGTTGTCCGCTTGCAAAGCACACGATGGATGGGGAGGACGTTGCATTGAAGGCACACCCTGCCAAATTCGAGCACGGCACTGGCCTGCGCATCGGCGTTTCGGCGCGCTTTTTCCACAGTGCCCCGGCGGAATCGGGGTTGGGCAACAAAACGCTCCTCTACCTGGAGCAGTCAATGGCCCACTGGCTCATGGCCCATGGTGCACTGCCACTCCTAGTGCCTTCGCTTAATGTTGCCACACGGCTTCGCGCTGACGACTACGCACGTGCGCTGGACGGTCTGGTATTGCAGGGTGGGGGGGACATATCTCCACTCACTTACGGGGAGATAGTCGACTGGAGCAGCGACGCCCTACGCGACGCATACGAACTGGAGCTTCTGCGCGCTTTCATCGCCTGTGGCAAGCCGGTGCTCGGGGTATGCCGGGGTGCGCAGCTCATTAACGTGGCCTTCGGGGGGACCCTCTACCAGGACATCCCGACCCAACTGCCCACCGCCCTCCATCATCTGGACTTGAAGGAATTCGACCGGCTGCGCCACGATGTGCTGATAGAGCCCGAGTCGCACTTGGCGGGGTTTTATTCGGGAATCACGCAGAAGCGCGTCAACTCCCTGCACCATCAGGCGGTCAAGCGTTTGGGCACAGGGCTCGCGGTAGAAGCGCGTGCGGCCGACGGAGTGATCGAGGCGATTCGCTGGACCGGCCCCGGCTATCTGTTCGGCGTGCAATGGCATCCCGAGTTCGATTCCCCCGACGAGCCGGGGCTATTGAGTGCAAGACCAATTCTGGAAGAATTCCTTGCAGCGGCGCGCACTACGGGAGAGAGACCGGCATAGTCGGCCTGTTCTTGAAACTGGACAACAACTCTCTGTCCTAGGTAGAACGTGCAAGCATATACAATGCAACATTCGCGTCCACACTGGCTCCCCAAAAACGACGGGTCTGAGCACGGATCTGAGCTCATTCTATGGCAATCCTATCAGGTAATTAAAATATTTTTGAATATTAACTTAGTTATCTTTTGTTGTGAAATCTGGGCACACTTCTCCTGTTATATTTTAATTAATGGAGAGTCTCTCACTGACGACGCACCGTGGGCCTAATATTTACGGGTTTATGGCATCCCCCGCCCTAATCGGGAACGGGGTTGTCAATCATTCCTTATAAAAGCTTCAAGATTCAGTAAGAGGCCCAGTATTGTGTCCATCGAGGTCGTATGCCTCTACTAAGAGAACGGGCTCATCTCGCCGACTGCCTGCTTTCAGGTAAGTACCTATTGCCCAGGAAGCAGGATGGTATAAATTGTTCTCTGCGCTTCATCAGCGTCCAGTCGATAGCCGCTTTGCCGCCAGCTTGACCTTTCACGATCAGCTTCAGGAAGTTAGCAAACTCCAGTCGAGCTATTTCCCTAGGATTCAGGCAGGACTCGGCTATCGACAGCACCTGGTCGTCCGGTTCACCTGCCTGGATGTAGAGCACTTCCAACTCGGGGAAGTATTGTGCAAATATGTTGTTTCTAAGCCGCAGCCAGACAGCATTCTCCTGCTTTTTAAGCTTGAGCCGGAATGCTATCAAGCTCCTCAATTTCTGCAGATTCTCTTCCGGAACGTCATAGAAGGGACAACGACCCTGGCCGACTAATTCCGCGACATTGGCCGCATCCTTCTTGTCGTTCTTGTTCCAACGGCCGTCCAGCAGCTCTCAGTTATTCTTTACGGCCACATTGGAAACATAAACGACCTGTTCATCCTGACGTATCAAATACTCGGCGACAGGTTTATGATAAGAGGCCGTAGGCTCCACACCATACAAAGTCTCAACCAGATCATACTGGCTTTGCAGATCTTTGGCAAGACGGCGAAGACTATCGAAACCTTTTATGCTGTTATCAAAGACCAGACCTTACGGAGCATTAAACCGTTTGCAGTACCTAAAAAAACCGTGGTGACTGTTCTAGGATACATAAATGCCGATAAGTAGGTGTTTGTCAGATCCTCTGACAAAGGACCAGCCTTTCTCTGTTCCTTGTAGCCTTCTGATATGTTATATTTATCAGACTCCATATCAGGAGACATAGAGAATTATAAGCTTTTAGTATATTTTTTTCTTGATATCATGAAAAGTTAACCTTCTCCTTCTCTCCTATATTACTGGGAAGAATATTTTCCGTGGAAATAAAAAAGAGAGATCAAAAGGTAAAATAAAATGTCGCTCCCTTGCCCGGCTCACTCTCGGCCCATATCCTTCCGCTGAGGCGACTGATTATGCGTTGCACAGTGGCGAGGCCGAGACCGTGACCGGCGAATCCCTCTTGGTTGGGGAGACGGTGGAATGGGGCGAAGATCCTGACCGACTGTGCCATGTCAAAGCCGACGCCGTTGTCACGGACAAAGTAAACCTGCTTTCCCTCATACTCCATCATGCCGAATTCAATGACTGCATCTTCTTTCCTGGCGGAATATTTCCAGGCGTTGCCGAGGAGGTTTTCCAGCACGACCCGCAACAGGTCTGGATCACCTTCGGTGGTAACACCCTCGGCAATCCTGAACGTACCACGTCTTTCCGGAGACGCTTTTTCGAGCTCCGCGGCTATTTGGGTCGCTATGCTGCTGAGTCCGATCGTTTGCCGATCTATGCCGCAATGCGTCAGACGGGAAAAATTGAGGAAGGTGTCGATGAGGTTGCTCATCAGCTGTGTGGAAGAATAGATATCCAGAAGATATTCTTGACCAGCTTCGTCGATCTGGTCAACATGAAAATTGAGAAGAATCTGGCAGATGGCGTTGATTTTCGACAACGGCGCCCTGAGATCATGGGAAACCGCGGCGTTGAATGTCTCCAGATCGTGGTTGGCGTCTTCCAGATATACGGCGTGGGTCGCAATTTCTGAGTACAGATTTTCGAGCTCCTCCTCCATCTCTTTCTGCTCGGTCACATCCTGGGCGGTCCCGATCATACGGACTGTCTTGCCGGCTCCGTCGGTTATGGCAGCGCCCTGGGCGTGGATGATGCGAATGGTTCCATCGGGACGGATGATGCGATAGTGCACGTTATATGGGGATTGGCGGGCAATGGTCTCCTTGACCGCATATTTTACCATCTCCCGGTCATTTGGATGGACCATTTCCAGAAAACTGTTATATGAAGAGATAGGCCGGCCGAAAATCCGGATAATTTCATCAGACCCTGTTAATTCTTCGGTAAACGAATCCCATTCCCAACTGCCGATATGGGCGAGCCTTTGCGCTTCGGCAAGCTGGCGCTCGCTCTTGAGCAATTTCTCCTCCATCTCTCTGCGCTCAGTGACGTCATGAACAATGGTGCAGAGGAGCCTACGCTGCTTGATCTCGATGGGACCGCTGTATTCTTCCACGTCCCTGATCTCACCGTTTGCCAGACGGTGTCGGAAATGGAAGAGCGAGGTCTCCTTATTCAAGGCCTGATTCATTTTCTTTAAAATATCCTGCCTTGGAAGGTCATTGATATCAAAAATTTTCAGAGAGGCAAACTGTTCACAGTTGTATCCGTAAAAGGAGCAGGCAGCTGGGTTTGCATTGAGAATTTCCCCGCTCTCCGGATCGATCAGCAGCATAACGACATGCTGGTTGTTGAAAAGGCTCGCGTATCTTCTTTCGCTTTCCCGCAGCTTCTCTTCCGCCTGCCTACGGGAGGTAATGTCACGGGATATTCCCACCAACCCCAGCTGTTTCCTTTCCGGGCTGTAGAAGGGGGCTTTTACGGTTTCAAGAAGTCTCCTTCTGCCATCCCGATAGGGTATCCATTCTTCAAAGCGCCTCTCTTTGCCGGAAGCCATTATTTGTTGATCGCACTCACGGATGACCTCGGCCATATCCCTGTCGAAGAAATTGAAGTCGGTCTTGCCGATCTGTTCGCATTCCGGCAAGCCAATAAACTCCTCGCCCGCCTTGTTGCAAGCCTGATAAGCACCATGCATATCTTTGATGAAAATGAGATCACCGACCGAATCTATGAGACAGCGCAACAGAGCCTTGTCTTTGCGAATTTCATCTTCGTTCCGCTTGCGCTCCGTTATGTCAATCAATGCAAAGCGGCATTCCTGTCCTGATGCGGCGGCCAGGGCTTCGATCCGCACGAAGGGCGGGGTATTCCCCTCTTTCAGGAGATCCACCTCGAATGCCTCTTTGGCCGGGTTGGTAAAAACTTTTCCGAGGAAAGTGATGAAAGCGGGACGGGCCTCATCGACGACGAAATGATCGAAGCGCCGGTCGAGCAGTCGGGAGCGTTCGATCCCGAGAAAAGAGGCGCCAGTGAGGTTCACGCCGCGGATAACCCCGTCCCGGTCGAGAGTAAAGTAGCCAAACGGAGCAAAATCATAGAGGTCGGTGCATCTTGCCAGCGTGATCTCCATCTCATCCTTGGTCTTTAGGAGTTCCGCGTTATGTATCTCGAGCTCGACCTGGTGGACCTCAAGTTCATAGAGGAGTCTCTGCGTCTCTTCCCAAGTTTGGGGGGCTAGATGTTCCGGCGCTTTCGTGCGTAATAGTTCTTCCGCGCGGCTGCGCAGCTCAGTGGCTTCAGTTGCGTCTCTTTTGCCTTTTGCCATGGAGAAATCTCCTGTCTGGTGAATATCGTCTCAGTACTCAAACTTCGCCACCTCTTTTCTATAAATCTGTTACAATATTATTCCTTTTTTTAGATATTAATTGTGTATTTCTGTAAACCACCGGCTATGCCGGTGTGACTAAAAAAGGCTATGCCGTTCCGGCGATATAAACGACATTTCCTCCTGAGGAAAGCCCCGAAGGGTCATCGACAGGAGGAAATGCCATGCGAGAGTGGCAAAGTTTAGCCCAAGTAAAATGGGAATGCAAATATCATGTGGTGATCGTCCCAAAGTACCGAAAGAAAGTCCTGTTCGGTCGGGTAAGAAGAGACGTTGGGAAGATCATACGTCAGTTGTGTCGTCAGAAGGATGTGGAGCTTGTAGAAGGGCATGCAATGCCGGACCACATCCACGTGGTGTTGAGTGTTCCACCGAAGCACAGCATAGCGATGGTGATGGGATACCTGAAAGGAAAGTCAGCCATCCACATACACCGCTAGTTACAAGGGGTCAAGCAAGGTTTCACCGGGAAACACTTTTTGTCCCGCGGGTACTGCGTAAGCACAATCGGCATGGATGAAGAAACCATTCGAGCCTATGTGAGAAACCAGGAAGAACTGGAAAAACAAGAAGAACTGGACTTTAACAAGGACGATTAGCCCCTTTTAGGGGCTTTCCTCAAGCCACCCGCTAAGCGGGTGGTCTGTGACGTGTGCCTGGCATGACGTACAGGCCGCCCTTCTGGCTTAGGCCGGAAGTAAAATCGCCCGCCGTTACCGGACGGAAGGGCAACGCCAACAAGGCAAGGGCATTCCCAGAAATGGGGTGTCCGGAGGAAGCATGAGGCAGAATCCGTGTACGTAGCGAACAGCGAAACAGCTATATGGCTGTGGGGAAGAGGTCGAGCACGCGTGTCAAGGCAAGACCTAATATCCGGAGAACCGAACCATGGTGAAGCTGGACGGCATATGGAGAGGTGGTACGTCTTACCCAGGGAAGCCCTA
>Ga0326727_10015401_pt1 | contig 16414 bp, 11 predicted proteins | sample MB2enrmetagenome_FD_207643 | JGI IMG/M metagenome (GOLD analysis project Ga0326727, IMG submission 207643) | Lab enriched peat soil microbial communities from McLean, Ithaca, NY, United States - MB29MY | ecosystem: Environmental > Terrestrial > Soil > Wetlands > Peat | place: USA: New York...
GACTCTTTGTATTGATCGATAAAAGAGCGAACAAACTCGGAGCCAGGTGTATCGCCGAGGTGCTTCAAGAACTCAGGTGCACGTAACTCATTGTTGTAAAGATAACGTCCAAGCAACCACATGCTCCTGCCAGCGTTCACATGCATCTCTTTCGGAGAATCTAGTACCTGATGAAGGCTGAGATACAGTTGGGTGAATGCCGGGTGCTCATCCAGTTGAAAGAACACTTCGCGATGCGAAGCGATGTAATCTTCACCCGTAAATCGTATTTGTGCCTTTAGCTGTTCGCGTCGCCATGTATAAGCGTCGTGCACTTCGTATTCGCGCGGTGCCATGATCACGCTCATCGGTCCAAATGAATATGCAATGTCCTTGTACAGCACGCGGCGCATTGCTCGTCTCTGATTCACTCCTTGGAGCCATGTCTCAAAGAACTTTCCCATCATTCCGCCAAATACGCCCAGAGAAGCCGAGAGCACTGCGATTAACCAAGTGGGCATCGCAGGCCGATTCAGCGCCTGAACAATTTGATTAAGTTGCCAAGTATAATCAGGGACCATCGCCCAGCTTTCACCGTCCCGATTTCGTTCGGAGAGGCGGCTCTCGTCGGCTGGGAGGGCAAGCTAATCTCTCGGCAGAAGCGGCTGTACGAACCTGGCGACAGAGACTGGTTTTGGGTATACCGCATGAATCCTTCGGAACTGCGGTACTGGGTATCTGACAACAACTTCGGCAGATTGCCCATTTCCGTTCCGATAGTCCATCCGCGCCTACCATCCAATATGAGCCACCGAGGCGCAGAGGCTACTGGAGCGCCACCGTAGCTTTCCCGGCAGGCCCCGTGTAGATCAGTTCCACCGAATGGACCCCGCTTTCCTTGCCGCGATACGGGAAAAAGATCACACCGGCCACAGGAAGCGCGCGGTCGCCTTCCGGAAGTGCCGCCCTCTGTACATTCTGTTGCATCCTGCGCTCCACTTCGATCGGAATGTGGACCGGGGGCGGGGGTCCGGCGTCAGGCGCTCCGCCGCTTCCGCCGAGGCTGGTCTTGCTGTGCGATTCGGGAGGAGTGGGAGGCACCCAGGACGGGTCCTTAAGAGAATGGAAGATCGCCCCGTAGGGCTCCGCGGCATACAACTGCTTCCTGCCGTTAATGCGCAGGGAAAAATCGTTGATGGAAACCCTCAGTCGCGCATCCGGCTTCCCGTAGATTCCTAACTCCACCGTGACATAATCTTCCGTCGTGAGAGCGGCATCGGAGGTTGCCACGGAATGTCCCGTAAATTCGGCCGCAATGGTGACCGCACCCGCCTGAACGTGCGTCTGATAATCGCCGGGAGTTAATCTCGGAGGAAGCCCCTTGGCCTCGCCGGGCCGCACATCACCGGCCTGTGGGCTGGTTTGTCCGGAAAGCAGTGCCGCCAGGACCAAGGCGATTGCCACCACGGTTGTCATTGGAAAATAACGCTGCATACCATTGCAAATCTAACATAGAGCGGATGGAAATATCCTAACGGTCAATCGTTCGATACCCTGCCTCCGCTTTCCCTGATCGACGGAAGAATGAACGCTGCGCTGCCACGCAGAACGGTTTCAAGGGAATGTTACGCTTCGAGCAGCCGCGCGCTCTGCCAACCGATATCGAGCGATACGTACGCCTGTCCTGATATCATACGTATATGTCCAAGCTCACTTTGAGCGTCAACGACCGGGTGATCTCTCGCGCCAAGCAATATGCCAGGCGGCGGGGAGTCTCTGTATCGGAGATGGTTGAAGCTTATCTGGACGCAGTGGCCGCGCCGCCCTCTCCGGCAATACCCGACGCCCCTGTTCTGCGTTTGGTGCGCGGCTGCCTCACGAACGCGGATCGGGAAGAATACAGGAAGCACCTGGCGTCAAAATATCGATGACGACAGTTCTCTTCGACACCAATGTAGTGCTGGACGTTCTGTTGGACCGTCAACCTTACGCGGAGGCAAGCGCGGCTGCGTGGTCGGCGATCGAGGCCGGCACGTCGAGCGGTTTTCTCGCGGCCCATGCGATAACCACGATTCACTACCTCATTCGGAAAGAGCTGGGTGACGCGAAAGCACGGAGAATTATCGCAGCGATCCTGCGGGTCTTCAGTATTGCCGCCGTAGATGGCGCGGTCATCCAGGAGGCGCTGAAACTTTCTCTTGCCGACTTTGAGGACTCCGTGACCGTGGCTGCGGCGCAACTGGCTGGATGCCAGTTCATTGTCACCCGCGACCCGAAGGGATTTCGCGGATCCGCGCCAAGATCGCTTACGCCAGAAGCGCTACTACCGATTCTGCTGGCGAAATGAACCCTTAAATCGAGAAAGCTCCCTCCGACGTCACCGAAGGAGGGAGCTTTTTCTCAATCATCAACAGAGATGACAGAATGAGCCGAGCAGACCGAATTTACCGGGTCAGCCGCGTCTCGGGGTGCTCTTGCTCGTGGTCGTGAACCTGCTGCTTTTTCGACCCTTGCTCTTGCCGGTTCTTCTCTGGTTGATTCTTCTTCTGGCTCTGCTTATTTTTAGTGTTCATACGTGGAACACTCCTTTCCTTACCTTAGATACCATGCGGAGATGAAAACGGTGCAAAAGATTTACTACGGTCGGTGGTGCGCAATACCAGGAAGGACAGATCGGAAATCTATCCCCACCGATATATAATGCCCTCGGTATGAAAACTCTTTTCCTTCTGCTTGCCGCTTCTTTGGCTTATGCTGCCCCTGCCTTACGCATCTATGTGATCGATGTCGAGGGGGGAGGCTCCACACTGATAGTGGCGCCCTCAGGTCAATCCATGCTTATCGACTCCGGCAGTCCCGGGCCTGCCGCCGCGCGCGATTCCAGCCGCATTGCCGCTGCCATGAAAGACGCAGGGCTGACTAAAATCGATTATCTGTTCACCACCCACTATGACGGCGACCACGTGGGCGGCGCGCCCGCGGCCAATCAAGTCGCCCACTTCGAGCGCTTCTTCGATCACGGCGAGATCGATCCGAAATGGGAGCAGAACAGGGGTTGGGAAGAGCACTACAAGGACTACGTGGCGCTGACCACCGGCAAACGCACCATCCTGAAAGCCGGCGATCAGGTTCCACTCAAAGGCACGCGGGTCGACGTGGTCGCGTCGGCGGGCCAGGTGATCGCCAAGCCCATCAATCACGGCGGTCAGCCCAATCCTTTCTGTAAAGATGCGCAGAATAATGTGAACAAGACTGAAAATTCGCAGAGCACCGGCGTGCTGCTTTCCTTCGGCAAGTTCACCTTTCTTGATGTGGGCGACCTCACATGGGACAAAGAGATGGACCTCGCGTGCCCCAATAATAAACTGGGAAAGATCTCGCTGATGCTGGCGACCCACCACGGATTCTTTAACGATATGTCGGGCGCGCCGGCGTTTCTCTGGGCGGTGCAGCCGCAGGTGATCATCGCCAATAATGGCCCGCGCAAGGGCATGGCGGCGTCCGCGTACGACAAGATCGAGAAGGTGCAGGGGCTTGAAGGGCTGTGGCAGTCGCACCTGGCGCTGGCGTCCGATAAAGAGCACAACACCAGCGATGACATGATCGCCAACATGGAAGCGACGCCCGATTGCAAGGGCAACTGGATTCGCGTGGACGTGCAGCAAAACGGCAGCTACACCGTGACAAATGGCCGCAACAACTTCAGCAAAACGTACCAGGCTCGCTGAAACAAGGGCGTTTACTCCCCAACTTTAGTCGAGTTTTATGGGGCCTGAAATCTGATAGAGTGAGGGAGATGATGGCAAGGCTCTACGTGTATCTGGCGGCGGTCTCGTTCCCGGTGCTGTCCTTCGGGGCTACAGGATTTGAGGCCACGGTGCAGCCGTTTCTGGCAAAGAACTGTTACGGATGCCACAGCGCCAAGGTTATGACCAGCGGCCTCAACCTCGAGGCCTTCACGAACGCCGATTCCGTCACGCAGAACCGGGACCGCTGGGAGGCTATCCTCGCCAAACTTTCCTCCGGCCAGATGCCACCGAAGAACATGCCCCGGCCGGATGCCGCCGAACTGAAAGCCGTCACTAACTGGATTCAGGGTGAGTTCGATCGCGCCGACCGCAATGCCAAACCGGACCCGGGACGTGTCACCGCGCGCCGCCTGAATCGCGCCGAATATAACAACACCATCCACGATCTGCTGGGAGTGGATTTTCAGCCTGCCGACGATTTTCCGCAGGACGACTCCGGCTACGGTTTCGATAACAACGGCGATGTGCTTTCGCTTTCCGTCGTGCAAATGGAGAAGTATCTGGCGGCGGCTGAAGCGGTGGCGCGCACCGCGGTTTACGGGGTTCAATCGACCAAGCCGGTTACGGCGCGTTATCAACCCGCGGGCCGGCGGCGGCCTGGCGATTTCGACAACCTCTTCTTTAATACGCATCCCTGGCTTTCCGTCACTAATTACGATGAAACGGGCCTGACGATGCCCAACGCGTTTCACGTGATGCATCGGTTCCCCGCTACGGGAGATTATGTGATTCGCGCTATGCCCGACAACGGCGCTCGGCCGCCGGGATCCGAGCCGCTCGAGATGGCCGTATTCGTCGATGGCAAACAGATGGGCATTACGTCGATTGACGGGCCGCTCGAAGGCAGGATGCAGGAGTTTCCCGTTCGGATCACGGAAGGCGAGCATTGGATCGCGGTCGGATTCCCTCGGCAGTTTGAAGGTTTGCCCGTCCTTTACGGCGCGAAGAATCCTTCGAAGCGTCCCGTACCTCCGCCTCGTGCGGGTCGTGGTGGACGTGGTCCGGGATTGGGCGGCGCGCCGGGTGGCGGCGGCGGTACCGTCGGACCGGATGGCAAAACGCTTCCTCCGGTCACTTCGCTGATTGCTCCGGGTGCCGCGCCTGGGCGGGGCGGTCGTGGTGGAGCAGCAGCCGCAGCCAACGACGATTCTGTCAGCAACGTTTTCTACACGCCCCCGGGGGCTCCTCCAGGGACACGATTGTCGCGTCCGGACAATATGGGGATCCAGTCGATCGAGATCGGTGGACCGCGCAATCCCGATGTCCATCCGTCCGCGGACAGCCTGAAGAAGATCTTCATTTGCGGTCAATATAAAGGCGCTCACCCGGTGGGTTGCGATAGGCAGATTGTCAGTCATCTGGCGCGGCTGGCTTACCGGCGTCCGGTCACACCGGCGGAAGTCGATCAGCTGATGAAGCACGTGACGCGCGCCCGTCTGCGTGGGGACTCGTTCGAGGATCAGATTGTGGTGGCCATCGAGGCCATGTTGGTTTCGCCGAACTTCCTGTTCCGCATTGAAAAAGATCCGCCGGCCGCCAAAGTGATTCGTACCGCCAGCACAGCGGCCCCGCAATCGTATCCGCTGAACGATTACGATCTGGCTTCGCGGCTTTCCTATTTCCTCTGGTCGAGCATGCCGGACGATGAGCTGCTGCGCGTGGCAGGGCAGGGAACGCTGCGCCGTCCGGATGTGCTGATGGCCCAGACGCGGCGCATGCTGAAGGATCCGAAGATCAACCGGCTCGTCGAAAATTTCGGCGGTCAGTGGCTGCAGTTCCGCGCGCTCGAATCACATCAGCCCGATTTTTACAAGTTCCCGCTGTGGGACAACTACCTGCGCATCTCGGCTACTAAAGAGACGGAGCTGTTCTTCGAAAATATCATCGCGCAGGATCGGCCGATAACCGACTTCCTCGACGCCGATTACACTTTTGTAAATCAGTATCTGGCCGATTTCTACGGCATGCACGATGTAAAAGGGACGGAATTTCGCAAGGTCAGTCTGGCGGGTACGCCCCGGCGCGGCGTGCTGGGACAGGTGAGCGTTCTGACTGCTTCGTCGTACGGGAATCGGACGTCGGTGGTATTGCGTGGCAAGTGGATTCTGGAGAACCTGTTGAACGCGCCGCCACCTCCTCCTCCACCGAACGTGCCGGATCTGGATCAGGCCAAAGTGAGCGAAGATGCGACGCTGCGGCAGCGCATGGAAGTCCATCGCGCCAATGCAGTCTGCGCGTCGTGCCACAGCAAGATGGACCCGCTGGGATTTGGCTTGGAGAATTTCGATGCCATCGGCAGTTGGCGCGACAAAGACGGTAAATCACCCATCGATGCTACCGGAACGCTTCCGAACGGGCGATCGTTCAATGGTCCGGTGGAATTGGCGGCCGTGCTGAGTTCGCAGAAAGACGCCTTCGCCCAGTGCCTGACTGAAAAAATGCTGACGTTTGCACTGGGGCGCGGGCTGGAGCCGGCGGATCGGCTGGAAGTGAAGAAGATTACGGCCGGCGTGGAAGCGTCAGATTACAAATTTTCGAGCGTAGTGCTGGGGATTGTGAAAAGTTTACCGTTCGAGATGCGGGATCGCAGTACAGTAAATAGTAAAGGAAGCCAGATATGATCGTCACCAAAAAGCACCTGTCGAGGAGAACCATGCTGCGCGGGCTCGGCGCCTGTATCGGGCTGCCGATGCTCGATTCCATGGTGCCGGCGTTTGCCGCGCCCAGCCGCGTGGCGAGCGGTGAAAAAGCCGTGCGGTCGGTGTTCGTTTACGTGCCCAACGGTATGACCATGCGCGACTGGTCTCCCACCACGGCGGGCGCGAACTGGGAAGCTACTCCCATCCTGAAGGCCTTCGAGCCCTGGCGCCAGGACATGTTCGTCCTGTCCGGCATGATGGACCATAACGGCAACGCGCTCGGCGATGGCGGCGGCGACCATGCCCGCGCGGGCGGAAGCTTCCTGACCGGCGTGCATCCCAAACGCACCGCTGGCAAGGACATTCACGTGGGCATCTCGGTGGATCAGGTGGCCGCCAATGCCATCGGCCATAAGACAAAGTTGAAGTCGCTCGAACTGGGCTGCGAAGACGCGCGCACCGTCGGCAACTGCGATTCGGGCTACAGCTGCGCGTACAGCAACAGCCTTTCGTGGACCGGGCCTTCCACGCCGAATCCTCCCGAGACCAATCCGCGCGCCGTGTTTGAACGCCTCTTCGGCAGCGACGATATCACTCTTCCGCCGGAGATTCGCGCCAAACGCATTGCCGACCGCGAGAGCATTCTCGACTCGGTGCAGGATCAGGTGCACTCCATCCTCGGCACGGTGGGTGGGGCGGATCGCCGCAAGATGGACGAATATCTCACGGCCGTTCGCGAAATCGAAACCCGCATCCAGAGCGCCGAAAAGAATAACGTGATCGAGGTGCAGCCGGGATTCGAGAAACCCGAAGGTATTCCGTTCGAGTTCGGGCCTTACGCGACCATGATGTTCGATCTGGCGGCGATGGCGTTCAAGTCGGATCTGACGCGCGTGGTGACAGTTGTGCTGGGTCGGGAAGGCAGTCTCAGGACTTACAACGAAGTCGGCGTTCCAGACGGCCACCATCCGTTGTCGCACCACGGCAACCGCACCGAATCGCTCGACAAGCTGTCGAAGATCAATCAATATCACGTACAGCTTTTCTCGCAATTCATCGGGCAGCTGAAGACTTCTCAGGACGGCGATGGCACGCTGCTTGACCACAGCATGGTGCTCTATGGCAGCGGTCTCAGCGACAGTAACCGCCATCTGCATGAGAATCTGCCGATTCTGTTGTTCGGACGTGGCGATGGCAGCCTGAAGCCGGGGCGTCATATTGTTTATGACAAGCCCGTTCCGATGACGAATCTGTATCTGACCATGCTGGACCGCATGGATGTGAAGCCCGAGAGCATTGGGGATTCGACCGGCAAGGTCGAACACTTAACAGACATTTAAGGTGGGGCAGATCGGAAATCTGCCCCACTTGGCTCAATCTGCGTCATTTCACACTGCGGTTATCCGACTTAACGTTGACGTGATTCGTTTGTAATATGGCCCATTACGTGTGCCTTACGGAGGCATGCCGGCCACTGCATCCCAAGTCAACACCCTCCTCGCCGAACTGAAAGAACTGCGCGAAGCCTGCCTCGCGATGGAACACGAATTTGGCGCCTCCGTCGCCGAGGCCTGCCCCGAATCGCGCCGCAGCGTTCAGAACCTCCTCCACTACCTCGCTTTGCGCAAGCACGATTTGCGCGATATCCAATCGCAGCTGGCTGCTCTCGGCCTCTCGTCGCTGGGACGCAGCGAATCGAGCGCGCTGGCTGGACTCGAAGCCGTCATAGCCGTCCTTGAGAAGCTCGCCGGAGCCCCGGGTCCCGATCCCTCGCCGCATGCGGCCCGCGTGGCTTTCAAGACGGGACCGGCCATCCTCGCGAAACACGCCGATCTGCTCCTCGGGACTGCCCCCAAAGGCCGCGCCGTGCGCATCATGGTCACCATGCCTTCCGAAGCCGCCGAATCCTATGAACTGGTGAAGAGCCTGGTCGAGGCGGGGATGGACGTGATGCGCGTGAACTGCGCCCACGATACCGAGCGCGAGTGGGGACAGATGATCGCCAACATGCGCCGCGCCAATCAGGAAGCTGGAAAACATTGCAAAGTGGCGATGGACCTGGCGGGCCCCAAACTGCGCACCGGCCCCATCCACCGCGGATATCATGTAGTGCGCTGGAAGGTGGGCCGGGATGCGCGCGGCGCCGTGATCGCCCCTGCCCGCATCGCCCTGGCCAGCGGGCACGCGAGCCCGAAATTGCCGCTGGACGCCGACGTCGTGCTTCCTGTGCCCGAAACCCTGCTGCGCGCCGCGCGTCTCGGCAATACCGTGCACATCAGAAACAGCAGCGGGAAGGATCGCGAGCTTACGGTGATTCACAAGGCCGATCACGTCTGTATTTGTACCTGCGAACAAGGCGCATGGGTGCTCAGCCGCGCTCTGCTGTCGCTTCGGCGCGACGGCAAGGAGATCGCCGGCGGCCACGTCGGCGACCTTCCCTTCGTTGAGGAGCCCATTCGTCTGCACCCACGCGATTTACTCGTGCTCACCAAAGACGAAAAACCAAAGCCACATATCGAGCCGTCGCAGCGCGATCTGTCGCACATCTCCTGCACGCTTCCCGAAGTTTTCACCACTGCGCTGGCCGGCCAGCCAATTTTCTTCGACGATGGCAAGATCGAAGGCTGCATCCGCGAGGTGCATCCGGACCATATTCTGGTCGAGATCGTGCACACCGGCGCAGGCGAGGCGAAGCTTGGTTCGGCCAAAGGCATCAATCTCCCGGAGACCGATTTCGGCATTGGCGCCATGACGGAAAAAGACCGGCGCGATCTCGATTTTGTCGCCGAACATGCCGATATCGTGGGCCTGTCCTTCGTGCGCCGCCCGGAGGATGTGCTGGATCTGCTGCAGGAGTTGGCCGCGCGCGGCAAGAGCGAACTGGGTGTGATTCTCAAGATCGAAAGCCGCCCGGGATTCGATCAACTGCCGCTCATCATGCTGGCGGCCCTGCGCCATCATCCGGTGGGGATCATGGTGGCGCGTGGCGATCTTGCTATTGAAGTGGGCTTCGAGCGCCTTGCCGAGATCCAGGAGGAAATACTGTGGCTCAGCGAGGCTGCGCATATCCCGGTGATCTGGGCGACGCAGGTGCTCGAAACCCTGGCGAAGACGGGCATCCCTTCGCGTGCCGAAGTCACCGATGCCGCCATGGGCGTGCGCGCCGAATGCGTGATGCTGAACAAGGGCGAGCATATTGTCGACGCTGTCCTGTTCCTCGATCATGTGCTGCATCGCATGCAGGCGCATCAGTTGAAAAAGCGCTCCATGTTCCGGCGTCTGGCCGTGGCACAAGTTGACCATGCTATGGCCGGCGCGACGTAGTGCCTGCGTGATAGATTCTTACCTATGCATTTTGGAAAGGCTCTTCTCGCCCTCGCAAGTGTGGCCATGGCCCAGACCCCTGCGCCGGCGCCACCGCCCGTGCCCTTCGTCACGCACCAGTTGGGTCCGAACCTCTACTGGATTTCAGGCGGTGGCGGCAACAGCGGAGTCATCATCGGCAAGAAGGGCGTGATCGTCATCGATGCCAAGACGACCCTCGCAGGCGGCAAGGAACTGCTTGACGATATCGCCAAAATTACTCCGAAACCGGTAACCACCGTTATTGAAACGCACAGCGACAGCGATCACATAATCGGCGTGTCCGCGTTTCCGAAAGGTGTCGCCATCATCGCGACGGAGAACACTAAGAAGGAAGAAGAAGCCGCGCGCGCCGCCGGCCGGAGCGCCCTTCCCGCCGACTATCTGCCAACGCAGGTCCTGTCGAAGAACCAGCAAATCCTGAAAATCGACGGCGTCAGGCTGGATCTTTTCCACTGGGCGCCCGCGCATACCAGCGGCGATCTGGTGGTCTATCTGCCTGCCGATAAGGTCGTCTTCACCGGTGATCTCATCTCGCCGGAACAGCCCGACCCCATCATCCACCCCGAGAAGAACGGCTCGTCGGAAGGATGGATCACTTCGATGACGGCAATGGCATCCCTCAACTCCGATCGTTTTGTGCCGGGGCATGGCGAGGTGCAGACCAAGGCCGCTATTAAAAAAGGACTGGATGCCGCGAAGGCCAAGCGGGAGAAGATCAAAGCCCTGGTGGCGCAGGGCAAATCGCTCGATGAGATCAGGGTTGCGGTAGGCGACCCGCCCGCGAGGGGACGGATTATCACGTTTACCGAAGTCGTTTACCGGGAACTGACAAAGAAAAGCTGAAAGCCGTCGGGGCTGCAAAAGGGGTATCCTCTAGAGAAAGGAGGGCCGCATGATCCGTCTCATCTGCTGCCTTTTGGCGGCCCTGACGGCCTCGGCGTCGACGCAGCCCGCCAATAATACCTGGACGGCCGTTCGAGGTTCCTACAGAACCGACGCGACCGTATCGCACGAAGGGAAGCGGTCGTTGCGTGTCGAGCCGGGCGCCGCCAGTGGGGTTACCAGTACCGACGCGTGCATTCGCTCCAAGCCGATCGCGCTCACCATCGGAAAGACTTACGAACTTAGCGGGTGGGTGCGGACGAGGGATCTCACTGTGCGGGATACGGACCGCTCGCCCATAGCTATCGGCGCCGCGTTGTCGATGGCGTCAATGCCTTTCGACGTCCACTCAGCCTCGCTCGGAGGAACGCGCGACTGGACCCGGCTCTCGCTCCGATTCGTGGCCAGTCGCGCCGAGGACAGCATTCTGTTGACAGCCGGAAGCGGTGGGACATTTCACGGCCGAGCCTGGTTCGAAGGGGTGAGCGTCGATGAAGTGTCCGACGCCGGCAACTGGCCTGCGCCCGATGCGGTGCGCACATTTGGACCCGCCTATCGATATCCGGCAGCAGGCTGGATCTATCTGCATATCGAAGGAAAGCCCTATGATCGCGGCTACCAGCACGGCTACCTGATGTCGAAGGAAATTCCGGAATATCTCGCCCGCTGCGAGTTCGATCTGGCCGGTAAAGCCGATGCACACACGTGGGACGCGTATAGAACCACGGCCAATGCGCTTTTTCTGCGCGGCTTCGATCGCGAAATTCTTGAAGAGATGCGCGGGATTGCCGACGGCGCCAACGCGGCCGGAGCTAAATGGCAGGGGCGCAAACTCGATCTGTTGGACATTGTGCTGGCTAATACTGAGGTGGAATTGGGCCAACTCGCCGAAGCCATGCCCATGACGCCCACGGGTATTGAAGGCACTGCGTTCGTCCCTCCTCCCTATGCGCCGCCGGCCAGGCCAAAATCGGATTCGTCGCTCGACCATTGCAGCGCGTTCGCCGCCACCGGGGCCGCCACGCGCGATGGAAAGATGGTGATCGGGCACGTTACCTGGTGGCCGCTCACGCTGGCCGAACAGACCAACGTGATGCTGGATATCAAACCGGAGAACGGCCATCGCCTGTTGATGCAGAGCTATCCCGGCGGGATCGAGAGCGGCACCGACTGGTATCAGAACGATGCCGGGATGGTCCTGACGGAGACCACCATCCGGCAGACGCCGTTCAATCCGCAGGGTACGCCGGTGGCGTTTCGCGCGCGCATGGCCATCCAGTACAGCGCCAATATCGAGGAAATGGTGGCCGCGCTGGGCAACCGGAATAATGGCCTGTACACCAATGAGTGGCTGATGGGCGACGCCAAAAACGACGAGATCGCCATGTACGAACTGGGCACCGGCCACGCGCAGTTGTGGCGCAGTTTGAAGAACGAATGGTTCGGGGGGACGACTGGTTTTTACTGGGGAAATAATAACGCGAAGGATCTCGCGGTAAAGATGGAATATCTGCCCGACCCGCACGGAGCGCCGGAATTTATTCCCTTCGTCCCCACTATTCGCGATCTTACCTGGCAGGATCTCTATAACAAAAACAAAGGAAAAATCGACCCGCAGTTTGCTTTTAATGCGTTTGACAGCGGGCCGCTGGTGAGCGGCTCCACGATGGATGCGAAGGTGACGGACTCAGCGCTGGCAAAACAGATGATGGTGTGGGCGAATTTCGGACGGCCCAATCAGAGCGTGTGGGATGCTCCATCGAGCGACGGGCCGAATCAGGGACTTTACCCCGCGCAATATCATCTGTTCAGCGCGGACCCGGGCGAGGCACTCAGGAATTCGGTAGTAGAGAACGAGAAAACCCGCATGGCAGCGCCCGAGAAGCCCGAGGAGCCGAAGAAGGCCGCGCCGCTTTCGTATAAAAACCGGACGGATCAGTTGTGGAAAGGCTGGATTCTGCCGGCCACCGATGCCGATACCTGGTTTGTGGCAGGCTCGGCCGCCTACTATCGTCTGCTGCAGTCGCCGGATGTTGCGAAGGCAATGGATGCGGAGCGCATTCGATATCATGGGCTGAAACTTGGTCCGGATAATACGCTGAATCGGTTTCGACTCGACGAAGTCCGTGGCGTGCTGTTTCTCGATGCGCTGCGTTTGAAGATGCACGACGAACGGTTTCTGAAACTGATGGCTGGGTACTTCACCGCCAATACGACTAAGACCGTGACTGCGCAATCGTTTCTCGACACGGCGAGCGTTTCATTCGAATTGCCCGATTCCGGCGATGGACCGGCATATCTTACGGCCGATATCGGGCGCTCCTCGCTCTTGCCGGCCGCGGTTATTGTCTATGGAACAACGGGCGAAGCGGGCACCAATCGGTATGCCGCCGAGCGCGAACAATCGAGGCTGCGCGAACGGTCACAGCGCGAAGTTCCGATTTACAAAGATTTTGAGGCCACGGATGCGCTGCTGGCTCACCGCGACGTAATTTTTATCGGACGGCCGGAAACCAATTCGGCGCTCGCCGCATGGTCGGAAAAGATCGGCCTCGAGTATCGGGCCGGCATTTTCAGAATCGAGGGGAAACCGTATGCCTCGGAGCGCAACGCGATCGTATTCGCCGCGAAAAATCCGCTGGATGCCGCTCACATGGTTCTGGTCTATGCGGGCAACAGTCCTTTGGCCACGGCGCAATCGTTGAACGCTGCGCCCGCGAATGCTCCGTGGGTCGTTCTTGAAGACGGCAAGCCCACGGGTCCTTCCGCCGCGCCCAAAGATTAATTCAAAAATACAGTGGGCAGATCGGAAATCTGCCCCACCAGCGATTCGAGGCGGTGGGCGATCTGAAGGGCTACGTCTTCGCGCCATGGGGCGGCGGCGATCTGCACGCCGATCGGCAAACCGCTGCTCGACGTTCCGCAACGAACCACGGCGGCGGGCCAGCCTGTCAGGTTGAACGTCATGGTGTAGCTGAAGCCGGGGAAAACGCTGTCGTCGATTGACATGCCGTGTGGGACGGCAGGCTGCGCGGCGACGGGCGACAGAATGGCATCGTAGCCGGCGAGAAACGCGCGCATCTCAGCGCGAAAACGATCCAGTTCGGCCCAGTACCGTGCGAAGCCCTTGAGGTCGGTTCGATAAGGTTCGAGCTTGTTAAGCCAGCCTTCGAGGAGCGGATGGGTCCGATCGCTGCCGATGGAGCGGAGAAATTCACGCAGGCCGTCGCCGCCATCCGGTCCAATGAATTTCATTTCGAGGTCGTAGCTTTGTTCAACGCAGAGCGGCCGGTTCTCTTCCACAATGAGGCCGTCCGATGCGAGCGCATTCGCGGCAGCGCGAACGGTGCGGACCGTGTCGGTATCGGCGGGCATAATGCCGTTATTCGTGAAAAACGCGATGCGAGGGGAATCGATGGGGCCGAATTGACGTCCGCCCTCACCAGTCAGGATCGGCATCATGGCGATGAGATCTTCTACCCTGCGCGCCATGGGGCCGATCTGCCACAGCATCTCGATCCAGCCCCCGGCGGGTGGAACATGGCCTTCTCGCGGCAGGCATCCCGAACCAGGCTTCAGGCTGGCAATTCCGCAATAGTGCGCGGGCAGACGGACGCTCCCGGCGGCATCGCTGCCCAGGCCAAAGGGCGATCCACAGGCGGCAATCAGAGCCGCTTCGCCGCCACTCGATCCACCGGACGTGCGTGAGAGATCGTAAGGATTGTTGGTGCGCCCGAAAATGAGGTTGTCGCTCTCGAAGGCGAAGAGGAGGTCGGGAAGGTTGGTGCGGGCAATCGGAATGGCGCCGGCCTGGCGCAGCCGCGCGACCAGAGTCGCGTCGCGCTTGGAAGGCGCGCGTCGGCCATATCCCAGCGTTCCGGCTGAGCATACCGTCCCTTCCACTTCAATGGAATCTTTAACGGAAAAAGGCACGCCGGAGAGCGGCCCATCCACATCGTGAGAGGCCGAGGGCGGCAGAACTTCGATCACGGCATTCAGCGCCGGATTGACTTCCTCGATGCGCGCGAGATGCGCGGCAATCAATTCGGCCGAAGAGATTTCTCCTTCGCGAATCAAACGGGCCTGCGCGATGCCGGAGAGCGTCAGAATTTCGTTCATGGTTCGAGAAAAGGATAACCCACGCAGAACAACCAGCGCCCCGCTGTGAAAGAATACCGCTGAGGTGTCGAATTGAATCGCCGAAATTTTTCGCGAACTGTGGTGGGCGCGGCCGCTGTAATTTCCGTGTGGGCGCAGAAGAAGCGGGATCTGTCGATCGGCCACACCGGTCTGACCTGGATTCCGTTGGGGGGGCGTCCCGGCGCAGGGCCCGTGGGGAATCCGATGACCAGCCCGCAGTACGTGGATGCGGCCATCCGCGACATCTCGTCGCTGGGCTTCGCGGGAATCGAATTGTTCGGCAATCAGATCGAAGCCATGGAGGCTCACGGTGGCATCGGCACACTGCTTCAACAACACAACCTGGAACTGATCTCGGCGTATTGCGGCACTAATCTGACCGATCCCGAGCAGCGTCAAGACTCCCTGGGAAAGACGCTGAGCTGGGCGCGCCTGGTGCGGAAATATGGCGGCAGAGTGGTTGTTATCGGGCCGAATGGGGTCAAGCGCGAGGGCTACGACTTCAATGCGCATAAGGCGAATATCGTCGCCACGCTCAATGAAGCGGGGAAGGCGATCGCCGATCTGGGGCTTACGGCGGTGCTCCACCAGCACACCGGCACCTGCGTGGAATCGCGCGACGAGACCTATGCGGTGATGCACGCCGTCGATACGCGATATGTGAAGTTCGGGCCCGACATCGGCCAGCTGCAAAAGGGCGGTTCCGACCCGGTGCAGGTAGTGAAGGACTTTCTGCCTCTCGTGCAACACATGCATCTGAAGGATTACGTGGGCGGGGAGAATTTCCTCGGCTATTGCCCGCTCGGCCAGGGCAAGGTAAATATTCCGGCCATCCTCGACATGATGGACGGCAGGAAGACGGATGGCCGCGTGATGGTAGAGCTCGATTCGCCGCCGCCCCAGGTTATGCCGGCTATCGAGACGGCGAAGATCGCCAAGGCATACCTGCAGAAGCAGGGAGTTATTTTCAGGGCTTAAGGTGACCGGTGGGGCAGATTTCCGATCTGCCCGCTGAAGTTTTCAGCGCGTTCCGCCGATAAGACAAGCGGGATGATTTCGTTACGTAAACACATCGAAAACTATCGGGACAATCTGGACGAGCCCGCACTGGCCGCATTTCGCAACGTGCTGCTCGCCATAGGAAAATGCGGAGAACGTGCCGTGCCCGGCCTGGGCCTCGGGATCGACCGGAAAATGGACGAGCTCCAGGAAGGTCTGGTACCGCCGGTCACCAGTGGTCTCTTGACCTGCATGAGCCAGCAAGTGGAATCGGAACTCTCCGGATGGGCGGGCCGCGTTCTCGAACACCACAACGATATCGAGCGGGAACTGACGGAAATCATCGGCGTGGTGGCCCGGGCGGCGGAGTCGGTCAGCGAGCGCGATCAGAAATTCGCCCTTGAAATGGGCGATCATGTGGGTCGTCTCGGTTCCATAGCCGAGGTGAACGATCTGGCTCAGGTGCGGCGCTCTGTGGTCGAGAGCACGCGCGCCCTGAAAGCCTGTGTGGAGAAGATGGCGGAGGAGAGCAAAACCGCACTCCTCGAGTTAACCGTTCAGGTAAAGGATTACCGGGGCAGGCTCGAAGAAGCGGAGCGC
>Ga0326727_10015402_pt1 | contig 16414 bp, 14 predicted proteins | sample MB2enrmetagenome_FD_207643 | JGI IMG/M metagenome (GOLD analysis project Ga0326727, IMG submission 207643) | Lab enriched peat soil microbial communities from McLean, Ithaca, NY, United States - MB29MY | ecosystem: Environmental > Terrestrial > Soil > Wetlands > Peat | place: USA: New York...
CAAGTCGACGAGTTCGGCAGCCCCAACGCCTACGATCTTAACGCCGCGCTCGAGTTCCAACGCAACCGCGAGCGCTACGCATTTCTCAGATGGGGCCAGACCGCCTTCCGCAACTTCTCTGCCATACCGCCGGGTATGGGAATCTGCCACCAAGTCAATCTGGAGCACCTGGCCCGCCTCGTCTTTACCACCGAGCCCGATGCGGACGGTCGCATCACCGCCTACCCAGATACACTGGTTGGCACCGACAGCCACACCACCATGATCAACGGACTCGGCGTGCTCGGCTGGGGGGTCGGCGGCATCGAGGCCGAGGCCGCCATGCTGGGCCAGCCTGTCTCCATGCTCGTGCCGCAGGTCGTCGGCTTCCGCCTCACCGGCAAGCTGCGCGAAGGAACCACCGCCACCGATCTCGTCCTCACCGTCACCGAAGCCCTCCGCAAGCACGGCGTCGTCGGCAAGTTCGTCGAGTTCTTCGGCCCCGGCATCGGCGAGCTGCCTCTGGCTGACCGCGCCACCATCGCCAACATGGCTCCCGAATACGGCGCAACCTGCGGCATCTTCCCGGTGGATGGGGAAACCCTGCGCTATCTTCGCCTCACCGGTCGCAGCCAAGAGCACATCGCGCTGGTGGAGGCCTACTTCCGCGAGCAGGGACTCTTCCAAACGCCTGATGCACCCGAGGCCGAGTACTCTTCCACCCTGTCACTCGATCTTGCCACCGTCGAGCCGAGCGTTGCCGGCCCCAAGCGCCCGCAGGACCGCGTGCTTCTGTCACAGACCGGTGCCAGCTTTGCCCAGCAGCTTCCCACGCTCCTCGGCCCCAACGCCAGCAAGGACACAGCCCGCCAGCACCGGCACTGGGAGGGAAAAGTCACTGCCGCAGCCGGCAACGGAGCCGCACCCACTTCGGTCAAGGCCCGCTTCGGCGTCGATCCCGCCCCCTACCTCGACCACGGCTCCATCGTGATCGCCGCGATTACCTCCTGCACCAACACCTCCAATCCAGCCGTCATGATCGCCGCCGGCCTGCTGGCGAAGAAGGCCGTCGAACGCGGCCTGAGCACGCCCCCCTGGGTCAAGACCTCGCTGGCTCCCGGCTCGCGTGTCGTCACCGACTACTACAACAAATCCGGCCTGACAAAGTACCTCGACTCGCTCCGTTTCAATACCGTTGGGTATGGATGTACGACCTGTATCGGCAACTCCGGGCCGTTGCCCACCGATGTCAGCAAGTCTATCGAAGACAACGGGTTGATCGCCGTCTCGGTACTCTCCGGCAACCGCAACTTCGAGGGCAGAATCTCGCCCGAGGTTCGCGCCAACTACCTGATGTCGCCGCCACTGGTCGTTGCCTACGCACTGGCTGGCCACATCGGCCACAACTTCGACACCGAACCTCTCGGTACGGATCAATCCGGCCGGCCCGTCTTCCTTAAGGACATCTGGCCGACGCAGCAGGAGGTCGCCGAGACCGTGGCGCGATGCATCGACTCCGAGATGTTCCGCAAACGATACTCAACGGTATCCCAAGGCGACCGGAACTGGTTGAGTCTGAAGTTCCCCTCCGGGGAAACCTACGGCTGGGAGCCGGACTCCACCTACGTCCGCAAGGTCCCGTACTTCGACGGCATGACGGCGACCCCCGCGCCGGTCGAAGACATCCGGGCTGCCCGCTGCCTGGCGGTTCTGGGTGATTCGGTCACCACCGACCACATCTCGCCCGCAGGCTCCATCAAGAAGAACGGCCCAGCGGGGCTGTATCTCGCCGCCCACGGCGTGGCCCCGGCGGACTTCAACAGCTACGGCAGCCGGCGCGGCAACCACGAGGTGATGGTGCGCGGGACATTCGCCAACGTCCGCCTGCGCAACCGGCTCGCTCCCGGAACCGAGGGCGGCGTCACGCGCCTATTGCCGGAAGGGACAGTCATGTCCATCTACGATGCCTCGGTCTTCTACGCCGAGCGCGGAATCCCCCTCTGTATCCTCGCCGGCAAGGAGTACGGCTCCGGCAGCTCGCGCGACTGGGCCGCCAAAGGCCCGCGCCTGCTGGGGATTAAGTTCGTCATCGCCGAGAGCTACGAGCGCATCCACCGCTCGAACCTGGTGGGCATGGGCATCCTGCCCTTGCAGTTCCTGCCGGGGCAGTCCGTTGCATCGCTTAGCCTCACCGGCGAGGAGATATTTCATGTGGGCGACCGGCCCGGCACGCTACAGGCCATGCTCGACAGCAAGTTCGCTGACGGTCGCATCCTGCCCATCCTTGCCGAGAACGGCACCGGCAGGACCATCGAGTTCTCCGCCACCCTGCGCATCGACACGCCGCAGGAGATCCTCTACTACCAGCATGGCGGGATACTACAGTACGTGCTGCGCCAGTTGGCCGGAAGGGTCTGATCCATGTTTCCGCGCAACAGAAAGTGGCAGCCATCAAAGGCGGCCTCTTCTTCCTCTGGCGAATAGAACGTCGAGCTAAAGCGCGACCAGTGGAGGCCCGACGTATTGCATATCAAAGCGTGCAAACAGCGCTGCATCCATCTTCGGTCCGTTGGGCACGGCAACCTCGCGGAAGAATGCCTCCATCTTCCCCGCTGGGGTGAACGCAATCAGCATGTGCGCCGGCTTCTCGCCCACGCCCACGAAACCATGCGGAATCCCCCGCGGCCCCAGCAGCGACTCGCCCGCGCCAAGCCGTCTCCGGCTCTCCCCTACCTGAAATAGCACCTCGCCCTCCATCACATAGAACCACTCCTCCTGATGCAGATGGAAGTGCACCGGCGGGCCGCCCTTGCCCAGGTTCTTGTGTTCGATCACGAACAATCCGCCGTTGGTCTCTCGTGGCAGCACTTTAAACAATATGGTGCTGAACCCGAGCGAGTGCGCCTCGCCCATACGGTCCTGTCCCGCCTCCACTGGATGGATTTCACCCGTCCCCGCAGCCTCGGCTGTCTGGCCGAGTGCAAAAGCATTGAACCCGGTGACCGGGAACGCCGCAGCCACAGTCTTCAGAAACGAACGTCGCTTCATTCGAATCCCCTTACTAAAGAACTATACCTATCCCGCGGGGCGCATCAGTCCATTGCAACAATCATCTAGAGCAGCGATATTCCCGTCAACCGCTCGCACTCGCTCCACAGGTGCGCGGCAGCTGCTTGGTCGAGCGCCTGCGGGGCCACCTTGGCCAGCCCCACATCGCCTCCACACATCTCCAGCAAGCCCTGCGGCCCATAGTATCCGCCGTCCACCACGTCAGGCGAAGTGGCAGCGAAGAGCGTCGGCACCGCTCCCTGAGTCTCAGAGTTCAGCAACGCGCCGATGGCCACGCCGATGCCGCGCCGCACCAGTTTCTCGATCGCCGTATGCTCTCCCGCCTGGAAGAGGTTAGTGTTGGCCACGCCGGGGTGCGCGGCTACGCTCATCACGCCGGAGATCGGCGGCTCGGCAGAACGCAGCCGCCGGTGCAACTCGAACGCAAGCATCAGGTCGGCCAGCTTCGACTGCCGGTACGCAACCATCGGCCCATAGCTCTTTGCCGATTGCAGGTCGTCGAAGTTCAGCCGTCCCTGCTTGTGCGCAATCGAGGCCAGCGTAACCACGCGCGGCCTCTGCTGGTGGCCCACAACCGCGCGTACCAGCGCTGGCAGCAGCACCGCCGTCAGTACAAAGTGGCCGAGGACATTGGTCCCAAACTGAATCTCAAATCCATCCGCCGTCTGCGTCCGCCTCTTCGGAGCCATCACGCCCGCGTTGTTGATCAGCAGATCAAGCGGCTCGCCCAGCGCAAGCTCCGCCGCGCCGAAGGCGCAGACCGATTCCAGCGACGCCAGATCGAGCAGCACCACCTCCGCGCTCGCCCCGGAAACCTCTGCGAGCAACTGCGCCAGCGCCGCATCGCCCTTGGCCTTGTTCCGGCAGGCCAGCAGGACGTGCGCTCCCTTGCGCGCCAACTCCAGAGCCGCGTGGTAGCCGATGCCGCTGTTCGCCCCGGTAATCAGAGCGCGCTGTCCCGCCTGACTGGGAATCTCCTCCACCGTCCATCCGTTGCCCACTGCCATACCCTCTCCAACTCCGCTCATACCACTATTGAATCACTCTTCCGGACAGATTGCGCAGACTTCTCAGCTCATTAATCTGCAGTTGTCGGATTGCTGATGAAGATGCTCTAGAACCGCCGCACGTCCTTATAGAAGATGCAGTGGGTTTCCAGATACCGGGAGGCGACGAAAAGGACCAGCATCCCGCACGAAGCCCAGAAGAACATTTGCACGGGAAGTGTGGCAGTCAGCCTAGCGTTGCCGTCTTGCGCGGACTCGCAAAAGATCAATCTGCTGGTCAGGCAGATTCCGGCTGTCAGCGACAGCAGGACCAGGGAATCCCATGTCTTTTGCTCCAGATCGATCGCCGGAGCCATGAAGGCTGTATAGAAAACGGCGCACAAAGAGAGTACGCACAACATCAGGGCGATCGGCTTGGCGAGTTCCAGTAACATGCAGCCATTCTTGCACTCGCACCTATGTCTACCGCCATGCGAGGTCGTCTGGTGGAAGCTTGCTTGCATTGTTTGACCCTTCTGGCCGCCGCTTCCGTCCACTCACTGTAAAGTAGACTGCATGGGCCTTTTCACTAGGAAGATGAAGCAGGAGCACAAGGTTATGCTTCAACATGAGCGTTCCGTCGGAGCCTTGCTGCCGGAGTATCACCGGGCCACGCCGGAGTGTCCCCAACCCCAGCGCTGGAGCATGATCAACTCGATGACCGCCGAGGTCGAAATACTCGAGTTCATCGCTACTCTGGTCACTACCATCAAGCCACGTCTGGTTGTCGAGACCGGTTCATTCCTTGGCGTCTCCACCGAGTGGATTGCGCGCGGTCTCGAACGCAACGGCCTGCTACCCGACGGCAGCCGCGCCAAGGTCATCAGTTGTGAGTTCGACCCCGTTGTCTACGCCAAGGCCAAGGCACGCATCGAGGCCTCGCCGCTCCATCCGTGGATCGAGCTGCGCAACCAGTCCAGCTTGGAGATGCAGGTCGACGGCACCATCGACCTCTTCTTCTCTGACTCCGATCTAGCCATCCGAGAGGCCGAGGTAAAGCGTTTTCTACCCCAGATCAACCCCCACGGCATCGTCCTGATGCACGACGCCAGCTCACACCTGAAGACCGTCCGCGAGGCTGCCCTCAAGATGGAGTCCGAAGGCCTCATCTCGGTCGTTCTCCTCCCCACACCGCGCGGCCTGGTGATCGCGCAGCCACGCGCCCGCCGCACCTGACTTGGTCCAACAACTGGCACATCGAGTGCGAAGAGTCACAACGGATTCGCGCATAGGATGGAAGAGAAGGCTAAGGAAAAGCGAGCGTCCGCGCTCGATGGAGAGGATTTCACAATGAAGGTACTGGTAATCGGTGGAGGCGGACGCGAACACGCGATCATCTGGGCGTTGAGCAGATCCACGCGTGTGACAGAAATAGTCTGCGCGCCGGGAAATGCTGGCATAGCACAAACTCGCGTCCAGAAAGGCGACCGGCCCGTACGCTGCATCCCAGTCAACACCGGCGACCTCGCTGCCATGCTCCGCGTAGTCGAGGCGGAGCAGCCATCGCTCACCGTTGTCGGCCCCGAGCTTCCCCTCTCGCTCGGCCTGGTCGACGAGCTTCTCCGCCTCGGCCTGCGCGTCTTCGGCCCCACGCAGTCCGCCGCGCGTCTGGAGACGAGCAAGTCCTTCGCCAAAGACTTCATGCAGCGCCACGCAATCCCCACCGCCGCTTACGCCCTCTGCACCTCACTCGACGAGGTTCGCCGCAAACTTCCCCGCTTCGCTGCATCCGTCGTAGTCAAGGCCGACGGCCTCGCCGCCGGCAAGGGCGTAGTCCTCTGCAACTCCCACGCCGAGGCCGAACAGGCCGCCGCAGAGTTATTCTCCGGCGCACTCCTCGGTACAGCCGAAAAAGAGATCGTCCTCGAGGAGTTCCTCCATGGCGAGGAGCTCTCCTTCTTTGCGCTCTGCGATGGCAAGCACGCAGTCGCGCTGGCTGCGGCGCAGGACCACAAGCGCGTCGGTGAGGGCGACACCGGTCCCAACACCGGAGGCATGGGAGCCTACACCGGCGACGGCCTGCTGAGTGCGCCGATGCAGCAGTGGCTGCTGAAGAACGTCGCGCAGAGGGTGGTCGACGAGATGGCGCTGGAAGGCACTCCCTTCCACGGCATCCTCTTCTGCGGCATGATGATGGTTCCGCAACGCGACGGCACGACCCTGCCCATGGTGCTGGAGTTCAACGCCCGCTTCGGCGACCCCGAGACGCAGGCCATCCTGGTGCGCCTCCAGACCGACATTGTGGACCTCTTCGACGCCACGATTGACGGGTCTGCACACAAGCTCTCGATCCAGATGCGCCCAGGCGCCAGCGTCTGCGTCATCGTCGCCAGCAGCGGCTATCCCGGCAAATATCCCACCGGCCTGCCCATATCAGGACTCGACTCCGTGCACGACTCGGACATCGTCGTCTTTCACTCCGGCACGGCGGCCAGGGACGGCGCAATCGTCACTGCGGGCGGACGCGTCCTCGGCGTAACCGCAATCTCCGGTCCCAGCGCCTCCCCATCGACCTCGGCGCTTCATGTTGCGCTCAGCAAAGCCTACGGCGCACTCGGCGGAATCTCATTCGAAGGAATGCAGATCCGTCGCGACATCGGCTGGCAAGCGCTGCGCGAGGGTCTGTAAGTCACGCACCCGTTTGCATCGAAGCGTACCTTGGCGCATCTGATCCAACCGGGGTGAGATGCAATGGTGATGATCCGGCCGGCCGCCGAGCGAGGCCATGCCAACCACGGTTGGCTCGATTCCAACTTCAGCTTCTCGTTTGACCAGTACTACGATCCCGCGCACATGGGCTTCCGCGCCCTGCGTGTCATCAACGAGGACCGCGTGGCACCTGGGACAGGCTTCGGCAAGCATCCACACCGCGACATGGAGATTCTCACCTACGTCCTCGAAGGCGCGGTGAAGCACGAGGACTCGACCGGCGCCAGTGAAACGCTCGTCCCCGGCGAGCTGCAGCACATGTCGGCAGGCACCGGCGTGCGCCACAGCGAGATGAACCCCTCAAACGCAGAGACACTGCACCTGCTCCAGATCTGGCTGATACCGAACCGGCTTGGCATCCCGCCGAAGTACGAACAGAAGCGCTTCGCGGTGCAGGATGAGCCGAACCGGTTGCATCTGTTCGCCTCCACCGACGCGCGCGAAGGCTCGTTCAAGATTCACTCCGACGCGGAGCTGCTGGCTGCGAAGCTCGATGCAGGCGGCTCCGTCAGCCACACCTTCAGGCTCGGCAATGGCTGGCTCCAAGTCGCGCGCGGCACCGTCTCCGTTGTCGGAGGAACGCTCACGGCAGGCGACGGCCTCGAGCTCGAGGCTGTATCCTCCATTACCATTGCGAGCGAAGTTGGAGCCGAGGTCCTCCTCTTCGATCTGGCCTGACCGTCTCCCTAAACGGCCCGTTGGGTAGTCAGGCCTCAGTCGATGACGCGGCGCAAGAAACCACGGATGCCGAAGCAGGTGAGCACAGCGAACGAACATGAAAGCATGGCCAAAATGAGCCAGGGATTCATGTGGTGCAGCCCGGGCGTAAGCGCCGCGCGCAGGCCCTCGCTCATGTACACGATGGGGTTGATCAGCACTCCCATCTGCAGCCACGGCATCTTGTCCAGCTTGGCCCAGGGGTAGTAGACGCAGCCGAGGAATGTGATCGGCACGACGACGACGCCGAAGATGAGGCCGATCTGTTGCGGCCGTACGCTGGTGCCGATGACCAGGCCTAGCGCTCCCGCGGTGAGGCTGGCCAACGAGAGTACGGCGATGAGGAACGCCCAGTTCTCGACGTGCGCGTAGACCGGCGTCGCGGGCATGTAGTACGCCAAAGGAAAGACCACCCCCGCCGCAATCATGCTCTGCACCGCGGAGAAGACGACCTTCTCGATGGCTACTGCCGCCACGGGCAGAGGACACATCACGCGGTCATCAATCTCGCGCGTGATGCCGAACTCCTGTGCCAGCGGAAGCGCCACCGCGGCAATCCCCGAGAACATGATGGCCACCGCCATCAGCCCAGGCAGCAGAACGGTGGAGAAGTTTGCCCCGGCGGCTCCGGCCATCGAGGCCGTGGGGTTCATCGCCACGCCTCCGCTCATGTGCGGCATGATGTAAGTGAAGACGAAGAGAAACAGCAGCGGATTCATGATGACGCGCACCAGGAATGGGACCATCTCGCGGCGCAGCACATGCAGGTCGCGCAGAAACAACCCAGCAAAGGCACGCGCGTACAGCACGCCCATGGACGCAGCGGGCCGATGCACCGACTTCGGTTGATAGGTTGCGTCGGTCTCAGATTGCAGTGCCGCCATGAGCCTCTACTCCCGTCCCGCAGGTCTATTCGCGAAGGTCGCGCCCTGTGAGCCGGATGAAGACCGTCTCCAGGCTGGTTTCGGTGATGGTGAGGTCGCGCAGGCCGTACGGATTGCTAGCCCGAACGATGTCCGGCAGCAGGCCATCGGCGTTGTCGGCGAAGATGAGGATTCCGCAGGGCGTGGACTCCACGCCACGCACGCCCTGCATCTGCTGCAACAAATCAGCCAACGGCGCTGCGCCCGCGTGATTGCTGAGTTCGAGCGCGTAGACCTTCTGCGCGCCGACCGATCCCTTGAGTGCGGCGGGCGTATCCTCCACCAGAATCTTGCCGTGGTCGATGATGGCCACGCGGTCGCAGAGCGCGTCCGCCTCCTCCATATTGTGCGTCGTCAGGACGACGGTGATTCCCTCCTCGCGCAGTCGGCTGACCGCGTCCCACATCGCGATCCTGCTCTGCGGATCGAGTCCCGCGCTGGGCTCATCCAGAAACAGCACCTTGGGCCGATGCGCAATCGCGCGCGCGATCTGCACCCGCTGCGCCAGGCCGCCGGCGAGCTGCGACGGATACGAGTCCGCGCGCTCGGCGAGGTAGAACTGCCCCAGCAGCTGGTCCGTCCGCTGCTTCGCCTCGGCACGCGAGAGGCCGAAGTACAAACAGTGAAAAAGGATGTTCTCGTAGATAGTACAGGAGCGGTCGAGCGTGTTGAACTGCGGCACAATACCCATCGATCGCCGCGCCAGCGCTGGTGATTTTACCACATCCACGTCCGCAATGCGGACCCGGCCCGAGGTCGGCAGAACGCGCGTGGTACAGATGCCGATGGTCGTCGTCTTGCCCGCGCCGTTGGGGCCGAGCAGACCATACAGCTCTCCCTCGCGCACACCGAGATCGATGCCATCCACGGCAACGACGCGCTGTTTGCCTTCATAGACCTTGCGAAGGCCCTCTATCTGGGCGATGATTGCCAAACTTATCCCACTCAGTTTAATCGATCTCACCTGATTCGATTATAAGCATCAGCGCGTTCGAACCGTTACCCAGAGATGCCGGTTGAACCGGGACCAAGCAGGTCGATTGACACCAGAACCGGATGTAGTCCTGCAGGTCGGCGTAAAATTAACCTATGTCACAAGGAATGGGAAGCAAATCCGTAGAAAAGCAGCAGGTACAAGCCGCTGCACCCAAACTCGACCCTGCGCTCGCCCACGAGCGCGAGGCCGAGCGCAAGCGGCAACGCCAGGCACTCGAACTCCAGCGCGAACGCATCCTCTCTGAGCGCACCGCCAGCCCACACCGACGCACCGCACTGGCCAACGCGCTGGCCGACATCGAGGAAAAACTCGCCGAACTCGGCTGGACTATCCACCTGTAAGCGCTTAGCGACGATCTCTCAGCAAGCGCTCAACTGTGCGGGTGAAAGACCGTCGAGTTCGCCTGGTCGATTGTGGTCAGCACAATGGTGTGAATGTTCACATGGGCCGGCCTGCTCGCTGCCCAGACGATCGCGTCCGCAATGTCCTCCGGTGTGAGTGGCGTGATCTTCTCGTAGACCTTTGCCGCGCGCTCCTCATCCCCGCGAAATCGCACCCGGCTGAACTCCGTCTCCACCATCCCCGGGTCGACCGACGTAACCCGCACCGCAGTGCCCATCAGATCGATCTTTAGCCCCTCGCTGATGGCCCTCTCCGCGGCCTTTGTTGCGCAGTAAACCGCTCCATTCGCGTACGTGAGATGACCGGCGGTCGAGCCTAGATTGATGACGTGCCCTGCGTTCCGCGCCACCATTCCGGGAACCACCGCACGCGTCACAGCGAGCAACCCCTTCACATTGGTGTCGATCATCTCGTCCCAGTTCCCCGGGTCGTCCTCGTACAGCTTGGTTAGCCCGCGGCTGAGCCCCGCATTGTTGACCAAAACGTCGATGGCCCCCCAATCCGCCGGCAAATTCGCCACTGCCGCCTCGACCGCCTCGCGCTCCCGCACATCCAGATGGAAGAGCGATACTGCCGCTGCGCCCGCCTCCATCAGCGGCGCTTCCAGTTCCCGCAACAGCTTTAGACGACGCGCACACAGCAGAAGCCGCGATCCCGCGCCAGCAAACGCAAACGCCGTAGCCCGGCCAATGCCCGAACTCGCCCCGGTAATCAGAACAATTTTGTCTTCGAGAGATCTCATCCTTCTCTTATAAACCCACACTCACCTATCAATAAAAATCAAGAAGACCGCACGAAGCGGTCCTCTCGAGGGAAATAATAGATTTGCGGTTCATCAATCGAAGCGGCTAACTTGTGTTAGGCGCTATGCTGCGGCGATGGCGGGTGGCGCTGGACAAAGTGATACGGCGGCCAGGGACCAGACAACTGCATACGGCACTCTTTCATCTCCAGCGTCGCCGACGAATACTTGTTCTGGTACCGCTCCACCGTCTTGTTATCGATCAGGTGGGCGATGTCCAGAAGCATCTTGCCAGAATCCGTCCGCTTGCAGGTGATCTCCTCGGCGATGGGCAGGAACATGCGATGCATCTGCACCGACAGCGCACGGGCCCGCGACTGGCGCTCCCGCTGCCGGGCCGCGCTTTCGCGCAGGCTGGTCAGGTACTGCTGGCCGACCGTCATGTCGCGCGCGGCGTTGCCCGGACAGGTGTCGTCCATCAGAACCTTCAGGTGCATCTCCGCCTTGCCGCGCAGTCGCTCTACATTCGCTGTAAAGTGCCTTTGGTTCGAGCGAACTGACCGGCGCAGCGCGTCGTCGTCCGCAAAGGTGGTGCCAAAGCGGAAGGGAAGCACAGTGGAAAGCTTGAAGCAGTCCGCAATCACGCGACCGTGGTCCTTAACTGCGCTCTGATCCATCCGGGCAGCGTCTTCCGGAGTGTGTTCAGAGACGATGACGGCCAGATCGCTTGCTGGAAACAGGAAGGTCTGGTTGCCAAAGAGACCTGTGACTCCGGCGAGCGGCATTGGACGGCGGTGACGACAAAGTTCAGGAAATGCGTTACGTTCTGCAATGCAATAGGCATACCAAGACATGGTTTCGTCACTCCAAAGCGCGCTGCAATTCAAATCCCTTACCTGTGAATAAGGGTGTTTTGAACCCAAACCTATCCTCTCCGGGAATTGTCCGAGCGACTCGGGCGATATCCGGCTACAACCTGACCATGAGTCCGTGCGCGTGCGTGATTGAGCATTCTTGACGGGATCAAATCGGATAGTAAGCTCATCGCGTCACGATTGGCAAGACCAATTTTCGAGGAATGCCCATGCTGGGTCGGTGGCAAATTCCATGCCCTCATGGACATGAATCGCCAAACTCAACCGTCTGAAGAGATGCGTCGGTCAGTCTATCCCTATATCGCTACAGGTGGATTGAAAGCAACAGCGACTCTGATTCACCCAGGGCCGAAGCATATCAATTTCCGAGAGCGGGCAGATACGCCGCTCGACGCGCCCGCTCCACGAACAAGGCTCGGATCACAACCGGCATGCGCTCCCGTGCAGGTGTCACTCACGTAGACATCCTGCCAACTGCACGCTGCATAGGGTATACCCAGCGAACTCAAGGCTTTTTCACTGACCACTATACGTTTACGAAACCTGTTAACGCGATTATGGAGTTTGAGGCGCTTTATCCAGTTGCGCGGCAACGTTGCGGTTCTCTCCACTCCTGGTGATGATGTAGCGCACCCATGGTATATAGCCGGTCTTCGTAATCGTGATCGAATGCGTTCCGGGCCAGAGTTTTATCAGGCTCGGCGTGCTTCCAATGTAGTTGCCATCCACCGTAATGTCCGCGCTGCTCGGGTCCGAAGACAGGTTGACATCCGCGGTGCTGACAGGAGCAGGCTGCGCCGCCGCGGGGGCAACTGCGGCAGGCGCCGCGGGGCCCGAAGCCGCGCCATTGATCACGATGGGCATGGCACTGGAGGGAATGAAGCCTTTTAGAGACTGCTTGAAGGTCTGTGCGGTCTCTCTCCCCGTAAACTCAGCCACGTTCTTGTCTTTATTAAACGGGGAAGACTTGAATATGGCCTTGGGTGTCGTCATCTTCATCAGCGCGTGATCGCTGACTCGATACATCTCAATCTCCATGGTCACGTATCCAACGGTGAAAACGCCGCCCTTATCGAAGCCAGTGAACTTGCCCTCAATCACCAGCGAGTTAGGTGCATCGGCATCGGCAACTGGAAGTGCATCTTCGGCAACCTGGCTGGCGACCTTTTCTTTCAGCAGCTCGTCCCGCAGGGCGTCGCAAAAAAAGTTGATGAAATCCTGCGACTTGTCCACACCCATTGCATTGCTGAAATGCTTGACGATAATCGTCCGGATGAGCGGTGGAGCGGAACTGGCCGTGGCTGAGACCGGGAACAGGAGTGCAAACAGAAATAGGTACAAGGCATAACGCTTCATCATGTATCTCCATTCCAGCCCTGCATCCGCCGGTATGCCGGCTTCCTGGGTGATCGCGCAGGGCCAAAGACCCAAGGGTGGACTTCTCTGACAGACTGCCAACTCGTTGCACTCGGTGGGTGGAACGATAGTCATCGCTCCCGCACTCCCAAGTATCGTCAAGTCAACAGGTAAAGATGCACAGCATTGTTCTCGCACTACCAGGCATTGTCAAGAAAGCAGGTAAGGAGGTCTAAACTGGGATCTCCTTTTTCAGTCCCGATTCCCTCGAATTGTACCGCTCCTGAGGGTTTTGCAAGAGCCACGCTGCATTTGCGGTCGAAAACCAGAGCAAATCCGTGCCGCCCTGGACTCGACTGCGTAATCGAGATCTTTCCTCGTCGATTTCTCAGACACTCCTTGCACCTCGACTGATGTGCTGGAAAAACGGCGTCTTCGGAAACCTCACCTCAGCGGGCACCCTTCCTAAATTGTTTGCTATTGACACAGGGCTCTTGTACTATTCCCCCGGTCATGTTTTGCAAGGCATTGTGGGTCTAAACCCCCTAGAAGAGAAAGGGTTCATAACCGTGTGACATGAAACCAGTACGGAGGGCTCCCTATGAAATGGATTGTTGTACGACTCCCAAGTATCTGCGCATTTACCCTAACCGTGGCCCTGGCCGCAATCGGATCACAAACGATGCGTGCCCAGTCGGCCCCGGGACAACCAATCGTCGATTGTTCGAATGCACAAGCGAGATATGACCAGTGGCAATCAGGTCTCCCCGTCATGGAGGATGCATTCGATCGCAGCAAAGCTCGCATGGCCAGTCTCCAGGAAGAATTAAAGTTAGGCAAAGAGGAGGCCCAGAAGCAGGAGACTGAGCTTGCCCAGGAACAGATGAAGGAGTCGGCATCGGAGGTGCTGGACGAGATAGCGCCCCTGCGTGCAAGGCTGAAGGCTTTCCAGGCTGCCGGGCAGGCTGTCGGAATTTCCCCATCGACTTCTACTGATTTCATACGCCAAATGAATGCCATCAATGGGCAAATCAATGAGCAATTAGACATGATCGGCGATATCAGCAAGTTATTGGTAAGCTTCAAGGCAGGCATGGCCTATGGCCAGCAGATCCAGAGCCAGGCCCACAGCCTTGGGCAGCACATCTCGATGCTGAATACCATGCTGACGAACAGCGGGTTTTATAACCAGGCTGGACCCGCGCTTGCAGGATCCCTCCTGGGGCCTGCCGGGCCGCTGGTCTTCAATCGCGTCCTCTCATTAATAGACACTTCGCTGCAGAGTGAGGCGAACTTTGATCTTGTACTGCAGGAGCAACAGGAGGCAGACACTTATAACACATTGCAACAACAATTAGACAAAGCCCAAGAGGCGATGAAGTATCTAAAAACGAACTGCTTAGACCAAACTTCTTCCTCCTCGAATCCGCCCAGTTCGCCCCCGCCCATTCCGCCTTCGTCCAATACGCCTCCGTCCACTCCGTCCCAAGCTGGGAGTAACAGCCACGCCGGCGCGATTGTGCTAGTCGGCACCCTGGCGGTTGGAGCAGTTGTCGCGGTAGCGGCAGGAAGTATGATGAACGGCAGCAGCAGTTGTGGGTCGGCCCCTGAAAACCCATATTATGTCTGTCCCGGATCGGATTGTTCCGCCGCGACTACGGCATACAGCAATTGGTGTAAGTGCGAGGGATATGCAGGAGGTCTCGATGTGAACTCCGGTGCCTGCGTGAATTAGAACGGAATCAAGCTGGCCAGCAGTACTGGGAGATGGTCCTGGATAAGGGATTGCGCCAAGTCTTGGGGACTATCGTGTGTGTGTTCGCGCTGGGGGTCTCTGCGCAGTCCGAGACGTTATCGGGCACGGTCATTGATCCCCAGCAGCGCGTCATCGTGGGAGCCACAGTCTCTCTCACGTGCGGAAGCCAAACCGACATTCGCAAGACGGACGGCCGGGGCGCGTTCACATTCAGCCGGCCGGCATTTCCGGAAGACTGCAAGATTCGAGCTGACTATCCCAACTTCACCGCCCTTGAACTCGCCGTCGGCCGGCGCCGGAGTTTTACGCTGCAACTTCGGCTTGCAGAGCTGAAGCAGACCGTGAACGCCAGAACCGACAAACTCCTCCCATCCTCCCTGGCATCCGTATCACTCTCGGCCGATGACCTCAAAGAAATCTCAACCAACGGGGAAGACCTGCTTTCATACGCAAAACTGGCAGCAGGAATCACTTCTGGATCGGATTCCATCTATGTGGACGGAATGCCCGCCGACCATCAGCCTCCCGCAGACCGGATCGAGAGCATTTCAATCAATGCCGATCCATTTTCTGCTGAGTACTCCGACGGTGGCGATACTCATATCGACATTTCCACAAAAAAAGCTGACCGAAAGTTCGCAGTCAGCAGTGCAGGGGTGTCTCTGGGGACCAAGGCACCGAATGGCTTGAATCCGAGTCTCTCCTCGAACTCGAAGACCGCTGTTCTTGGGTTCACAGCCCCGGTACCCTATCTGCCGCTTGCCTTCACCGGCAATGCTAATTACACCTGGGGCCAAAGCGAGCGGCCGATTCTGGCCTCTGTTCCGCCCGTACAGGGAATTTCCATTGCTCCGGTGAATGCAGCCACAGCCACAGACTCGCACGGTCGATTCGAGCTAGGAGCTGACTACTCCAGAAAAGGTGCCCTGCGCGTAAATGCCATATTCTCTGTTTTTACTGGTAGAGAGACAAATCTGAATGTCGAGGAGATAACCCTGCCACAATCCGGCGCAAGCCAGGACACAACGGCCTATGAGTCCCGGACAGCCTTTTCAGCGAGCGGCCAACACTACATGGACCGGGGTGGCATCTCAGCCGACTGGTCGGATTCGGATATGAATGCGAACTCCAGCCTCATGGGTGTCAGTGTATCAGGCGCTTTTATAGCAGGCGGGGCAGACATCAATAAAAGAGATGCGCAGTGGAATAGATGGACTTTCAAAAATGTCCTTCAGTCCAACAAAAAGAAGCGCAATTGGAGTGTAGGGGCCACGGTTTCACGAAGAACCGATGAAGACAATATTATCCCCAATTCATTCGGCCAAATCTATTTTGACAATCTAGCAGATTATATCTCCAGTGCAAACACAGGGGCTGACACCGGGACGGGAATTATCTTGCAAGGACCAGAAAAGGTTCAGTATACTTCTTATTTTGCTGCGCCCTTCATTGAATCCGAACTGCTTCGCGACCCGAAGATAGTAGTTAGTGGAGGGATCCGGGCGGACGTCCAAACTGCGGAGGGCACACTATTATCTCCGCGCCTCTCTGCGATTGCCGGCTTGCATGGTTTTGTTCTGAAGGCTGGAAGCGGCATGTTTGTGCAGCCCTGGGCCAATTACATCTTTCTGAATGTACTGGAAAATGACGGGAACCATCTTCAACAGTTCCTGATAGAAAATGTTTCTTTAGCATCCGATCTAGGAACGCTTACGGGTATCCCCGAACCTGAGATTGTTTCCAAGATCACACCCGATCTGGTTGCCACCCGCAATTGGATATCCATAATCTCTCTCGAGCACGCCATCGGAAGCTTCTTGCCCGGCGTCGAATACACTTGGAC
>Ga0326727_10015403_pt1 | contig 16413 bp, 16 predicted proteins | sample MB2enrmetagenome_FD_207643 | JGI IMG/M metagenome (GOLD analysis project Ga0326727, IMG submission 207643) | Lab enriched peat soil microbial communities from McLean, Ithaca, NY, United States - MB29MY | ecosystem: Environmental > Terrestrial > Soil > Wetlands > Peat | place: USA: New York...
AAGCTCAATCTCGATAACCGCAGCTACGCAGTCTTTTCGACCAAGCCGAAAGACCGCGTGCGCCGGTCCAGGCTTATCGCCAAATACGGACTCACGGAGGGCATCACTCGATTCGCTCAAGGCGAGTCCGAATAACCCCAACATCACACCGCAGAAAGGACTTGAGAATATGCGCCCCACCATTTTTGTCTCTTTTTCCGTTTGCATGATGCTGGCCACGGGCCTTCTTCATGCTTCAACCGAAACGCATCCTCTGCAATCGAGCGCGCCGCGTACGGTCACGGTGTCAGAAGCGGATACGCCGCCGCAAATTCGCGCTGGCCTTCTGCAATCGACGCTCATCGTTCTGCCCAACGAGGAGAAAGTCGCCAACGTCTTCGCCGGCGACACGGTGAACTGGATCTTCGATGGCGGCCATGTGGCTTCGCGCTTCATCAGCGTAAAGCCCAAAACAGCGAACGCCGCCACGGACATTCATATCGTCTCCGATCACGGCAACGAATACACCCTTGCACTGCGCGAGGTCTCCGATGATTCCGATCCCCACTTCGATTCCAAAGTCTTTATCGCGCCCGGCGATCAGGCAGCCAAGGATCGGCTGGCGCAGCTTCCGGTGTTTGTGCCGGTTGCCGAACTGGATAAGGCGAAACAGGAAGCTGCTGCCGCGAAGGCCGCTCAGGAAGCGGAACTCAAAGCCGAACAGACAAAGGCCGAGCAGTACCGCAGCGAATACCCCAGTTCGCTGCACTTCGACTTCGTTTGGGACGAGCGCAAGGGGAAGGAACTTGGACTCCAGCAAATCTGGCACGACGACAAATTCACCTACCTGCGCGGCCAGTTTCAGGAGACTCCCGCGCTCTACGAACTGAAGGACGGCAAAGGCTCACTCATCAACTTCGATTTCAACGGTGGACTTTACACCGTGCCGAAGCAGTTGGAGCACGGGTATCTGGCCATCGGCAAACAGAAAGTCGAATTCCATCGTGAGGGAGGCGCGAAGTAGCCATGACCGAACAAACTCCAAACACGCCCGCAACCATTCCGGAGCAGCCGGACATGAGGCCGCCGCTCAAGAAGAGTATGCCGGTGGTCATCGCGCTGGTAGCGATTCTTGCCATACTCGGCATCGCCAACGTAACTAGCCTTCTGCGCGGCAACAAAAAGGCGGCTCCAACAAGCGCGCTGCCGATGCGTCCGGCCTCGCCGAGCGCGCAGCAAGTATCGAGCTTCGAGACACAGCAACAGTTGCAGGCGCAGCACGACGCCGAGGAAAAGCAGCGTCAGCAAGAGCTGCTTGCGGCGATGCAGCAATTTAAGAACACCGAAGGCACGCCCGGTCCGGAGTCAACCAACGCCGCGCCGATGACAGCGGCGCAGCGCGATGCGATCTACGGCGGCAGTTCCAATGCGCCGCAGCACACCTCGAATGTCTCGGAGGCGCAGGCCGAGGCCAAGCAACGGGCACTGGCGCGGGAAAGGCAGAAGCAAGACGCCATCAACAGCGGCACGATGGCAATTGACTTTGCGCGCGCTGGAGAAGCTACAACCGGACCATCACCGAATGCTCCGATTGCCACCATGCCTGCGGAACGTGCGGAAGCGCCCTCTTCAGCGAAATCGGAAGAGGTAACATCCGCCCAGACCGTCGGCGGCGCACCGTCGCAGAAGAGTTCCAATGCGGCGGCATCGGAGCAATCACCGGCAGCGAACTCCAAAACCGACCCGATGGGGCCGTATCCGTTCGACCAGTATCAGGGCCGTCTCTATCGGATCTTCGAGGGAACGGTCCTTGAAGGCGTCGTCACCAATCATATCGACGGCGGATTCAACGGACCGATTCTGGTCATGCTGACCACCGACTACTACTCCCACGACCATCAACAGTTGCTCATGCCGCAAGGCACGCGCCTGATCGGCACCGTGCAGAGCGTCGGCAGCGCCCAGCAACGCAAGATGTTCGTCACCTTCCATCGGGCCGTCTGCCCTGACGGATTCTCTCTCGACTTTGACAAGTACATCGGCCTTGATCCGATTGGGACGACGGGACTCGCTACCAAGGTAGATCACGGATACTTCCAGGCATTCGCCGCTGCCGCCGCCATCGGCGGTATCGGCGGACTTGCGCAGATCGGCAACAACGGCAGCGTGCTCAACCCCTCCACCGAGATTCGCAACGGCATCTCGGAGCAGATGGCAAGCGAAGGCGAGCAGATATTGAATCACTTTCTCAATCGCTTGCCGGTTATCACCCTCAAGGAAGGTTCGCGCGCCCGCGTCTATGTGGGGCGCGACATCCTGATTCCGTCCTATGCGGAACATCGCATGGACCCAACCCTGTAGAGCCGGAGACTGGCCATGATTGAGCAGAGTGAACGATCGCGGCATCTGATTGAGGTTTCGCGCCGTGCCATGCACCGTGGTCATGATGCATGGGCAGCGTTCAACTTGAGCGACAAGGTGGCGGTGGCGCTTGTGCTCAATCGTGCCGACTGGCTCGAAGAGTTTGGCTGCACCCTGGCCGAAGCCATCGAGGAGGCTGGCGAGGAATGGATCGTCGTCATTCCTCGAATTGCCCGCGAGCTACTCGACGAAGGGCTATGACGCGGCGCGGCAGCCAATTCAACCAACAACAGGAGGTAATATGCCAACGCAACGCAGAAAACAGAAGAAGTGGCTCGTCATTGCGGCAGCAGTTCTATTGACCGCAACGCCCAGCTTCGCGCTCTTCGGGATCGGCGACATTGTCTTCGACCCGACCAGCTATGCAAGTCTTATCTCCCAGCTAACCACGCTTGAGACACAGTACAAGATGCTCAAAAACAACATCGCCCATTTCTCGCTCAAACAGCAATGGCAGACGACGTTGCACACGCTTGAAAACGTGAACGTCGCCAATATGTTTGGCGAAACGGCCGGCATCAGCATCGCACTCAACTCGAACTCCCCTTCCACGTCGGCAACGGCATGGAAAACGGCCACGATGTCGATGAATAGCGGCGCAAGCAGCTACCTCGCGGGTCAGACGCTCGGCAGCTCCCGCATGTCGCAGCTCGCGATGGTTGAAACGTCTGACGCCATCTCTCCCGACTGCCTCACCGCTGTCGGACAATACCGCACCAACAGGTCCGAGAACGCAGGAGCGAATTCCTCGCTGCTCGCGGATCAATTCGACAGCGGTGACGGCACAAACAGTGAGGTTCAGCAACTCAATCTGTTGAACGCTTCCGAGGCGCAAAAGCTCAGCGAGATGCAGGCGCAGGGAACTCTCCAATCCTGCCTCGCCGGTCAGATGACCGTCGCCAACATGGAACGGCGCAACGCCGCTGTCGAAGACATCAATACCGCGGTCTTGGTTCAGCAGCAGCGCGCAACAAATGACGTGAGTGCTGCCAGCGAAAGCAATACCTGGCAGACCTACCTTCCATGAATTGAACACACGCGGCGCTGAGGGAACTTCAGCGCCGCACTTCCCACTACGAGGTGCAGACAATGATTTCACCGACGCTACTGGCCCAGGCATTGCCGAGTGCGAGTTCTGGCGTGGACTGGCTCTACCAGTTCACCAATAATCTCACGAATCTGACCACGCAGAATGGTGGCGCATTGACGCAGCTTGGATTGACCGAACTAAGCTGCGTTGCGCTCTTCACGCTCATCGGCATGGTCATCAATTGGAACACCTCCGGGATGACCGTTTGGCGCTTCCATGCGCATCCGGTGCGCGCGGGCGATTTGACCCACTTTCTGATGCGGCTCATCATCTGCTGCCTGCTCATCAATTACTGGGTGAATCCGCTGCCCGGCGCGAGCTTTGGACTCAACCATTTCTTCAGCTACATCGCCCAGGCAATGGTTGCCGCTTTCGACCAGAGTTCGCTCGACACTTTGCTCCAGCTCATGAAGACCGCTGGCGACAATACGCCGATGCCGTCGCTGACCGCGCCAGTCCAGATTCTCTGCTACTTTTACGTCCAGGCTCTGATGGGCGTCGCATCGGCGATTCTGTTTCTGATCAACTGCTCTTCGTTCATCCTCTATGGCGTGACGGCGCTCTTCGGCCCGGTCTTCATTCCGCTGCTGATGACCAGGACATTTCGAGGGAAGTTCTTTCACTTCCTCGACGTGTTGCTCAGCTTCGCGATGATTCGTGCCGTGGCCGCCGCATTCATCTTCGTATGGTCCGGTTTCCTGAATACGTTCATTCAGCAAACCTTCAACGGAACCTATTCGATGGAGATGTGGCTGGCGAACCTAATCCCCTGCACGATGGTCTACCTCGCATTCATCATCAACATGCTCTTTATCCCGAGCATGACGCAGGCGATCTTCGGCGGCACAGCTGGCATGGCCGACAGCGTCTCGAAGGTCGGCGGCGCGGTAGCTTCCATCGCCATGATGGCCGGTTGAGGAGGACGCCATGTGGACCTATCTCTTCAGCTTCCTGCTCTTTCGCCGGCTCAGGCTTTCAAAGCCCTTCCGATACGTGCTCGCCGTGCTTTTGATCGGCCTATTCATTCTGGTCCTGATCTACACCGTGGGCCTGTTTCTCACGCTTGAAGAAAGGATACGTGCCTCCCATGCCACGACACTCGACTTCTTCTGAAGCTCCGCTTACACCCGCAGAATCCCTGCTCGTTGACCACATCGGCAACGAGGTTTATGCGTCGCACTATGCCGAACGGAAAGCCTACCGGCTCATCCTCGCCTGTGGTACGGTCGTGCTGCTCGCTTCGCTCGGCATGAGCCTGATGCTGACGCGCCGCCCGGTTGCGAATCGCTATATCCGTATCGACGAGATGGGGCGCGCACAGGCGATCCAGTATTCGGATTTGAACTACAGCCCGCGCGAGGGCGAAGTCCGCACCTATCTGACCGATTGGGCGAACTACCGCTACACCGTCAACCGGGACGTAATTGCGAAGAAATATCCGCTCAACTACTACTTTCTTTCGCAAGCATTGGCGTCGCGCCTGATGGGTGAAGACAACGCTAATCACCTCGTCTCTCAGGTCACGGCAGGCCAGATCGAAGCGAGCGACGTGCAGGTCCAGAACGTGACCATTACAACGATGTCGGAGGAGATGTTACAGGGCGCACGCATCGCCCGTGGAACGGCGCTGATGGCAGTTGACCGTTTTTACTCGGCAGAGAATTCCCACGAGCCGCGCACGGAGCATTGGCTGCTCAGCATCACATACTACTTGAATCCAAAGCAGGTCAGCGATCAGGTCAGCGATCAGGCCCGCGTTTATCCGCAATACGAGTTCATCAATCCGCTCGGATTAACCATCACCGAGTTCCACGAAAACCGCGTCTCTGTCGATGCGCACAATTCAGACGCAACCGCGGGAGCCACGCGATGAGATTTCCTGTTTCAACAGACCCGGTTAAGCGACGTAGATGTTCCTTGAACCAGTCTTTCAGTGTTGCACTATTCGGTCAGTGCAAGCTCAATGTTTTTGTCAGGAAAGACGGCGCGAATTTCGATGTGTCCGCCAAGGGCACTGACGTAATTCCGCAGCGTTCCGAGTTTTACTTCGGCGCGCTTTTCAAGCCGGGATACTTCGCTTTGTTCGATCTTCATCGCGAGCGCAAGTCGTCCCTGGGTCATCTTGCGATCTTTGCGCAATTCATCGAGCGTCATGCGTTCAAGAATGGCGTTGGCGCGCTTCTTGGCGCGAGCGCGACTGGCCTTGGTCATCAGCTCGTCAGCGATGCTGTCGTAAGAGAGGGTTCTGCTTGCCATAACGTCCTTTCTCGCCTCCCGATTGCGGGCGGCAATTTGCGCTCATTGCCTGAGCGAGTGCAGGTGCAGGCGGTACAGTTCATCCGCCTTCTTGATGAGCTTCTCGTAAAAGCCGCGCCGCCCATGTTTGTCGCCACCGATGAGCAGGATGGCCGCTCGTTTGGGATCGAAGGCAAAAAATGCGCGGAGCGCCAGATGCTTGTCATGCGCGGTGCGCAGTTCCTTCATGTTGGGAAATGCCGATCCTTTGACGGTATCGACATAAGGCCGAGCGAGAACCGGCCCCTTTTCCCGGAGAAGATGTACGGCTACGTCGAACGATTCCCGCTCTTCCCGAGAGAGGGTCTGCATCCAATCCCGAAACTCCGGCGTCGCGCGGATTTCGTAAGCCATGTCGACAGTATGCGCTGTACATCATATGATGTCAAGCTCATATTTCTTGTTGAGGCTAAAGAACTCAACCAGGGGGCGGCGCGATGAGTTTCGACCTGATTCTGCCGTTCTTTCCTGAAGAGTTGCGCGAGCTTCTGCTCGACCCGTCGATCTCCGATCTGATGATCAATGGGACGAACGGAGTTTTTGCAGACCGCAATGGTGTCGTCGAGCAAATACGACTCTCACAGCCGTATACAAACGAACGCTTGCAAGCCGCGATTGAGCGCGTTGCGCGCATCCTTGGCCAGGATCTGACGACGCAGAATCCGATTCTCAATACGCGCTTGCCGGACGGCTCGCGCGTGGCTGTCGTCGGCTCGCCTTCTTCGATCAACGGACCGACATTCACGGTGCGCAAATTCAACCGCTGGTTTACCTCAGATGAACTGGTCAAGGCTGGTAGCTTGCCCGCTCATGTCCGGGATGCGGTTGTGCAACTCATCGAGAAGCGGAAGAACGGCATCATCGCCGGTGGAACCGGCTCGGGAAAGACCACTCTGATGAAGGCTTTGCTCGATCATGTTCCGCTTCGTGAGCGGCTGATCGTGATCGAGCAACCTGCCGAACTGAAGGTTGCCCATCCCAACGCCGTTCGCTGGGAGGCGGTCGCTGCCATACCCGGCCAGGTTGCCGTCACTCCAAGCCAGCTTGTAGCCGCTGCTTTGCGGCACCGTCCCGACCGCATCATCATGGGCGAAATCCGCGATGAATGCGGCTATGACCTGCTGCAAGCGATGAACACTGGCCACGGCGGAACGCTTTCAACTCTGCACGCGGACACCGCCCTTGATGCGCTCGACCGGCTGGCGGATATGGCGCTCAGCGCCCGCACCAATCTCAACCAGCAATTCATCCGGTCACAAACCGGAAAAGCAGTAGATTTTGTTCTCTACTGCGAGCGCGATTCCACGGGCCGACGCCGGGTACGCGAACTGATCACCGTGAAGGGATACAGCCATGCGGACCAGTCCTTCGAGACAGAGGAAATCTACCGGGCTTCCTCCACGGCGGCGGCTTAGATACAGCGCGGATCGTATGGATGGAATGCAACTCGGAGGTGCGCCATGAAAAGCCTTCCTGGGCACGGTGAAGCAAATGAATTCTCGTTCATTCTGTGCGCTCTTGAGCGTGGCCGCGCCGAACAGAAGACGCGAGATACCGGATGCGAGATGCGGCCTCTTTCTGTGAGGTCTGGCTGCGCGGAATGTGCATCTGGTTTCGCCGGGGATCGGCATCAGCAGGAAGCGGAAGAAGCATTGTTCTTCAGCGTGTCTCCCAGGTGCCATTCCTCACTTGCTCGGTCACTGCTTCGGGGCCTATGCGACGCCCAGCGGCAGGCTCGCTCTTCTGCTTCTGCTGCGCAGCCCTGCGGGTTACGGTTTCCATCTGCGATGGACCCTCCGTAAATGCAGAGCTTCGGCCTTGGGAGTCGCGCCCACTCGCACCGCTTCGCGAAGTGTGACCCGAGCAGATCGGGAATTCAAATCAGGAGACACGACCATGTATCAGAACAAGGCTATCCTCATTGGCTTCCTTGGCGGCGACGCCGAAGTTCGCACCGGCAAGAACAACCAGAAATTCACCACCCTTTCACTCGCAACCAAGACCTCTTACAAGGACAAAGAGTCCGGCGAATACATCTCGCACACCGAGTGGCATCGTTCGATCGTCTTCGGCAAGCTCGGCGAGTTTGCGGCCACGCTCAAGAAGGGCGCGCACATACAGGTCGAGGGCGAGATTCGCCACACCGAGTACACGCCCAAGAAGGCCAAGAAGCCGGTGCGCACCGACTCGATTCGCGTCAACTCCATCCTCAAGCTCGACCGCGCGGAGAAGGCCGCCCCTGAAGAGCAGGAAGCCAACGAGGAGTTGCCCTTCGACGACGCGACCGAGTAGGCCGCTTCCCCTCACGATGAAAGCCCGGCAATGTCCGGGCTTTCCTACTGACAATGCTCGTGGAATCGCGTTCTTGAGAGGTCAATCTATGAACCGAATTGCCGCCAACTTCCTCACCCGCTCCTTCGCTTCGTGCGAAACGATTGCGTTGCTGTTGCGCCGGGAAGATGCGCCCCGGCCACAGCAGCGCGTGGTAATGGTTGAACAGGTTCTCGCGCCGCGCTATATGGCTTGGCTCAACTTCGAGAACGACAACGGATCGAATGTCTATGTCACGGCCAACCCGCTCCACGCAGGCAGCCGCAAACGCACCAAGGAGTGCATCGCATCCATCCGCCACATCTATATAGATATTGATGAAGACGGAGACGCCCGGCTCGCTGCGCTGCGGGCGTCCGATCTGGTTCCCACGCCGACCGCAATCATCTCGACTTCGCCCGGCAAATACCAGGCCCTTTGGCGCGTTGCAGGCTTCGAGTTCGAGCGGCAGGAACAGACGCTCAAGTTGATCGCCCATGCCTTTGGTGGAGATCCCGCTTGCACGGACAGGAACCGTGTGCTGCGCGTACCCGGTTTCTTCAACTGCAAGTATTCTCCCGCGCATCCTGTCGCAGTCGAATACCCAGCCGATGCGATCTACGGTCCTGCCGACTTCCGGCTTTATGATGCGACCTGCTCTTCCGTGCTTCCGATCATAGGGAATGCACGTAAATCGCCTACCAACTCGATTGCTGGAAAGCACTCGCATTCCGAGGACGACTGGGCCTGGGTTTGCGCGCGGCTTTCACACGATGTGGACGCGGCGAAACTGACCCGCGAACTTGCTAAGCGCCGCGCCGATAAATCCGATCCGCTTTACTACGCCCAACGCACCGTCGATGTCGCCTCGGCCCGTCTTTGGCTGGACCAAGGCATCCCCATCGACGACGTGATCACCATGCTTGAAGTCCGCCGCCGCTTTGAGATTCCCACCGCACTCAACTCCGCTCGTGCGCGGGAGATTGCGGCCACCGCACAACGCATGATTGCCCGTCGAAAGACGGCCTGATTCCACAGCCCAAAGGAGAGCGATATGCCACTGCTTGAAGTCACGCAAACCCGTCACATCAGCGCATCCATTCGGCTCACTGATACAACCGCATTGCAGGTCGATCAGTATGCCGCCTTCATCCATGCTTCCGCCGACGATGTTGTCGAGCAGGCGCTTGCCTATGTCTTCTCGAAGGACCGTGACTTTCAGGAGTTCCTGAAGTCGCCTGAAGCGCAGCGCATCACGCCGACTCTGCGCATCCGCCGCGCGCCTGCTTCCGAAGCTGCTGATGCGCCTTCAAAGCCTGCGTCGAAAGCGGCAGTCGCAGTGGGAGCGAAGGCATGATTTGCCTTCGCTTTCCAGTCCGGACCACTGCGGCGCTGCGCGCCGGAAGAATTTTCGATACTCCATCCCTCATAGGGTGCTGCACGGCTACTTTTGTAGCCGAATGGATACTCGCTGATGGAGCACAGCTTACGAAACAAGCGTAGCCATATGGCTACAGGAAGAATGAGGCCGGAATGCCAGTATTGAATGGAAATTCGCATGGCAAAGATGTACGCAGGCCTCCCCGTATCAGCCGCAACTGCACCGTCAGTACCAAGCTGACAGAAACAGAGTTCGCTGAGATCGAGCGTCTTGCGGAGGAGCATGGGCAGTGGCTCAGCGAGTGGGTCCGGGATGTGCTTCTCGAAACCATACAGGAGCAGAAAGCGCCCCGGAGCCACGCTGGATTTGTCGAGATCCAGGCACTTCGCCTGCTTCTCGTTAACACCCTTGAGCCGCTGTTGCGCGGCGACAAGATGACCGCAGAACAGTTCAAGGAGATGCTTCGCTACGTGAAGGCGAACAAGCGCAAGGCGGCGGAGGACACTCTCGCCAGCTATGCGGAAAGGAGCACGGAACAGATATGAATACGACGCATTGGGGACGCAAGGAAACAATCGTGACGCCGCCGCAAGCTCCCATCTACAGCTATGCGGCCATCGCGCTGGCACTGATTCTGACTGCTGTGTTTCTGCGCATCTATATGGGTGCGTTCATGCCACCGCTCGAACGCTACGACCTCTGGCCTTACATTCAGTCCGGCGCATTGACCGGGTTGAAGCAGAACAGCCAGTACCAGCTTCTCGACGTTTCGGACGCCCATCTACATGCGCATCCTGCCGCCTCTGCCGATGTGGAGCCGGGCGTAACCACGATAGAATTCGCCCGACCGCTGACACTCCAGTTGACCACAAGCGCCCGCGCCGCCGGACTTGTTTACCTCTATCGTGGCCCGAAGAGCAGCTACAGAAATGGGCCTCTTCATGCCTACCTTCAGCAGTTCGTATACGGCGGACACAGCGTCGCCGGAGTCTTCCGCTGGCCGCTGCTCGCCGGGCTTGCCGTACTGTTAGGCGTACTCCCGTTTGCCGCTCGCAAAGACGTAGATCGATTCCGGGAAATGAAGTATGGACGCCTGCTCAAAGGCCCGGTGCGCGTGACTCCAACCGGATTCAATCGCGCCGTGAAGGGCGATGGAGTTGGCTTCAGAACCATCGAATCGAAGCAGCTCATGCGCATTCCCCGGCTCGCCGAAGGTCAGCACATCGAGTTGATGGGCGACACCGGCGCTGGCAAGACGCGGCTCATTATGCAGATACTCATGCAAATCAAGGAGCGAGGCCATTCGGCCATCGTCTACGATCCTGCCTGCGAGTTCGTGCAACGCTTCTATGACAGCAAGAATGGCGACATCATTCTGAATCCTCTGGACGCCCGCTGCCCTTACTGGGGGCCGTCCGAGGAGTTGCGCCGCCGCGCCGAGGCCAAGGCAATCGCGGCCTCTCTCTACCAGCCGACCACGGACAAGAAGGGCGAGTTCTTTACCGAGACGCCACAGAAAATTTTCGCGCACCTGCTGACCTTCGGTCCGTCGCCTGAAGAGCTTGTCGAGTGGATGGCCAACCCCGACGAGATCGACCGCCGCGTCCAGAATACCGAGATGGCGACGATGATCGCCAAGGGCGCGCAACAGCAACGCAACGGCGTACTAGCCTCGCTCGGCTTGATCGCCGACAGCCTGCGAATGCTGCCGCGCAAAGACTCGCAGCGCAATCACTGGAGCGCAACCGAGTGGTCTGAGAACCGGCGCGGCTGGATATTTCTGACCTCGAAACCGAGCGAACGTGAAGCACTCCGCCCGTTGCACAGCCTCTGGATTGACCTGCTGGTTTTGCGGCTCTTGAATGAACCGAAAGAAGGCCAGCACCCGGTCTGGTTTGTGCTGGACGAACTCGCTAGTCTGCAACGTCTTCCGCAACTCCACACGGCCATCACAGAGAACCGCAAATCGAAGAATCCGATTGTGCTTGGCTTCCAGGGGAAGGCGCAGCTTGAGTACATCTACGGCCACATGGCCGAGGTCATGCTCTCGCAGCCAGCTACAAAAATCTTCCTCAAGACCACCGAACCGAAAGCCGCCGAATGGGTGTCGAGCGCCATCGGCAAAGTGGAGATTGAACGGTTGCGGCAGACGCATTTCGACGGTAGCCGCACCGGCAAAAACTTCACGCTGGAACGCCAGGTCGAGCCACTGGTGATGGACTCTGAAATCTCTGGTTTGCCCGACCGGCACGCTTATCTGAAGCTCGGCAACTACGTCGCCTGCTTCTCTTTTGCCTACCACGACATTCCTGCAACGCAACCGGCCTTCGTGCCGCGCCCGCTGGACGACGATGAACTCGGCTTCGACCCGAAGACGCTGGCGAAAAAGCAGGCGGAGCCGGAGGTTATTGAAGAAAGTGCCGAAGCCATTCAGAGTGGATTCTCATTGGGAGACTGAGCCATGTTGAAAATCTCGAAAGCCCTTTCCGCAGGCAAGCTCGAAAACTACCACAAGCAGGAATTCACTTCGCCGGACCAAAGTTACTGGAGCCAGGGCCAGACCGTGCAGGGCGAATGGCAAGGCCAGCTTGCCGAAAAATACGGTCTCGCCGGAGCCGTTGGCAGCGAGGAGTTTCATCGCCTCTCGGATGGTCAGCACCCACTGACCGGCGAACAACTTGTTCAGCATCGGCAGTCCTTCGAGTATCAGGATGCTAATGGGAAGACAATCAAATCCGTCGAACACCGCGCCGGGTGGGATGCGACCTTCAGTGCGCCAAAGTCGGTTTCGCTGACAGCACTGGTTGGCGGCGACAACCAAGTGCGCGAGGCTCACCGCATGGCAGTCACGACCGCCCTCGGAGAACTCGAACGGTATACGCAGGCTCGCCTCGGCGGCAATCGTCCCGCCGAGACCACCGGCCAATTCGTCGTCGCAAAATTCGAACACGACACATCACGGCCCGTCAATGGTTACGCAGCGCCGCAGCTTCACACGCACGCCGTCATCTTCAATGTCACTGAGCGCGCGGACGGAACTACACGTGCGCTTCAGGAGCGCAGTTTCTTTGAGTCGCAGCAGTTTGCCACTGCTGTCTACCAGTCGGAATTGACCTTCCGGTTGCGCGAGTTGGGCTACGAGATTACGCCGGGCAGGAGCGGCGCGCCGGAGATCAAGGGATATTCGCAGGAGTATCTTGACGCTTCAAGTCAGCGCCAGAATCAGATTCTCGCACACATGCAGCAGAATGGTTTATCTGGCTACGAGGCTGCGGAGATCGCCGCCCATGCCACGCGCGACAAGAAGCAGATTCAGTCGCCCGCCGAGGTGCTGGCGGCGCACCGCAAACTGGCTTCCGAGTTCGGAAATCAGCCGAATCAAGTTGTGGCAGCGGCGCGGGGGCGGACCCAGAAGAAATCTATCGGGCGCGCGCCAGAGAAAACACAGAAGGCCGCGCAGGAAGCCGTGACCTTTGCACGCGAGCGCAGCTTTGAGCGCGAGGCTGTCACCGATGAGCGCGCCCTCTTTCGCGATGCCTTGCGTCGCGGCATGGGCGAAACAACCTATGCACAGGTTCGCGCCAGCGTTGAACAGAGACTGGCCTCCGGTGAATTCCAGCTAGTAGCCGGACATCAACACGATGCTGCGCGGCAGTTCACTACAGCGGAAACCATCCATGCCGAGAAGGAAATCCTGCGGAAGATGCGCCAGGGGCAAGGCCGGGCCGAGCAGATCATGCCTGTCCAGCAGGCCGTGAAGCACACCGCTCAAAATCCGATTCTCAACTCCTCGCAACGTTTGGCGGCGGAAGAGATTCTGACTTCGCGCGACAGAATCCAGGGCCTTCAAGGAAGCGCAGGCGTGGGGAAGACGACCACGCTTCAGACTATCCGCGAGGCCGCCGAGCAGCGCGGGATGATCGTCGAGGGCTTCGCCCCGACCTCCCGCGCCGCGCATCAACTTCGAGACGCAGGCATCCATGCCGACACCCTGCAAGGCTTCCTCGCCCGGCATAAACAGCCGACCCCGGAACGCCACCTATATATGGTGGATGAGTCCAGTCTCGCCAGCACCAAACAGGTGCGCGATTTCCTCGCCAAACTTGACCCCGGCGACCGGGTTCTCTTCATCGGCGACACGCGACAGCATCAAGGCGTAGAAGCAGGCAAGCCCTTCGAGCAGTTGGTTGATGCCGGAATGAACACGGCGCGACTTGATCAGATTGTCCGCCAGAAAGACCCAGAGTTGCTGCGCGCCGTGGAACACTTGTCGCGTGGCGAAGTGGCCGAAGGCGTCGCGCTTCTCGAACAGCAAGGCCGCGTCACGGAGATTGCCGATCCCGAAAAGCGCATCGCTTCGATTGCCCGGAACTATGCCGACAATCCGGCTAATACCATCATCGTTTCTCCAGACAATGCTTCGCGCCGCGCGATCAATCAGGCAGTCCGTTCTGAGTTGCAGCAGCGCGGTATCGTTGAATCCGAAAGCCACGCCATGCGCGTGCTGGCGCCGCGTTCCGATATGACCGGAGCCGACCGCGCCTGGGCCGCGCGCTATGAGATTGGCGACGTGCTCCATTACCAGCGTGGCAGCACGGTCCTCGGCATAAAGCAGCGCAGCTATACGCGGGTGGTTTCGACCGATCCAAAATCGAATCAGCTGACCGTCGAAAAACCGGATGGCCAGCAGATTACGTACGATCCGGCCCGGCTGCACGGCATCTCCGCTTACCGCGAGATCGAACGCGAATTCGCCGTAGGCGACCGGCTGCAATTCACCGCGCCGAACCGCGATCTAGGCGTCGCCAACCGCGACCTTGGAACAGTGCAGAAGATCGGCGAGCACGGCGAAATGACCGTCCGCATGGACGGCAGCAAGGACCGGATGGTCACCTTCGATCCGGCAGAGATGCGCCACTTCGATCACGGATATGCCGTGACCTCGCACAGTTCGCAGGGCCTCACCTCGGAGCGCGTTCTGGTCAACATGGACACCAACGTCCATCCCGAACTCATCAATACCCGCTTTGCTTATGTCTCGGTCTCCCGTGCGTCGCAGGATGCGCAAATCTTCACCAACAACCTCGCCCAACTCGCCCCGCAACTCAGCACCGACATTTCCAAGACCTCCGCGATCAAAGTTGCGAAGAGTCTTTCCGCCGCGCAGGGCATTGGGTTTGGGATGGAACTCCGATGACCTGTTGACGCAGGCTTGCTAGCAAATGTGCTCACACCCGGATGTTGAATAAGTCCGGCTTCTGATGAAATATGGAAAACATCAACAACAGTTCTGCTAATGCGACGTCTCCCGCTCGGGTGGGTAATGTCAATAGGATCGTTCCGCCCATACGGATAACGGTTCCACGACTGTGGATCGTCGGGCGATCCGGCCAACGGATCGGCGGAGCAGAACGTTCCCGTGCGGCTGTCGTAGTAGCGCGCCAACTACGGGTTGAGCCGACAATGAGATTCAGACCGCTTATTTGTACTGAGCACCTTCCCGGAGTCACTATCGACGCTTACGGCAAAGCAGAATGATTCAAATGGTGAGGGTATTCCCTTGTAGGATGTACCACCTACTGCAATTAGAAGTTCATTGTCTTTCCAAGAGACAAAAGTGGGATGGTAAAAATTAATACTTCTTCCTTGAGCAATTTGGCTCGCTACCGCTGATCGCATCATTCTATCCGTATCAGTTTCCGTTCTTTTGCCATCAGGCGAATAGAGGCGCACTTCATAATTGTCAGCCGTCGGTTCATCGATAACTAGAATCCTATGGCTGTCGGGACTCCACAGTACGTGCGCTGCCCTCGTTAAGGTAAAAAGTTCCCATTCCCTCCCATCATAAAGCCTATGAATAACTACAGGTGAGTGATTTTCTTCGTCTGTGAGTATGGGATGAACCTCAATTTGGAACTGCCTATCTGGAGATTTCACCATCGCTCTTTCGCTCCAATGGAGGAACACCGGATGACCGATGGGCTGGGCAGCAAGCCCAACGAGACTTGTCATTGTGGTAATCAGTGCCAATCTGATGATCTTCATTTCGCCACCGTGTATCCTGGAGGGCAATGCCCCCCTGAGGCATTAGGAAAGTTGATTATTACGGGCATATACTGTATCCCGAATTGATTTCCTGCTTTTTTGGTTGGAAACCTATAAAGATCAAACGCAACTCCCTTTGTAGCCCTGACGCCTGCGTCTCCATAATCGGAAACTGTCCACGGGCCTGCAGGTCCGCCAAACTGTGTAGAACTCGAGCTCGAAAAAGCAGGCGTAATCGATATTTGGGTTCCGTACGTTCTAAGTTGACGGGTGCTTAGTCCTAGGAATCCGGGTTGAACGGCTACAGTACCAAATGTTCCGCCTTTAATCGAACCGCCAGCTATTTCGGGGTGATCAGAGTAAAGCGCACCTTTAGCCTGAGCCTGTTTTCCACCAACACCAGTCATTGTTGCCCAGCCAAAACAATTGGTCGTCCCATCACTTGGTGTCGCCCCATTCTGTGCGTTGAAAATCGGCCCACCCACATCCGTCATGGTAGGCAGCCCAAGAGCGCCCTGAATTCCACTCGTCAAATCGCCGGAGTTGCCCCATGGTGTCCCGTTCCAGGAAGTGCCGGCTGCCCCGCCGCCGAAACCAACGCGCGGAGGCAGGCCACCGTCCCCAACGTCTTCCATGGCTTGCATACCAGTCCAAGCAATGGCAGCTACAGGATCAGCCGCAACCGAAAAACCAATTACGACGTCAAGCAGATCCTTCAGGAAGCCCTTGCCGCTGGGATCAATGTTCCCAATCGGATCGTTCCTACCATACGGATACCGGTTCCACGACTGCGGATCGCCGGGCGAGCCGGCCAGCGGGTCGGCGGAGCAGAAGGTTCCCGTGCGGCTGTTGTAGTAGCGCGCCAGCGCATAGTCCAACCCACTCTCCGAGT
>Ga0326727_10015404_pt1 | contig 16413 bp, 15 predicted proteins | sample MB2enrmetagenome_FD_207643 | JGI IMG/M metagenome (GOLD analysis project Ga0326727, IMG submission 207643) | Lab enriched peat soil microbial communities from McLean, Ithaca, NY, United States - MB29MY | ecosystem: Environmental > Terrestrial > Soil > Wetlands > Peat | place: USA: New York...
GGGTGCAGGCGTCTGCATGGGGAGAAACGCGTTCCAGCGCGACAACACCCGTGCCTTTGTCCAGTCCGTCTGCCGCGTCGTGCATCACAAGGTCGACCCGAAGAAGGCGCTGGAGCAGCCGTAAATGAAACAGTTCTGGGTGGACTGCCGCCCGTGGAACAAGGAGTGCGCGACGACCGCCATCGAAAGCGGCGCGGACGCGATCGTGGCGGAAAGGGCCGGGGAGGTAAAGCGCCTGGGCCGGATCACCACCGTCGCACCGGACGGCGACCTTATCCCCGGGAAAGACGTGATCGAGTGCACGATCACCGACAAGGCCAGCGAGAACGAGGCGGCACAGAAAGGGAAGGACCGGATCGTTATCGTCACCACGAGCGACTGGACGGTCATCCCGCTCGAAAACCTCGTCGCCCAGTCGGACAAGATTATCGCGGCGGTAAAAAACGTCCACGAGGCGGAGCTCGCCCTGCATGTCCTGGAAAAAGGCGTGTACGGGATCCTCCTCAAAACCTCCGACCCTGCGGTTGTTAAAGCGGTCGCAGCGCTCATAAAAAACGCTTCCGGCAGCGTGCAGCTCGTGCCGTTTACCGTTACAAAGATCCAGCCCGTGGGCATGGGCGACCGGGTCTGCGTGGACACATGCTCGATGCTTGCCGACGGCGACGGCATGCTGATGGGAAATACCTCGTCAGCCATGCTCCTCGTGCATGCCGAGACGCTCGAAAACCCGTACGTCGCGCCCCGCCCGTTCCGGGTGAACGCCGGTGCGGTGCATGCCTACATCCTGATGCCTGACGGGAAGACCGCGTACCTTTCGGATCTTGCCATCGGGGGCCAGGTGCTTGTTTCCGACCACCGGGGCACCGGCCGGTCCGCGATCGTGGGCAGGACCAAGATCGAGCGCCGGCCCCTGCTTCTCGTAGAAGCGCAGGATGATCGGGGGGCAAAGGCAAGCCTCATCCTCCAGAACGCAGAGACGATCCGGCTCGTGGCCCCCGACGGGAGCGCGATCTCGGTCGTGAACCTTGCACCCGGGAATAAAATCCTCGGCTGTGCACTCGAAGGCGGCAGGCATTTTGGCATGGCCGTCAAAGAGACAATCCGCGAGAAGTGAGCATGAAGGCAGGCATTATCGGCGGCACCGGGAAAATGGGAATGCTCTTTTCCCCGGTCTTCGAGCGGGCGGGCTACCGGGTGATCGTCTCGGGACGCACAACCGGTGTGACCAGTGCCGAGATCGCACAGACCTGCGATCTCATCATCGTATCGGTCCCCATCCGGGATACCGTGCAGGTGATACAAGAGATCGCGCCGCTCCTCACAAAAGAGCAGCTGTTCTGCGATTTCACCTCGCTCAAGGTAGCGCCGGTTGCAGCGATGCTTGAATCAAAGGCGCAGGTCATCGGGCTGCACCCGATGTTCGGGCCGACGGTCTCCTCCATTACACGCCAGACCATTGTGATGTGCCCGGCGCGTGTTACCGGGACCACGCTCTCCGATCTCCGGCACATTTTCCTGCGCGAAGGAGCGGTCTGCACCATCGCGACCCCGGAAGAACACGACCGGATGATGGCGATCGTCCAGGGGCTCACCCACTTTGTCACCATCTGTATGGCAGACTCCATCCGGAGGCTGGACGTGGACATCGGGAAGACCGAACCGTTCATGAGCCCGGTATACCAGATCGAGCTCTCGCTCGTGGGCCGGCTCCTCTCGCAGGACCCGGCACTCTATGCCGATATCCTTGAGCTCAACCCGTTCGTGCCGGAAGTGCTTACCGCATGCAGGGAGGCGGCCGGAGAGCTCTCGGGAATAATACAGGCCGGCGATCCCGGGGCGTTTGCGGCATTCTTCTCGCGCGACACCCGCCACCTCGGGACGTACTGCGGCAGGGGGCAGGAGCTCACCGACGCTTTGATCGAGTGCATGGTGAAGAAATGACCGTAATCACCCTCGGCCCTGAAGGCACCTTCTCCCACGAGCTCGCGCTCCGGTTGAAATGCGAGCCCATCATCCTCGAACCGACCATCCATTCCATCTTTGCAGCCGTAGCGGCCGGCCGGGGCGATGGTATCGTCCCTATCGAGAACTCGGAGGCAGGAGGGGTGGGCGAGACCCTTGACGGCCTGACGAAGTATCCCCTCTCGATCACTGTGGAGATGTACATGCCTGTCCACCACAACCTTGCATCCCTGGTGCCGCTCGAAAAGATCCGGGTGATCTATGCCCACCCGCAGACCCACGAGCAGTGCAGCGGGTGGATCGAGAAATGGAAAATCCCGGTGATCCACACGAGCAGCAACGCGTCAAGCGCGATCGAGGCCAAAAAAACCCCCAATGCCGGGGCGATCCTCTCGGTCTCGGCAGCCGCTATCTACCACATCCCGGTGATCGTGGAACATATCGAGAACAACCCGGAGAACACGACCCGGTTTGTCCGGATCTCAAAAGATCCCGGGCCGGCCCCGCGGACCGGCAAGTGCAGCATCCTGATCGACCCCGACACCGACCGGGCCGGGCTGCTCTATGACCTCCTCGGCGTCTTTGCAAGACGGAAGATCAACCTCACCCGGATCGAATCGCGGCCGTCCAGGAGGGGCATGGGGAAGTACGTCTTCTTCCTCGACTACGCGGTCAGCGGATCGACGGACGAGGCGCTCGGGGAACTGAGCGCGATCACCACGGTCCGTAACCTCGGGTGCTACCCGGAGATCGGGGTGCCCCCATGATCGTCACCCTTCCCCGGCGGCACGGTATCGACCTTACCGTCGCTGCCCCGCCGTCCAAGAGCTACACCCACCGGGCCCTGATCGCGGCGGCGCTCGCCCGGGGTACGAGCACGATCGTCCACCCGCTCATGGCCGACGACACGAAGCTGACCATCGCGGCCCTGGAAAAACTCGGGGTTGTGGTCCGGGCAGGCGGGCAGAGCATCATAATCGAAGGCTGCGACGGGGCATTTACCTGCCCGCCGGGCACGGTGCTCGATCTGGACAACTCCGGTACCTCCCTGCGCCTGCTTGCCTCGGTTGCGCTGCTCGCCGATCACCCGGTCACGCTCACCGGCAGCGGAAGAATGAAGGAGCGGCCGGTCGGGCCGCTTGCCGATACGCTCGCCGCTCTCGGTGGGAAGATCGCTTTTGCAGAAAAACCCGGGTTTCCCCCGGTCACCATTGGGGGCAGTCTTCTCGGAGGCAGCGCCACGATTGACGGGTCGGCGAGCAGCCAGTTCGCCTCCTCGGTCCTGATGGCCGCTCCCTGTGCGAAAAAACCGGTGGATCTCACGATCACCGGTACCCCCGCCTCGCAGTCGTACCTCGACATCACGGCCGGCGTCATGACGGACTTTGGCGCTGTCATCCGGCGCGAAGGATACCGGAGGTTCAACGTAAGCAACTGCAACCGTTACACCGGCCGAACGTACAGTATCGAAGGGGACTACTCGTCGGCTTCGTACTTCTTTGCGCTTGCCGCGATCTGCGGAGGCAGGGTGACGGTGACCGGCCTGAACCCGGCATCCGTGCAGGGCGACCGGTTCTTTCTTGAAGCACTCCGGCAGATGGGCTGCACGGTGACCCCCGGGCACGACGGCATTACAGTGGAGCACGACGGCCAACTTACCGGGATCACCATCAACTTGTCCTCGGCACCCGACACCGTCCAGACCCTCTGCATGGTGGCAGCGGTGGCAAAGACCCCTACGGTGATCACCGGCATCGGCCACCTGAAGTTCAAGGAGAGCGACCGCATCGCCGTTACCGCGGACCGGCTGCGGCAGCTCGGTGCGACGGTAAATACCGGTACCGACCGGATCGTTATCCAGCCTGCCCCCCTTCATGGAGGGATGATCGATCCGGCCGGCGACCACCGCACCGCGATGAGCTTTGCCGTCCTTGGGCTTGGGATCGGAGGCGTTGCGATCACCGGCGCGGAATGCGTGAACAAGTCGTTCCCCGGATTCTGGGACGCCCTCTCCGGGGTGATGGGGTGAGGCGGGTCGTGCTCTTCGGGTACCGGGGGACCGGCAAGACCGGCATCGGCACCATCCTTGCCCGGCGGCTGAATGTACCGTTCCTTGACACCGATGCCCTCATCGAACAGAAAAACGGCCGCACGATCCCCGATATCTTTAAAAATGACGGGGAGGAGCATTTCCGTGCGCTGGAACGCGACGTGATCGCGAGGCTGCCCGCTCGCGACTGTGTCGTCGCCACCGGGGGCGGCGCCGTGATGGACCCGGCAAACATGGAGCACCTCCGGGCCGGAAGCGTGTGCGTGCTTTTAACTTCAGACATCGGGACCATCCGTAAGCGGCTCGCACACGCCCCCCGCCCGCCGCTTACCAGCCTGCCCCCGGATGAAGAGATTGCGCAGGTGATGTCCCGCCGGCGCCGGCAGTACGCCGCGTCAGCAGACTGCTGCGTGGACACGAGCACGACATCCCCCGAAGAAGCGGCAGGCCGTATCCTCGCCCTTCTCGAAGAGGGCACGGTGCCCCATCAGGTGCAGGAGGCAGCATTCCGGTGGTTTGCGGCCGGCGCTCCCGGAGCAACCGAACTCCACCGGCTGGAATCCCTGCTGACCGGTCCCGATCGCGATGTGCAGACCCGGTTCCTCGGCATCGCCGGCTACCCCTGTTCCCACAGCAAAAGCCCCCTGCTCTTCAACCGGCTCTTTGAACGCTACCACCTGAACTGCCATTACACCCGGTTTGAGAACCCGTCGATCGCGACGATCCTGCAGGTGGCCCGGGACATCGATGCAAAAGGGCTCTCGGTCACCATCCCCTTCAAACGGGCCGTGATGGCACACCTCGACGAGATCGATGATGATGCGGCACAGCAGATCGGCGCGGTCAACACGGTGGTCTTTTCCTGCGGGGCGGCGCATGGCTGGAACACGGACTGGCTGGGCATACAAAAACCCCTTGCCGGCTTTTCAGGCACCCGTGCGGTGCTGCTCGGTGCCGGGGGCGTCGCCGCAGCGGCGGCCTACGCGCTCACGAACCTGGACATGGAGGTCACGATCCTGAACCGGACGACGGAGAAAGCGCGGACGCTCGCGGAACAGTTCGGCTGCCGGTGGCGTGCGTGGAACGGCTTTGACGGGATGAACCCGGATCTTGTCGTGAACGCAACCTCTCTTGGCATGCAGCCGGATACGAGAAGCCCGCTGCGTGACGATCAGCTCAAAAAGGAGATGACCGTATTTGATCTTGTGTACACACCTCCGGTCACCCCCCTGATTGCGGCTGCACGAAAAGCCGGGTGCGCAACCATCACCGGTACCGAGGTCTTTATCCACCAGGCACGGGAGCAGTTCCGCCTCTTCTTTGGGATCGACGTGCCCGATACGACAATACGGGAGATACTGGCATGAATACTTTTGGCAAAAATTTTGCAGTCACGACGTTTGGCGAGAGCCATGGACCGGCCGTGGGTACCGTTATCGACGGGTGCCCGGCGCGCCTTGAACTATCCCCTGCAGATATCCAGCCGCTGCTCGACCGGCGCCGGCCGGGCGCGTCCCCCCTTTCCTCGGCACGGAACGAGGCCGATATGGTGGAGATACTCTCGGGCGTATTCGAGGGAAAAACAACCGGCGCGCCGGTCGCACTCTTAATAAGAAACAGGGACGTGCACTCCGGGGACTACGAATCTATCAGGGAAAAGTTCCGGCCCGGCCACGCGGATTTCACGTACCAGGAAAAGTACGGTATCCGTGACCACCGGGGTGGCGGACGGAGCTCAGGCAGGGAGACGGTCGGCCGGGTCGCGGCCGGGGCCGTGGCGCTGAAGTACCTTGCGACAAAAGGGATCGCGGTTACCGGCCGGATTGTCTCCGTTCACGGCAAAACCGCCCCGCAGGAGATCGAAGCCGAGATCCTCGCGGCAAAGGCGGACGGGGACTCGGTGGGCGGGATCGCGGAGATTGTGGCAACCGGCTGCCTGGCAGGGCTTGGCGACCCGGTGTTCGGGAAGCTTGACGGGGCAATCGCCGGCGCGATGATGGGTATCGGTGCGGTCAAGGGCGTGGAAATCGGCGACGGGTTTCTCGTGGCCGGAAGGTTCGGGAGCGAGAACAACGATCAGATGACCGCCACCGGATTCTTAAGCAACCACACAGGAGGGATCCTCGGAGGCATCTCCTCCGGGCAGGAGATTGTGGTGAGGATCGCGGTAAAACCGACCTCCTCCATCGCAAAGGTCCAGCAGACCCGGGACGTCCACGGGAACGTGGTGGAGATCACGGTCGGGGGCCGGCACGACCCCTGCATCGTGCCCCGGATCCTCCCGGTCGCAGAAGCGATGCTCGCGCTCGTGCTCGCCGATGCGGTGCTGGAGCAGGAAAAATACCGGTAACTCTTTTTGTGCTGACAAACCAACGGAGGATCGCTGCTTTTCTTCCGTCGTAAATACCTTTTCCACCCGTTGACTAAAAAAGAACTGCTCTGGAGAAAACCTGTTTTTAAATTTGTGCAACTCCCCCTGCGCCACCAGTTCCCGAGGGGGGCGGGGCGCACATGCGATGCTTCCGTATTACCTGTTTCTGGGGCATGCCCGAGTACGGGTAAGACAGCGCTATCGCAACCGGGGGATGCCTCAAGCGTGCGGGAGCGAAGGCAAAAATTGCCGGAGACCTAAAAGAGCGTTCATACAATCTGCCCATGGATTTCTCCAAGAGCAAAAAGAGCCTTTTTTACCATCCTGCTGCCGGATCGCTTTTGCACTTTTTAAAAGAGCAGTTTCCTCAGTGTCACGAACTCTTCGACCGAGTACTGTCCCTCTGCGGTCGGTACGCCGGTATGGCAGTACACAAACTCCGAGCCAAAGAGGGGGAGGATCGCCCGGGCGTACCGGAATGATGCGCCCATGACGCCGGTGCAGACCGGTTTTTTTGCCGCACGGGTAAAGGCAATCAGGTCGATGAGATCGTCCTCGTTTTTGGGGGTTACGATGATCTTGGGGATGTCGCCGTACGCCCGGAGCTCCTGCTCCAGCACGAAGAGGACGTGAAGCGGGAGCATCTCGGAGGTATGGTGCGAGGCGATGATTGCCCTTCCCGCCGTTGTCACCGGGCCGGCCTCACGGGCAAACTGCTGCTCGACATCGACATAATCCACGAGCGGGATGACCGGCGCGATCTTTCGTGCCCACTCCTCCGGGCTCCCGAAATACCGGCCGCCGTCCCGTGCAGAGCGGAGCGTGGCAATGACCGGCAGCGGACACGCTTTTTTGCACTGCCGTACCATCTCCGCCGGATCGCTGTCTGCCAGGTCGAAACGGAGCTCGATGATATCCGCCCCCTGTGCCTGTGCGGCGGCAGCCTGTGCGGGATCGGTTAGACAGGCGATGATCTGCATGTACCTGATAGTTTGCCGCGAGGCCACAAAAAGATACGCCCGGCCGGGGATTATGTACCGGTTTTTTATGAGGATACCGGTTTATCCCCTTCCGGGTTGAAACTGTTCGCTGGATATGGAACCTGCGGCAGTCTTGACAACGCTCCGGCCCGCCTTCGGGGCGATCGGGTGGTGCGCTCTCCTCGCTTTCATCCTGCCGCTCGGCGGTGCATACATCCTGGGGCTCTCACCTGCTGCAGCCTGCGGCCTTGTCGCGAGCGCCTTTGTAATCGAGTACGGATCCATCCCGATCGGGATAGGGCTCGGCCTCCCCGTGCAGTATGTGGTACCGGCAGCCACCTGCATTGAGGCCGCGATCTTCCTTGGCCTCTTCGGCCTTCTTGACACGATCGGTACGGTGTCGGGACGCGTTGCCCGTTTCCTCGCATGGACCCATGGCATGGTAACGCGCTCGCGGATGTTTGAGCGGTACGGGATTTTCGGCCTTTTTCCCTGCGAGATCCTGATCGGCGTGTACCTCTGCGCCCCGGCCTCGTGGCTCCTGGGCTGGCGGAAGTGGCGGTCCTTTGCGATCACGATGGCCGGGTACTGCGTCGCCGCTGTGGTCACCACCCTTGCCACCCTCGGTTTCATTCACTATTTCCTCCCCCTGCTCTGAGGCAACCATGGACAGCAGCACACGTTCCCCCGGAAAAAAGAAGTGCCCCGAACTGCTCGCGCCGGCCGGATCCATGGCGGCGTTCTTTGCCGCGGTCGCCGCCGGGGCCGATGCAGTCTACCTGAGCGGGAAACAGTTTGGCGCACGGAAATTTGCACAGAATTTTTCCAAAGATGAGATCGCAGAGGCTGTCACGTACGCCCATGTCCGGGGCGTGCGGGTCTACGTGACGGTCAACACGCTGGTCCATGACCGGGAGCTCACCCGTGTCGCGGGGTACCTTGTCCGTCTGTACGCAATGGGAGTCGATGCCGTGCTCGTGCAGGACCCCGGCGTCGCGGCGCTCGCCCGGGAGATTGTGCCCGGCCTTGCGCTCCATGCCTCGACCCAGCTCACCATCCACAACGCTGAGGGTGTGCGGTGGGCCCACGAACAGGGTTTTTCCCGGGTGGTGCTTGCCCGGGAGCTCTCCCTTGCAGAAGTGGAGACGATTGCACGGGCCACAGCGGATCCCGGAACCGGCCTTGAAGTCTTTCTCCACGGGGCCCTCTGCTACAGTTACTCGGGCCAGTGCCTGCTCTCCTCCGTGATCGGGGGCCGGAGCGGGAACCGGGGCATGTGCGCCCAGCCGTGCCGGATGAAATATACCCTTGTCGCGGCCGATATCGACAAATACGGCAGGCCGACCGGTGCAAGCGAGGTGCCGTTACAGGAACAGTATCTCCTCTCGCCAAAAGACCTCTGTACCTATCGCGAGATTCCCCGGCTCGTGAACGCTCCGGTCGCATCGCTGAAGATCGAGGGCCGGATGAAGTCCCCGGAGTACGTGGCCATCGTCGTCTCCACGTACCGGCGTGCACTCGATGCGGCGGCAGCGGGCAGTTTTGCCCCGGACAAAGCCGCCGAAAACGACCTGCTGCTCGCGTTCAACCGGGAATTCACCCGGGGCCACCTTTTCGGCGACAGACACGAGAAACTCATGGGCAGGGACCGGCCGGACAACCGGGGCCTGCGCATCGGGACCGTCACCCGGTATGATCGGTCAAGCAGGACCGTCACCATCACCCCGGACCATTCCGTCTCCCTGCACCCCGGGGACGGGCTCCTCTTTACCCTCCCGGACCATCCGGCAGCGGCATGGGGCTTTGCCCTCAACAGCGAACCTGATGTGCAAAAAGACGGGATGATTGTGCTTGCCGTTTCCCGCCCGGCGCTCGAAGACTCGCGGGTCTTTCTTACTTCGTCACAGGCGCTGGCAGCCCGAGCCCGACAGATCGGGACACAGGCAACATCGGACCTGCGCCACCCGGTGCCGGTCGATATGGTCGCATCGGTGGCCACAGACGGGCACCTGACCCTTGCAGGCACGATCCATCCACCGGGAAAAGGACCGGTCTTTGTGGAAAATACTTCAGATCTCCACCTGGTACCAGCCCGGTCCCGCCCGCTCTCGGAGGAACAGCTTGCCGCACAGCTCACAAAGACCGGGGGAACATCATTTGGTATCGCGGACCTCGAACTCACCTATGACGGCACCCTGTTTACCCCGGTCAGCGAGATTAACCAGGTACGGAGGGAATTTTTCATCCGGGCCGGGGAGGGCTTGGTCGCATCTTACCGTCCCCTGCCAAAAGAGGTTGAGGCAGCAAAAAAACGTCTCGCAACGTTTATCGCGGGACATCCGTCAGCCGTCTCTCCCGCAGCCCCAAGAACCCCGGAATCCCAAAAAAAGCCCATGGGCATCATCCTGTACACGGATAGCATTGAATCCGTGGAAGCCGGTACCCGTGCCGGGGCAAAAACGATCTGCTTTGAACCTGCCGGGTTCCCGTACCCGTCGGGAATTGATGCAGAATCTGAAAACGCCCGCATCGAGGCCGCTATCCGCATCGCACTTGACACCTGCCGGGTGCACGACGCACGGCTTATCTGGAAACTGCCCCGGATCACCCGGCATGGCGAGATGGACGCGATCCGGTCGCTCCTGCCGAGGTTGCACGCAGCGGGTCTTCGTGCGTGCATGGTGGAAAACCCGGGAACCGCGCTTGCCGTGGAAGAAGCGGCACCGGATCTTGCCCTTGCCGGGTCGTGGGGTTTGAACGTCTTTAATGCGGAGACCGTGCGGGTGTTTTCCCGGCAGCATTTTACGATGCTCCAGTTCTCCCCGGAATTATCCGGAAGCGAAATCGCCGGACTTGCCCGTGAGGTCCACCGGCAGGGGGACGGGCCGGAGCTTGCCGTCTTCGTGCAGGGAAACCTTGAGACGATGGTCACCGAGGACTGCCTGCGTGCCGTCATCAACAAGTGCCGGCGCACGTCAGGTCCCTGCCGGAATACCCGCTGGATCGGGATCCGGGACGAGACCGGGCGGCTCTTCCCGGTCAGGACCGACGGGGCGTGCCGGACCCATATCTTCAACGCCGCCGAGACCTGCCTTGTCGATGCAGTTCCCGACCTTGTCCAAAACGGCGTGGATATGATCGCGATCGATGCCCGGTGGCGCACGGCTGCCTATGCCGGTGAGATGGTACGGATCTACCGCGATGCGATTGGCATTGCCTCCCGAAATCCCGGCAGTACAAACCATGATTATGCTGCACTCAAGGACCGGATAAAAGCGATTTCACTCGGGGGAATTACTGCCGGCCACTATACGAGGGGGTTAAAAGAGGACTAATAAGGGAGCGAAAGGTTGAATGGAGCCGGGGTGCAACTCCTCAGGCACGAGGAATGAGGTAAGATGACATCGCCCCTGATCCTGGTGAATCTCAAGACGTACAGGGAGGGCATGGGCAACCGTGCCCACCAGATCGCCACTGCCGCACAGCTGGTCGCACGCGAGAGCGGTGTCGTAATCGGCATCGCGCCCGGGTACATCGACCTCCACCCGCTTTGCCACCACTTTGCGATCCCGGTCTACGCACAGCACGTGGACGGGTCCGAGCCCGGCGCCCATACCGGCCAGATCACCGCCGATACGCTCAAACTGGCCGGGGCGGCAGGGTCGCTCGTCAACCATTCAGAGAGGCGCCTGACCCTTGCGGAGATCGAATCATCGGTACGGGCGCTCCAGTCGCATAGGCTCACCGCGGTGGTCTGTTCCAACAACGAAATCACCAGCGCAGGTGCCGCAGCGCTTGGCCCGGAGTACGTGGCCATAGAACCTCCCGAGCTGATCGGAAGCGGCGTCTCGGTCTCAAAGGCAAACCCTGATATTATCCGGCGGTCAGTTGCGGCGGTTCATGCGGTAAACCCGAATGTGAAAGTCCTCACGGGCGCCGGTATCCAGAGCGGCGACTGCGTGAGGATCGCCGTGGATCTCGGGACGGACGGTGTACTCCTTGCCTCAAGCGTGGTCAAAGCCCCGGATCCGGTCGCAGTATTCCGGGATCTCGTTTCAAAACTCTAAAAAAGAAAACCCCGTTTCCGGTACAGGATTCATTTGAGGAAAAGGTACCAGGTAACGACAATAACAATAAAAAGCACCACACCGATCCCGATAACCTTTGCACTGCTGATCTCGTTTGGCTTGTTTTTATCTGCCATGGAACATACCCCTGGTGTGGCATCGGCCACAACAGGAATCCCTCTCTATAATTATTAATAAATATTTCGTTCAGGCCGGCACTGTGACCCCCAGACGGTACAAAACGGGAACTGTACCTGGCCCCCACGCCACCCCGCAGGATCCGTTACTGCGGACTCAGACGATGAGGGTGATCAGGTCGTGCTTGGTGATCACGCCCCGGACGATTCTTCCTTCCGTTACCAGCACCGCATGGTTCTGCTGGAGGATGTTGACCACCGTCTCGATATCCATATCCGGGGGGACCGTGGGAAAACCGGGCTCCATGAAGTCTTTGACCATGAACTGGTGCGTGTGGTGGAGGCGCTGCTGTTCGATCGCTTTTACGATCACCGATTCGGAGATGCACCCGACCGGCGCACCCCGTTCAATCACCGGCAGCTGGGAGATATTGTTCTTTTCAAAGATCTCCACGGCCTGCGAGATGCTTGCCTGCGGCTGGACGGAGAGCACCGGCGTGTGCATGATCTGGCCGGCGGTAATCTTCCGGGGTTCGGCATTATTGAGCACCGCGATAATCTTGTTTAAGGTGCTGACCCGGGGGTCGACGCTGCCCGCTTCGATGCGGGCTACCATGGACTGGCTGATCCCAGCCCTTTTTGCGGTCTCGGTCTGCCTGAGCCCCAGCGCCTCGCGGCGGGATCGGAGCTCTTCCGGGCTCGGTATATGCATATGCAATTACTGATGGTGATATTGCAATATCAACTTTAGGATTGTGGTGACCATGGCCCGCGGGCCTTCCCGGCCCCTGCAGCTGCCGGGTGATCCCCGGACACATGCAAAAAGCCATGCGCGGTATGGCTCCCGGGCGGGTATCTGCCCGTATCCGGCCCTGCGTATGCACCACGGCCATACCCGGATCCGGTTACGGGCAACATTCTTTTAAAGCCCGGCACCTATAGTGGAAGATAGAAGAAATCCAAACCGCGTGTTGGATTAGTGTTGAACATGACCGTCAGTGTCAGCAACGATGACGATGATGATGAGGATAAACGGTTCGCGTTTTCCCTCTCTTTTGTATTGAGGCGCAGCACCCGTTATCCGGATGCAGTGCATGAGTTTATGGATCTGGCTTTTACCCTGTTCATGCTGTCTGGCCGGGACTCCCGTTACCCGGGCGGGCCTGCACCGGGAACCCCCGGCCCCCGGGCGATATCCGCGGGGATGAAAAGCGAGCTGATCTGCCGATGAACGATAGGTGGGGTGCCTCCCTTGAGCCCGGTGACGGGCCTCAGGCGGAGCACAGCGGTACGTCCGATTCGGTACACCCGTTTGCCCGGCCCGGCATGAGCCGGAGGGTGACGGTACGGGCGGAGTCGGGAAGCAGCCACGGGACCCATGTGCATCCCGTGCCAAAAAAGGAGCCGGTGATGGCCCGGGATTCGCTCGCTATTGTAAGGCGCGATGATGCATACCATGTCATCGCTGAGGATTACTCGTACAAGACGGAGGCCTACTATACCATTCTCGCGCACGAACTAGGCGGTGATGACATCCACCCGTCCAGCCGGGCCGTTCTCGATGCATTCGTGGTACCGGTCTGCCTTGAGCGGGCAAAACTCGCCGGCATCCCGGTCGTCGGGTGGGGTATCTCGCAGGCCTACGTCCCGCTCCCGGCGATCCTCTACGGGCTCAACTACTTTGCCACCGCGTCAGACTTCTTTGTCGTTCAGGACAACGAGCAGGCAAAGGACGTCATCAAGCACATCACCAACAAGGGCAAGTACCCCTTCTGCTACCAGAAACTCGATGACGGGGCAACTATCCACACGTGCACGGCGGTCTTTGGCCGGACCACCGGGGGCTGCACGGCGATTGCCGGGCACGCGGAGAAGATCTACGGGCTCTTTTCCATCCCGCTCGTGAGCATGGTCTTTGTAAAGACGGGAAAAGAGTTTGCCCTCTCGTCCCTTGCCCCGACACGCTACACCCACCTCTCCGACGGGGAGCGGGAGCTCCTCGCCGCGTACCGGGATCACCAGGAGTTCCTATGAGCCGGCTGGGAATTTTCGTCGACAGGAAGACCCTCTCCAACTCCGATCAGCTCAATGCCCTGATCCACTGCCGGGATGTGGCCGAGAGCCTGGGGCACAACGCGGAATTTCTCTTCCCGGTTGACATCAGCAAGATCCCGAAGATGGACGCGCTTTTCATCCGGGCCCGGACCGACCCGATGAACATCACGTACGTCGCAGCCCGGATGGCGGATTTCCATGGCATACCGGTCATTGACGATGCGGATTCCATCCAGATCTGCGGCGACAAGATCAACATGTACTCCCATCTCCAGAAAAAGAACGTCACACTGCCGAAGACCGTCTTTCTCTCGAAAAACGATCTCTGTGTCGAGCGTGTCTCGCAGCTCTTCGATACCCTGGGTACGCCGCTGATCATCAAGGAACCGTCAACCTCCTTCTCGCTCCGGGTCGAAAAAGTCATGGACATCGCGGGTTTCTTCCGGGTCGCGAGGAGGTTCATCAAGATGTCGGACTGGATCGTCGTCCAGCAGTTCGTGGAGAGCACGTACGACTGGCGGGTCGGCGTCCTTGACGGGCAACTCCTGTATGCCTGCAAGTACACGATCCCCTCGGTGACCTTCAAGATCCAGGCATCTGTCAACGGCCATATCGTGTATTGCGGGGTGGAGAGCATGCCCGAGAGTGCGGTCCCGCCCCATGTCGTCCAGCTCGGGATCGATGCGGCAAACGCGATAGGAAGAGGGCTGTACGGCGTTGATATCAAGAACAACAACGGCGATGCCTGCGTGATTGAGGTCAACGACAACCCGTCGCTCGAGAGCGGCGAGGATGCCTGCTACCCCCATATCTACGAACGGATCGTCAGGTATCTTTTTGCTGCGTGATCATCTTTGACGGAAAACCAGCTGCTTCGTGCCGAATCTTTCAGCAGGGCATGCGGGGGGCACGGGTACGCATGACCATCGGGACAGAACACGAATATTCAATAAACGACGCGCATTTTACGGCGCTTCCTGTATCCGACCAGATCCTCCGGGCCATCTGCGGGAGCTACCAGAGCGAGATCCTCTTTGGCGAGGTCAAGCTGGGGAAGGAACTCCAGAAGACCGTGCTCGAATTCATCCCGCGTGCCCCGGCGTCCGGCCCTGCGGCGCTGGAGGCCATGCTCATGCAGGGGATCAGGAAGTTCTACCACATCTTCCCCTCCCAGTACCACCTGCTCGGCCTCGGGATGCACCCCGCCCTGACGCTTGACCGGACATCAGTCTGGGATCATGACGAGGGGGAGTACTACGAGGCCTACGACCGGCTTTTCAATATCCGGCAGCACGGCTGGCTCAACATCCAGGCGCTCCAGATCAACCTTTCGTACGCCGGGGAAAAAGACCTGCTCATGCAGTACAACCGGATCCGCACCCTCCTCCCGTACCTCATCGCACTCACGGCGTCCTCGCCCCTCGTGGAGGGCCACCTGACGGGAAACATGGACAACCGGCTCATCTATTACCGCAGGAACCAGGACGTGATCCCGCAGATCTGCAACGGTATCATCCCGGCGAGGCTCAGGTCGATCGCGGAGTACCGGGATGCGCAGGAGCAGATCTTCTCGGCGCTCCGGGCGCGCGACGCAGGGATCCTCTGCGAGGAATGGCTCAATTCAAGCGGGCTTATCATCCGGTTCTCGCGGAGCTGCCTCGAGATCAAGGCGCCGGACGAACAGGAGTGCATCCGCTCCGATATGGCGGTCGCCGCGCTGGTGACGGCGCTCCTGCGCTGCCCGACGCTGCCGGTGGAGAGCGACCAGGAAGCGCTGCTCGCGCTCACGGAGGTGGCGATAGAAAAAGGCACGGCCGGCCTCGGGCCGGAACTTGAGGCGCTCTACCGCCGTGCATGGCAGGAGGCGACCGCTGAAGAGCGCCAGTACCTGCCGGTCATAGAAAGCCGGATCGCGAACGGGTCCCTCGCCGAGCAGATAACGGAACGGTTCCGTTCAGAGAACGCAATCGAACCGATCCTTGCCGATATGGCCCACTGCCTGCGGGTGAACAAGCCGTACGGGATGAAATGAGGTTTTTTAAAACATCGGAACAAGCGGGCAGGAATCAAAGGTTCATATATAATCCATGAAAACCGGCAAAAAATGCGAGGGGTCTTCCCTCCCTCCGTGGCATGGTGGGGCAGAGAACGTTTGAGCATTTTTTTGCTCTGTAGAAATCATTAAGAATTACTTGACGCTCCAGGGGCTCCGCCCCGCCGCTCATGGCGCCCCGGTTGCGATAGTGTCGTATTATCTATACACAAAAACACAGGAAATTTTTGTACAGGTACTACCGAGGCATCACATGCGCCCCCGCCCCCAACGGGGGCAGGGTTGGCACAAAGGGGGCAATACTATCTCATGAAATAGGTTTTCTACAGAAAACATTTTTTATTATTGATCCTCCGGGGGGCGTCCCTTCTGGGCGGCGGCACTTATCGCACGATGTGACAGGGCATATGCTTTTATCCAAAACCGGCTTTACTCTCCCCTGAGAACAGCTCACTGCGGGGGTTTCGTATGTCAGGAAAATGTGCTTGTGCAGGATTGATTCTCCTCATCTCCCTTCTTCTCCCCGTTTTCATCCCGCCGGCAGGTGCCCAAAGCAATGGCATCGTTACCCGGAGCCAGACATTCACGGTCACAATCGTTGGGATACCGAACACGGCCTATTATGTCTGGCTGAAAGGGACATATTCCCTCAGCGGGGAACCGGGAGACCAGCCGCCGGTTATTGAATCCAGCCAGTTGAATATCGTGCAGGATCCTCCCGGCGGCCCCTATGTTATC
>Ga0326727_10015406_pt1 | contig 16411 bp, 13 predicted proteins | sample MB2enrmetagenome_FD_207643 | JGI IMG/M metagenome (GOLD analysis project Ga0326727, IMG submission 207643) | Lab enriched peat soil microbial communities from McLean, Ithaca, NY, United States - MB29MY | ecosystem: Environmental > Terrestrial > Soil > Wetlands > Peat | place: USA: New York...
ACTTCAGCCATAAAACAGAGCAGAGGCGCCAGAACACCTTCAGCTTAACCCCATTCTGACCTGCTGAATCAAAGGCGTACCGAGGATGTCAACAGAGCCACCATGGGTCATGGAGGTCTCGGAGATATTTGCAGGCCCGAATTCGGCCAGAACAACGTCACGTAGTTCGGTCAGATGATCGTCGTCCGCTTTCGGCTCAGGCGTCATGGTCAGCCCGGTGGTTCCTTCCGCGATAATCAGCGCATGACGCCCCTCATCCATCAGGGGCAGCGTCCCGACCTCGTCATGTTCCGCTGTTGCATCGATCCAGAGCGCATCGCTTCCCTGCGCCACCGGCAGATAGACGATGGCATGGTCGAACTGCATTCCCGGCAAATCAGGGTCGATGTCGATGCCTGGACCCGTACTCAACAATGCCAGCTCTGCATCGATTCCCGCGGCGCGCAGCGCGGCAACCAGCAGCGCGGCCTTGTCCTTGCAGTCTCCATAATACCGCTTGAGGATTTCCGCGGCCGGAGTCGGCTGCAGACTGGCCTGGCCGAACTCAATCCCCGTATAGCGGACCGCCTTGTGCAGGGCGGCCACAATGCGGGATATAGTTTCCTGGCGGTTGGCGCCGGGCTTAGGCAACAGACTCTTGGCCTTCGCGGGATCAACACTGGCTTCGGCTAGTTTGCGATAGGTTGCGGCTACCGCCCCCACGATTCTCCCGTCGAGAAGCGTGTGCCACGACCGAGGAAATTATGCGTGGGCAGAGGAATGTCGGATTCGGCGCGAGCCGGAACATATCCCTGCTCTAGAGAGTAGTGGCGCATATCGCCCACAACTTCATCCTTGATTTTGGCGTCGGGAAGAGCCATCACCTTGATGCGGAAATTGACAGTTTTGGGCAGATCAATGCGCAGTTCGCCGCGATGGAACGGCACATTCCAAGAGAAGCTGTTTCCATAGCCAATTCCGCCGGCAAAGAAAGGTTCTTTATCGGCACTGACCGTCTCCTGTTCGACAATGGACCCGACCGCCGCGGCAGGCAGCGGAACCTTGCGAACACGCGCATCCGTGTAGGTGTCCTCGCCATCTTCACGCGCAGGGCCGTCGGTGATCGTCTTTGGGTCGAGAGTAGAGACCTTTCCATCCGGAGCGATCACGCGAGCGCGAATCTCCGGAATCTCCTGATGCCAGGGTGACCAGCCAACGCGAATTTCGGACCAGTTCTTGACGCCCTCCTGCGTTTCCATCCGAAATATCAGGGTGTGCCGGTACGTCATGCGGCCGTCTGCATCAAAGGTGAAAGCATCCTGCTCAAAGAAAACCGTTGCTTCCGTGAAAGGCTCCGCCTGGATTTTGGCGGCAGCAGCTTGGATCTCGGCTGGCGAAGCTGAAAAGGCCGGGCCAATAATTGGCCGGTCAGGAGACTGTGCCAGCGCGACAATGGAGGCAATGCAGGAGAGGAAGATAGCAGTAAGCCAGGAACGCAGGAGACCTGAGGACATGTTCGACCTTTTTCCGAAGCGGATGTTGCCACCCATGATAACGCAATCGGCTGACCATAGAGCCTGTTATTAACCTTGCGCCCGTAACCCCAATGGAATCAGCGCGGTTTTCGCAAAGTGGCTGGGATTCAGAGGGAAATCGTGAATGCATTCTGTGCCACATCTCGCGAACGGCGCGTTTTACGCGGGTCTTGAGCATCCGGGCAACACGCGCCGCTCCTTAAAGTTAATAACAGGCTCTAGATCTCCCCGCATCGGCGCCAGCAATCTAAGGATTATCAATGTTGCTATCCAATACTGAAGTTCATGAGGCGTTCTAAGAAGCAATGCCACTGCATATTCATGAAGCAATAATCGATGGTTTGCAGACCAACCGCCAGCTGGAATTTGACAGTACCAAATCAGCTAGGGTGCAGGAATGTGATGCCAGTGGGGATGTCAATTTACACCAATGCACTCATCCAGCGTGCCTTAGTAAACGGTAGTCGGATCGGTCCTGAAAAACGCCCTAGCGTCTGGGAAGCCTCATAAACCTTGACGATTGTAACGATCCGCGGTTTGAGAATCACGGCTCAAAGTGGAAATGAGGTCGGCCGGGAACCTGGGGCGCGACTCTGAAGAAGGTTTACCCGGAACCGTTGGAGCACTTCAAAGCCGAGCTCGTTCAAGTTGTTGCAAAGCGGCGCAAACGTCCGTCTGGTCTACGATCGCGTATCGCTTGAAGACGCTGGGAGTCTTCCATCCCGCTATGCGCATGATGATCTCCTCCGGTACGCCGGCAGCGCGCAGGTTCCGCGCCGCTGTCCGGCGCAGGTCAAGGAAGAGGAGGGCCGGCACCCCGGCGGCAGCGCACAGGTTCTCCCAGCTCTTTCGGAAGTCACGTATCGGCTTGTTACCTCGCGTAAATACGTGGTCCTCCGGGCACTTGCCCTGTAAGCACTGGCGAAGCAGCTCGAGCAGTGCACCAGACTCGATCGAGACCTCGCGGCCTTCCTGGTTCTTGGTCGTACCCGGCTCAAGCCGGATGGTGCGGGCCGCCAGATCGACCTGACCGACGCGAAGAGCGAGCAGTTCACTTACCCACCAACCGTAGCTATAGGCGGTCTCCAGTGTCGTTCGGAGCCGCAGGTCCGGACAGCTGGCGACGAGTTTCGCATACTGCTCGGGAGTGACGAAGCCCTGTCTCACGTTGTTCTCCTTCAGGTGCGGGAAATGCGGGACGCTCGGCACCCGCCGTGGAGTTGCCTGGTGGGCGAGCCGGTACATGCGCTTCAGGCAAGCCAGCTCTCGATTGATGGTGGCACTGCCGGCGTTTTCCTCCAGACGCTTGTCGACGTAACGCGCAAGCATCCGGGAGTCCAGTTGTGTTGCTGGGACCGAGCCAAGGAAGGGCTAGAGATGGAGGCGCCAGCGCGCCTTGACATCGTCCAGAGAGCGAAGCTCACTACAGCAGCTCGCCATGGGATACGTTTTGCGCGGACAAGGTCACAATAGGGGAAAGTATGCTCGAATAGGGCGCTATTGTTGCCTCGGAACTGCGCCATCACGAACACGACTCGACAGGCTGGAACGAGATCGCCATTTGGTTTCGCGATTCATGGGGCAAGCGTCTCCAGCCCGCTGATCCGGAATGGGAGAAACACACCTGAATCAGATGAGGGCTCGCTTCCGCCGATATAGAGTTCGTACTGCCCGGGCTGGATACTCCTGCTTCCGTCCGCATTCACCAGGCTCAACTGCCTTGGATCGATCGTCATTTGAACGGTCCTCTTTTCACCCTTCAGCAGGTGGACCTTTTCAAATCCTGCCAGCCAGCATCGGGGCGCACCCGGTTTATTCTTGGGAATCAGGTAGGCTTCGACCGTTTCATCGCCCTCCCGAATGCCAGCATTCTCAATCTGGACACTTGCTTCAAGCGCTCCTCCTGCCCGCAAATCCGCGGAAGAAAGCCTCCCCTTGCCGTATAGGAACCTTGTGTAACTCAGACCGAAGCCAAATGGGAAGAGCGGAGTACCGGTGAAGTAGCGGTATGTGCGACCCTTCATGGAGTAGTCTTCGAAAGGCGGAAGCTGGCTGGTACCAGCGTAGAAAGTCAGCGGCAGGCGACCGGATGGGTTGTTTTCGCCGAAAAGCGTTTCCACTATCGCTGTACCACCGGACTCCCCCGGGTACCATGCCTCCAGAATTGCCGATGCCTTTAGTCCCGCATCGCGCAGAGCGAGCGCGCTGCCATTCATCAGGATCAGGATGAGAGGCTTGCCCGTAGCGGCCAGCGCATCGACAAGCTTGTCTTGTGCAGCGGGTAACTCGATGGCGCTGCGATCTCCACCATCGAATCCTCCCAGGTGAACGGGCATTTCTTCGCCCTCAATCTCCGGGCTGAGACCTAGGAAGGCTATAACTAGGTTTGATTTTCGGGCCACTTCTACGGCCTGGTCGCGCAGCACATCCAAAGGCGGCTCCCAAGTGAAGGTCAGGCCTGCGCCGAAATGCGGAGAGTCGTGACTGTACTCAATCCGGATCGGATGAGGGCGGGCGTCGCTGAAGGTCATTGTGAAAGGGGGCGTTGGAGCCCGCCGGCCGTGTGTCGGAGTGTGGATAAACTCATAGACTGGCTTGCCATCGAGCCACACCCTTACAGTCTCTGCGTCTTCGCATGTGCTGCAATGCGCCATGGAAAAGCCGAACTGGAGGGTGCCCGGCGCCGGAACCGAAATAAACCCTGTCCACCGTACAGAGAAGCTCTCTCCCGGCACTCCGTCCGCGGGCGAGGCGCCGTTCCAGTCGAAGTCGATGGCGCTGTCGATACGTTCGAGAACTGGACTACCGGCGAAGTCCTTCCCGGAGAAATACTCCGCTTTCAGTCCGGGCGTGTTCGCCCCATCCACGCTGGATGAGAAAACGGTCGCGGGAACCGCCACTGGCATCCCTTCAACGTACGGGGAGCCTTGCGCATACAGGACTTTCCCGGGCAGTCGCAGTTCAAGCGCTCGCAGTGGCGTCATGGGATGAGCCGCGATAGCATTGTAATTCCCCTCGAGAGCTGACAGAGCAGCCGCATTGGGGCCAATGACGGCTATAGTCTGTTGTGAGTCAAGCAGCGGCAGGATGTCCTTCCGGTTCTTGAGCAGCACCATGGATGCGCGCGCAGCGTCAAGCGCAATGGCGCTATGCGCGGATGAGCCATCCTCGGAAAAGGGAATCCTGTTATAAGGCACCAGGTCCACAGGATCAAACATGCCGAGGCGAAAGCGCGTCGCAAAGAGCCGCCTCACAGACTCGTCGATCTCAGCCTCGCTAATCAGGCCCTCGCCAACCGCATCGGTGAGTGCGGCGTATTCCTTGCCGCAGCTTAGGTCCGTGCCTGCCTTCACTGCCAGTGCGGCAGCGTGGGCCAGATCCGGGGCAAAGTGATGGCCGGCCGCCATATCCGTTATTGCGGCGCAATCGGAAACGATGTAGCCATTTAAGCCCCAATCTCTTCTAAGCTTCTCCTCCAGCAGAGTTCTGTTTGCACAATTAGGAATTCCATCGACGGAATTGTACGCACACATCACGCCGCCGACATGCGCATTTACGACCAACTCGCGAAAGGCAGGCAAGTACGTGTCCTCGAGATCGTGCGCGGATACCATAACATCGAAGGTGTGCCGCTGCGACTCCGGCCCGCTGTGGACGGCAAAATGCTTGGCTGCGGCAACGACCTTGAAGTATCTGGGATTTGTTCCCTGAAGGCCAGAGACAAAGGCCTTGCCCATGCTTCCGGTTAGGAATGGATCTTCCCCATAAGTTTCCTGCCCCCGTCCCCAGCGTGGATCGCGCAGGATGTTGATGTTTGGTGACCACAACGTGAGTCCGTAAAAAATCGACCGGTTGCCCTCCCTCTGGGCCTCGTTGTATTTGGCTCTTGCTTCCGTTGAGATGGCGTCGCCGACTCGGCCGACAAGGGCAGTGTCCCAGGTCGCGGCCAACCCGATGGCCTGTGGAAAGACGGTTGCATAGCCGGAGCGGGCGACGCCGTGCAGGCCTTCATTCCACCAGTTGTATCCGGGGATTTGAAGCCTCGGTATCGACGGAGCGTCATTCTGCATCTGCGATACCTTTTCAGCCAGAGTCATGCGGCTGACAAGATCGCCGACGCGCTGCTCCACGGGAAGCGACGGATTGCGATAATCCTCCGGTTGCACGGGAATCTGGGCCGCCGCCGGCCAGAGATAAAGAAGAAGGATTGGGACCGCATAACTCAGCTTAACGGCACGCGGAAGTGTAGCGAAAGCATCTATCTTTCTGCCGCGTAGTGTCAGCATCTCTTCTTCCCATGTCCTGTCATTCTCCCTGCCCCACAGGCCTGGGTCGGGGATGGTCCGGCAGGCGTCCAGTCCTTGCGGCTGGACGCCCGCGCTCTCTGGGAGAGGCCGTATCCCTTGTGCCAAAGCACCGGCCTCGGCTTCAGAAGACTAACTTCAACGACAACTGTGCGATGCGCTCAAGGTTTGCGGCCGCAGCCGTGTTCTGCGGAGTCGAACCTGTGATTTTGCCGAATGCGCCGCCCAAAGTGGTGCCGGGATCGCCAAGGTTGGCGTGGTTCAGCAGGTTGAAGTACTCGGCACGGAACTGCAGGTAACTCGCCTCTCTAATTGGGAACTTGCGCGCCAGGCTCGCATCCCATTCGGCGAATCGCGGACCCACAAACGACCCCTTTTTGACGCTTCCAAAGGAGGCGATGCCATTGCCAGCGGTTGGGTTCACAAAGCTTGCCGGATTGAGAAACGACTTGCAGTTGACGGGGGTAGTGCATGCAGAGCCGCCGTAGGCCGACCCGGTCTGCACGGCGCGATCGCGATTTTCGCCCGAGCCATCGACGTTGCTGCTACCTGACCAAATGGTCAGAGGATCGCCACTGCGGAATTGGAAGAGACCACTGGTTGCCCAGTCATTCACAATGTACCGCGCCACGGCTGGAGCGTCATTCATGAACTTCGGAACAGTATAGACGTACGAGATGGCGCTCACATTCCTGTGGTCGAAATCCGCCGGCCCGTAATCCAGGCTTTTGAAGTTCGGGACGGTGGTCGGGTAAACAAAAGAGTTGCCCGCACCAATCGAGGTCGCCGCCTGATTCCACGGCAGGTTGTTGAGCGCCTTCGACCAGGTGAAGTTGAAGAGCAACGTCAGGCCGTAGCGAACACGTTGCTCGGCCGAAAGTTGCAAAGAGTTATAGTTCGTGTTGCCTCCGGTGTTTGCCGCCGTGATTGTATTTGGGTAGCAACTGCCGTTCGCGGCGCAACCCGGCTGGTTGTAGACGCGCGTTCCGTTCACGATAGGATTCAGCTCAAGGTCCGTCCACTCGTGGCTGCTGTGCTCGGCCACATAGGCAGCACGCCCTGAGAGACTGCTGGTCAACCGCTGTTCCACGGCCAGGTTCCAGTCGTACGTAAGCGGATCCTGGAAGCCGTGGGTTTCGTCGTAGGTCAGCCAGGCCTGCGAGTTGGAAATGGGGGCGGATGGGCCAGGAGGCAGAGTCGCCGACGGAAATGTCGGATACGGGAAGGGATTGGCAATCCCATAACTGCCGTACGGGTCGCCGAAAGAAATGTTCGTTCCAGCCGCACTATTGTTGAAGCTCACGCTGGTGATGAACGGCGCCAGATTCGAGTAAATATTGAACAAGGTGCTGTTGATGCGGCTGTCATAGAACATACCGGCGCCGCCGCGCACGCTGGTTTTGCCGGTGCCGAAGACGTCCCAGGCGAAGCCCAGTCTCGGCATGAAGTGATCGTAGGCAGAGGCCACGCCGTTCGGATTGAATCCCGAATCTCCCGCAAACAGCATCCCGGCCGGCGCATTTGGATACATGGTAGAGTGAGTACCCGCGGCCTGAAGCGCCGGGAAGAAGCTCCCCATGCGCCCTTGCAACTCGTGCCAGGGCTTGAATGGCTCATAACGGACTCCGTAATCCAGCGTCAGATTATGAGCGATCTTCCAACTGTCCTGGATGTAGGCGCCCTGAAACTTGCCTCGCGGGTTGAAAAACTGGCCCGAAGCCTGCGTAAAGGTATTGAGATACCCGAACAAAAAGTTGGCAATGGCGTCGCCCCCGGTGTTGTTGCCATTGAAGGTAAACTGGCCAGGCTGTTCGTAGAGGTTATTCACGTCGACCTTCGACACTTCGCCATGATAGCCAAAATCGATATTGTGCTTGCCCTTCAGCCAATGCATATCGTCGGTAAGGGTGTAGTTGGCCCGGTCGAAGAACGCCTGCGGATTGCCGCCGATAGTGAAAAAGCCGCTTACCGCGATTTGATTGATCTGCTTGAACGGAGGCTGCGAGATCTTGACGCCCAGATCGGCCACGTCGACGCTGTTCGAAATGGGGCCGCGAGAATCGCGCTCCAGCTGGTAGCTGAGGATGAAGTTGTTGACGATGTGATCGCTGAAGGTATGCGTCTCAGAGATCAGCGAGTTATAGTAGTTATTCTGCGCGTAATCCTGATACGTGAGCAGATTCGCGGGGTTCAGCACGCCTTCAAGGGAATATGCGTCCGAGAAGTACCGCAGCGTCAGCTTGTCCTTCCGCGTCAACTCCTGATCGGCTCTGGCAGTAATCTCCGCCTCGACGTAGTTGTTCGGCTGCTGGAATAGAACGGCTCCCCCTGAGGTCAACGGCTGAACGTCAGCCAGCAGGTTTTTCGTCACCGGGCTGAGGGCGGCCGCGCTCCACACATTCGAAGAGCCGGCCGCACAAGTTGTTAAGGTAGGGGTAAGCATAGCCGACGGCGTGAGCGGATCCTTGACGCAATCGGTAAACACCAGGTTGTTCGTGCCTGGCCCTGTGCCTGATGAGCTTGCGCCTGCCTGAGTAATGGTGGGCAGGATGTCCGAGGCGGTTGCAGCGGCCTGGTGAATGATCGATCTTTGGTACCCGAAGAAGAAGAACGACTTGTCTGTCTTGTAAAGGTGAGGAATGCTGAGCGGGCCGCCCACGGTTCCGCCAAACTGATTCCGCTTAAGCGGGTTGACGGTCTTACTGTTGGTTTTTGCGTTATAGCTGTACCAGGGGGCTGCATCCAGGTCGCCGTTGCGGACGAATTCGAACAGGTCCCCGTGGTATTTGCTGGTCCCGCTCTTGGTGATGATGTTGACCACGCCGCCTGCGTTCTGGCCGTATTGCGCGTTGTAATTGCTGGTCTCGACGCTGAACTCCTGCAGTGCGTCGGGCATGGGGAAGGGCAGGTTCACGTTGGTGTACTCGTCCACATTGTTGCCGCCGTCGAGCATGTAGTTGGTTTGGCCCACAAAGGTGCCGTTGGCCGAGACGGAATAGACCACGGGAAATGTTTTGGTGTTTCCCTGGTCGGCCTGGGCGGTGGGCGCAATTGTTATCCCCGCAACCTCTTCCGTCAGAGCCGCTGCGTTTCGGCCTTCCAGCGGCAGATCGCTCACCTGTGCCCCGCCGATCACCTCCGACAGCGTTCCAGTCGTCACGTCAACTTGCGCTGTTTCGGCGGTTACGGTAACGGTTTCGGTCGCAGCGCCTGCCTTCAGGGTGATGTTGACCGTCAACGCAGCGTCCGCACGAACCTGCAGGCCCTTCTCCGCGTAAGTCGCAAAGCCCTTTTGGTTGGCGGTGATGTTGTAAACCGATGGCGCAAGCGAAGAGAAGGCGTAAACGCCTGCCGCGCTTGAGGTTGTTTTCAGCTCCAGGCCAGTCCCGGCCTGCGTGGCGGTTATGGCTGCCCCGGGAATGACCGCTCCGGTCGAGTCTGTCACCGTGCCAGTGATGCTTCCGTACCCTTGACCAAGCCCTGCACTGGGGAAACAGATCAATGCGGCCCAAAAGACCACCAGGATTCCATTCATCTTGAGAAGAGTTCTCATGCTAGCCTCCTAACGCAGATTCCGTGTTGATCAGCCCGGTTCTCCTCGGTTGGTCCAGATGCCACCCGTGGCAGGTCGTGCTGAATTCTTGATCGCTAGGATTTATAGAGAAGCGGGTAGCCCGCCGGGTAGACAGATACCGTCTCTGACCGTCAGAGACGTTCGAATCGCCTTGGTTTATCAAGATGTTGGAGCCGGGAAGCGCAGAGGATTCCCTGGATGGGAGGCCCCTATTCCTGGGACACTGCCAGTACGCTGGGGGGACCGGGGGTACCGTCTGTCACCGTGGTCTCCAGCACAATCTGCAGGTCCCGGTTTGCGTCACCCAGGCGGGCGGCCTTGGTGATGGTCCCCATCATTTGCGCATCGGTCAGAAACTCCCCTGCTGACTGCGTTCCATATCGATAAAGCCCACCCACGACAACGAGAACATGACCCGTCTCGGAATTCCGGATACGCGAGATCAGGGCGTAGTCGTGCAAGACCGGGCCGGCCGCCCCTCCCACATGCTCCCGGGGTTGATTGGTCCCCCAACTCCAGGCATGGGACGATGGGTTCTTTGAGTCCCTGATATAGATGATGTTATTCGCCGCGTCCAGGGCCAGCGTGTAACGCAGCTTTCGGGTTAGCCGCAGGCTCCACTCATTGTTGAATGCGCCCACCAGAACCACCGGCCCCTCTCGCAAGTCTGAGAAGGAGCTGGCATTTTCTCTACGGATCTGCACCTTCTTCCCATTGGATTGAAGCACCCCGGTCACCCTGGCGATGGTCACCGCATCGCCAAATGGGACCGAGCCGGAAGCGTCGGATTGAGGGATCGCCACTGTAGAGCCCTGACTCTCGTCGGCGGCGACAGGCGTAGGCGGCCCGTTGGGCACGTCCCCCACAACCAGCAGAACTGACCCGGGAGTATCAAGAACCGGCTTCCAGAACAGATACTCCGGGGACTGCCTGGTCAGCCACACCCAACCAATTGCTCCGCCGGCCAGCAGTAAAGCCGCCAATGCCGCCGCAAGGCGCCCTCCGCTTCGCCGGCGAAGAACCCTGCTGTGCTCCGCGCCAGCTTCATGACTTGTGTCGGAAACCGGTTCCGCGCCTCCATGCTGGACCCGATCCGGCGCCGCCGGGCGGCTCGCAGCGTCCCCTGGTTCGCCAGGCCATGGCCCCGCATGGGCCACAGCCGAGAACCGGGGAATGTAGGAGCCTGGCAGCAAGCTGATGCGCAACTCGGAACGGTGCTTCTCGTCCCCGTAATAGATGGCGAGCCTCTTGCGAAGCTCTGTGGCTGCGGTCCGAACAATGTGGTCCAGGTTGGTGTCATAGGACGAAGACCTGCCAAAGACCTCGGCGCCGATCGTCCGTTCCTTGATCTGTTCCCCTGAGCCTCTCAGCGTCTCCTCGACGACGTATTTCAGAAAGGCAATCGATCTCCTGCTGGACCGGAAGATTTCATCCCGGGTCAGCAATTCGAGCTGCACGAGGATCATCTCCGCGGTCAAATCCGGGGGAATCGCGCCATTGAGATCAACTTCCGTCATTTCACGCCAATGCGAGCGATTCTAGCATTCCGCGTCTCGCGGGGCCACACCACGTCACCTAATGCCGCACTTCCAACTCAGCCGAAGGTGAACTTCGCGACAGCGCCCTCCCCGATGTTGCTGTCGTGGATGAAGTCGATGCAGGCGCCCGGCTCGTCGGCTGGCCAGTGTCGCCAGGACAGTGGCGCTCGCGCCGACCGTGGCGCTAGGCCTGGTTCAGCTGGGAAGTAAAGTTTGAATCCGGGAAAGGCACGGCACGGCCGGCACAGCCGCGGCGTGAAACCCCAGTAGCGGGTGAAGTCCAGGAAGATGACGATCCAGACGATCTCGCCGCGCTCGTCGACGCCGCTCCAGACGGTCTTCATCCGGTCGTAGAGAGTCTCATCCGGCGCCGCACCCCACTCGTAGAAGGCCGCTTCATGCATGCGCAGCAACGTGCCCAGCTTCTGATCCGTGGCCGCCGCGGCAAACATCCGGCGACTGTAATCGACTGTCATCGTGAAGCCCCACATCTGGCGCTCCCGGCCTCCTCCGACAGGCTGCCGAGATGGCCCCAATCCACCTGCGCCTGCTTGCCGGGAAGCGTCTCAAACCTTTGCACTGCGGCCTATTCGGCTTGTCGACGCTGTGGATGCAGCCGGTCCTTCAGAATCGTGTAACCGCCCAGGTAGCCCCGCTCGCGCAACTCCTGTAAAAGCACCGCGCCGTTCCAGACACCGACCAGCAAACGCTCCCGCAGGTACGGTTTGTACGGGCTCCAGCTTGCTCTCTGCCACAATCCGCGGCCCATACTCCGGCCGAGCCGCCGGCGCCGCAAGGTATCTGTTGATGGTTGTGCGGTGGTATTCCAGCAACCGGCTGATCGCCCGCATACTCAAGCCTCCCCCGCGATCAACGAGTTCAATGATCTTGTCTGATGATGCGAAGTGCAGGCGCTTGGGCAGGGATGTTTTTCAGGTCGGCCTCCAGGAATTGGCACCGCCAGCCGTGCCGATCCATGAAGAACATGTACACCCTGTGCCGGGGATCCTGGTTGGTCAAGGATTCAGTATAGGCGAAGAAGAGGCGAATTATATCCGCAATCCGACGCGGCCCTGCCTGATTGAGACCTCAACCAAACCGTGTCCGAGTGGATACGCTGCACGGCGAGCGCCACAATCAGAGGATAAGCCTGTGGATTTCAAATTAGGACACTACCAAGTTTTCGGTAAGCGTTCGGAGATTCCATCTGGACAGTCCGAGGTGTATGCCTGAACGATGAGTACATGGTTTATTCGGGCGGGAAGCGGGCGGTGCGGCGGGCGCGAGTATATAGATCGGTGGCGGAGAAGCGGCGGATCGTGGAGTTAACGTTTTTCCCTGGAGCGAGCGTTTCGCAAGTTGCGCAAGCCGAGGACGTGAACTCGCATCAGGTTTTCGATTGGCGGCGGGCCTATCGCAACGGCAAGCTGCCAGGTGAGCAGGAGTCCTGCAAGCTGTTGCCGGTGATCGTGTCGGTTCCGGACGCCGGGATCGATGCGGGAGGCACAGCGGAGCCGAGCAACGGTGCGGTCGATGCTGGCCGGGCGCCGCGGACTGCTGCATCATCGGCGCGCGCACCGACTGCGACAGGCTCGATCCACATCGAACTACCAGGCCGAGCGACGATCCGGGTCGAGAACGGCGTAAATGCGGCGCTACTGCGAGCCGTGCTCACCACCCTGGCAAGTATAGGTCGCTTGCAAGGGGATCCAGAGGAGATTCCACGGCCGTGATCGAGCTGCGCACGGGCACGAGGATCTGGATCGCCGCTGGCGTGACCGATATGCGGCGCGGTTTTTATGGGTTGAGCGCGCAGGTGCAGACCGTGCTGAACGCGCAGCCTTACTCGGGCCACGTCTTTGTCTTTCGCGGCCGGCGCGGCGACATCGTGAAGCTGTTGTGGTTCGATGGCGATGGACTTTGTTTGTTCTCGAAGCGCCTGGAACGCGGACGCTTCGTGTGGCCGAAGGCAGAGAACGGAACGGTCGCGTTGAGCCGCGCCCAGTTGTCGATGTTATTGGAAGGGATCGACTGGCGCCGGCCGGAACGGACCTTCGCGCCGCCCATGGCCGTTTAGACGAAGCATAATAATCACCTGTATTCATGCGGGTTCTTACACTTCTTTCCACAGCCAGTCATGGCATACTCAAGGCGTGACTGCCAGCGCTCTTCCCGATCTCGATCAGCTGAACAACGAAGCGTTGAAGGCGTTGCTTGTTGAGCGTCATCGCGAGCATGTCGAGACAGACACAGCCCAGAACGCGCAGATCGAACATCTGAAGCTGGTTATCGAGAAGCTGCGGCGTACGATCTTCGGGCGCAAGAGCGAGAAGGTCATCGTCCAACTGGAGCAACTAGAACTGGAACTGGAAGAGCGGGAGACGGCGCAAGCCGCGGCGGAGGCGAAGGCCGGCGCAACTGGTCCAGATGACAAGCCGAAGACGCGCCCCCGCCGTAAGCCGCTGCCCGAGCATCTTCGGCGCGAAGCCGTAACCCACGCTCCCGAACACACATGCTGCCCGGATTGCGGCGGCGCACTGAAGCACTTCGGCGAAGATGTCAGCGAGCAGCTGGAGTATGTACCCGAGAGCTTCATGGTGATCCGCCATGTGCGGCCCAAGTTCGCCTGCGCGGCCTGCGAGCGCGTGGTCGAAGCTCCGGCGCCGTCGCGGCCCATCGAGCGCGGACTGGCCGGACCGGCTCTTTTAGCGCATGTGCTGATCTCGAAGTATTGCGACCATCTTCCGCTTTATCGCCAGTCGGAGATTTATGCGCGGCAGGGTGTCGAGATCGAGCGCTCCACGCTGGCCGGCTGGGTGGGCGAAAGCAGTGAGTTACTAACTCCGTTGGTCGATGCGTTGCGCGCGCATGTTTTGGCGGGGCGCAAGATTCACGCCGACGATACACCCATGCCGGTGCTGGCGCCGGGCACAGGCAAGACAAAAACCGGAAGACTGTGGACTTACGTCCGCGATGAACGGCCCGCAGGAGAAGAAACTGCGCCAGCCGTGTGGTTTGCTTACTCGGAAGATCGCAAGGGCGAACATCCGCGCGCGCATCTGAAGAACTTCAAGGGCGCTCTGCAGGCCGACGCCTACTCGGGCTTTCATCATCTTTACGATGGCGGCGGGATCTACGAAGTGGCGTGCTGGGCCCACGCCCGGCGCAAGTTTTATGAGATTCACGCCGCGCATCCATCGCCGATTACCACCGAAGCGCTCGACCGCATCGGCGCACTTTATGGCTTCGAAAAAGAGATTCGTGGCAAGCCCATCGAGGTCAGATACGAGATCCGCCAGGCGCGTGCCCGGCCACTGCTCGAAGATTTTCACATCTGGCTGGAGAAATCTCTGCGGCTACTCTCGCCGAAGAGCGAAACCGCGGCCGCTATCCGCTATGCGCTCTCGCGTTGGCGCGCCTTGACGCGCTACACCGGCGATGGACTGCTTGAGATCGACAACAACGCCGCCGAACGCGCGTTGCGTTGTGTCGCTCTGGGCAGGAAAAACTACTTGTTCGCCGGCGCCGATTCGGGCGGCGAGCGCGCCGCCGCCATCTACTCGCTGATCGGTTCGGCCAAGCTCAACGGACTCGATCCGGAACTCTACCTGCGCACGGTGCTCGGTCAAATCGCCGATCACCCTGTCCGCTGTATCGACGATCTGCTGCCCTGGAACCTGGCCGCCTCGCTCCAGCCTGCCAGCCAAGCCGCCTGAAATCCATCAAACACTGGTGCTTGAAGTGTCCACTTGAAAACAAGTGGACACCTCGTTGCTCCTGCAAAAGTCTGCCACACTCGCCGTCACGAAGATAGATGGGAGCTTCGGACGCTTACGGTGTAGGTGAAGCTGACCGAGTCTGACGCTTCGCCGGGTGTGCTGCGGCCGAGCAGCCGGTTCAGCGCGTCATAGGTGTAGGTTGTCGTCTTGCCGTTGAAGTGGGTGAGCTGGGAGAGGTTGCCGGCCTCATCGTAGGTGCGCGTCTCGTAGAGCGTGTTATCGGGAAGAATCTTCTGGGTCGGCTCATAGAGCACATTGAAGGCGTTCACGGTGGTGTTGCCCCGCTCGTCCGTCAGGTTGGTCAGGTTGCCCAGGAGGTCGTAGCTGTACTGGTTCGTGTTTTGCGGCGAGTTGGGGGAGTTCACCTGGACGACGGTTTTCAACTGGTTGGCGGCATCGTAGGTGTACCGGACGACGTTGCCGGCCTGATCGGTAACGCTGGCCAGGTTGCCGGGGCCGTCGTAGGCGTTCTTGACGGAGGTCTGGTCGGGATAATCGGTCTCGATCACCCGCCAACTCGCCCGTCTCCCCGTCCAGCATCGCAATCTGCTGGTAGCGCGTGTGCAAATCACACCCTACAATCTTCATGTGCTCGGCTCCTCTCTTCCGAGCCTTGGTTGTTTGAGCAAACCAAGTTTACCCGGACGACCGGAGCCGACACGGTTATCTAATCAGCCGCAACTCTTGTTCGGCCTTAAGGGAGAAATTGCGCGAGTTCGGTCTGAGCGCGGTCGAGGTCTTCGGGCAGGCCGATGTCGAGGAAGAATCCGTCAACCAAATACGCCGCGGGACGAAGGCGGCCGATCTCCGCAGCGAAGAAGTCGCGCTCGATGGAAAACTTATCCCCGAGATTGGGTGGCCAGTCAAGATTTCCAGGCAGAACATAAGCGCCGGCGCTGATAAAGCCTGGGCCGGCGCGGCCTTTCTCTTCAAAGCCCACAATGCGCTTTCCCTCAACAGCTACGCCGCCATAGCGGGCAATGTCGGGCTGGCGAACGACGGCGATGGTCGCCGTTGCGCCGCAGCCCGCGTGGAAGCGCATCATATCGGCGTAATCCGCCTGAAGAAATGTGTCGCAGTTCAGAACAAGGGCGGATTCTTCCCCGATCTGCTGAAGCGCGAGGCGAATCGCGCCTCCGGTGCCGAGCGGAACGCTCTCGATGGCATAGTCCACGCGCATTCCCAAAAAAGATGCGCCGAAGTGATCCTGAATGACCGTATGCAGATGGCCAACGGAGAGGACTACGCGGGTGCAGCCTGCGCGCTGCAACTGGGTAAGCTGAATCTCAAGAAATGGACGGCCGCCGATAGGCGCCATCGCTTTGGGCACTCCGTGCAGACGCTTTGCCAGCCGCATGCCGAAACCGCCGGCAAGTACGATAGCTTCCATTCTGGCGTCAACCCTTTGCTGCTGTGCCTGGCGCAGCTTGTTTGGCAGCAAAGTACCGGCGCTCAACAATCATGCAGAAGATGTGTTCGAGGGCGAGATGCGCCTGCTGAATGTACATACTGACGTCCGAGGGAATCGAGATGCAGTAGTCGCAGAGCGGCGCCATTTTGCCGCCTGTTCTTCCCGTCAATCCAATGGTGACGATGCCCATTTTCCGGCTCAGTTCCAGCGCGCTCAGCACGTTGGGCGAGTTGCCCGAGGTGGAGATGGCGAGGAAGACGTCGCCGGCCTGGCCAAGCGCTTCAATCTGGC
>Ga0326727_10015407_pt1 | contig 16411 bp, 9 predicted proteins | sample MB2enrmetagenome_FD_207643 | JGI IMG/M metagenome (GOLD analysis project Ga0326727, IMG submission 207643) | Lab enriched peat soil microbial communities from McLean, Ithaca, NY, United States - MB29MY | ecosystem: Environmental > Terrestrial > Soil > Wetlands > Peat | place: USA: New York...
ATCCGGACGAGGCAGTCGACGCCGAATTCATATCACGTCGAATCGGCAAGGCCGTTGCCCTACGCCGCGACTGGCTGAAGCTCGATGCGGTCACGGATAGCTATCGTCTCGTCCATTCCGAAGGCGATGGTCTCAGCGGCCTGGTCGTCGATCGCTTCGGGGCCACGCTGGTCCTTGAATTCTTCAGCGCCGGCATGTTTCGCTTTCGCGACGCGGTGCGAGCGGCGCTCGAGTCGCACTATCCGAGCTGCCGGTTCTACTGGTTCGCTGAGGAGCACGTTCAGAAGCAAGAGTCGTTCGATTGCCGCTCTCCTGAGCCGCCGTCACCGGAAGTGATCGCTGAGCATGGAATCAAGTTCCGCGTCGCCCCGGGCAGCAAGCACAAAACCGGCTTCTTTCTCGATCAGCGCGATAACCGACGCTTCCTTTCCGAGTTCTGCAACGGACGCCGCGTGCTCGATCTCTGCTGCAACAGCGGCGGCTTTGCCGTCTACGCAAAAGCCGCTGGCGCGGAAGAGGTGACTGGAGTCGATCTCGACGAAAGCGCCCTGGCGTTGGCTCGCCAAAACGCCGGCTTGAACCAGGTCCGCATCCGCTTCGTGCAGGCTGACTTGTTCCCCTGGCTGCGTGATATCGTCGCCGCCGGGCAGCGCTTTGACGTGGTCGTGCTCGATCCTGCCAAGCAGACGCGCGATCGCGAAGCGGTCGACTACGCTCTGAAGCGCTATCTCGATATGAATCGACTGGCCCTCCAGGCAGTCGAACCCGGCGGTGTATTCCTGACTTGCTCTTGTACGGGCTTGGTAAGCGAGGGCGACTTTCTCGAGTCCGTGCGCCGCGCTGCCTGGCAAGCCGGCAAGGAATTGCAGGCCCTGCGTATATCCGGTGCGGGCGCCGATCACCCGTTCCTGATGCACGTCCCCGAAGGGCGCTACCTGAAGGCCCTATTTTGCCGTGTCGACGACGCCGGTGCGCGTAATCTACCTGCGAGGTAGCAACCCCGCTTCTCTGTCTTCTTCGACTTATCCGTTCGACACGCTCATAGCGACTTTGCCATCTCCGACAGATTTTCGCGGCGTGCTGGCTCGATTCAAACGAGCGCATTTGCCGATAGGAACGGCAGTCACCCTCGTTCCCGCATCCCGCCGCAGCACCCGGCCGTCGTCCGCGACCCCCTACTTATCAGGTGAACTCATGAACCGTCGCTGGTTCGGCTCCTTCGCGTCGGTGATCGCCTCCGCCGGTCTGGCCGCGGCCCAAGGCCCCGCACCGGTGAATTCCGTCCAACCACCGATTGCCCCTTCGGCAACAACGCCGATCATGGTGAACGGCGCCCCGGCGCCCGTTGAGGCCATCGAACGCAAAAAAGCCAAGGACTCGGCGCTGCAGCCGGTGGCCGCGAACGGCCAGGCGACGCCGAGCACGTTGCCTCCGGTCCAGACGCCAAACTCAACTGCTGCCACCACTCCGGTCCATCCGATACCCAGCACGGAAAACTTGGATGCGGCCCCGGCAGTCAACGGCGCCTTCGACGCACCGGCCGGTCCCTACCGTCGCATTTGGGGACGGACCGAGTATTTGCTCTGGTACGAAAAGAACATGCCCCTGCAGCCCATCATCGGGGCTATACCGAGCGCCGATGCAGCAATGGCCACTTTGCCGCCAGGTGCGATCGGGCCTCTCTTTGGCGGCAATTCGATTACCTCCGGCGCGCTCAACGGCGTACGCCTCGAGCTCGGCGCCGCCCTCGACGCCGCGGAAAAATGGACCGTCACGGGCGAATATTTCCAGCTCGAGCACGTATCGCGCGGCGCCAACTTCTCGTCGGACAGCACGGGCAACCCGCCGCTCGGTCCGGTCTTTTACGACCCGACGGCTGGCCGCGAGACGATTCTGCTCTTCTCGAATCCCGGCATTCAGAGCGGATCATCGGAAGCCCTGGACCAAAATCGCTTGTGGGGCTTTGAGGTCGATGCCCGTCGCCGCGTGACTTCGTTCTTCAGCGATCGCCTCGACCTGATCGTCGGCTATCGCCACATCAGCTTCGATGAATCGTTGGATACTTATTCCGTCAGCAACTTCCTCCTGCCGTTTCCGAATCCGGCGGCGATACTTTCGGCGGCCGATCACTTCGGAGTGCACAACGACTTCGATGGTGCCGTCATCGGGCTGGAGGCAGAATACGACGTTGGCAGGTGTTACCTCGACTTGCGCGGCAAGTTCGGCATGGGAAACGTGCATGAGACTTGGTCGATCAGCGGTTCGACGAACTTCGTGAGCAATTCGCCGCTCTTCGCCAACGATCATTTCGACGGCGGCGTGCTCGCTCAACCGTCGAACAGCGGCAACTTCTCCCGCAACCGCTTCGATTTCCTCGGCGAAATCACGGTGAACGGCGGCGTGCGACTCTTCAACGATCACGTGAAAGCCTTCGTCGGCTACAACTTCCTGGGTCTGTCCAAGATTCTCCGACCCGACGACGTAATGGACGCCGTAAACCCGACGGTCGTCCCGTCTTTGCTGGGGCCGTTCCGCACTCTGACCGCCAGTGCACCGGCGCCAAAGGCAGACGACGGCCGCTTCTGGGCGGAAGGCTTGAACTTCGGCTTATCGTTCGAGTTCTAAACGACACAACGAGGCTCGCCCGCATGACGCCGGGCGAGCCTCGTAGCTTTCGTGAAGTGCGCTATCGAAGTTTGCCGCCGTTGGTACGATGAATTCGAGTATCGATGCTGAGCGAGCATGTTCTCGGAGCCGAGTCGTGTTCATCCTCGAAGTCACAACGTCGACCGGGCATGTCTGCGAATCGTTTGCCACTTATGAAGAAGCCCTTCACCGCCTCCAGCAATTCACAAGCGACAAACTGGCCGGCTTGCCGATGATTTTCGAAGAGTTGCCGGACAGCTCGCAACGTCTTGTCCGCGAGGACGGCAAGCCACTGCAATGGCACCGCCTCACCGAAGACCGCCGCGACGAGGGCAAGGACGAAGCATTGCCCCTGGCCGACGAATCGTCCGGACTCCTGGGAGAAGGCCACTGGGTGCTCCGCGAGCATCCCGGCCCGCAAGAAACAGAATGGGACGACGAACCGCTTTAGACGAATGAAGGCGCTGGGACTCGAACCCAGGACCTACGGATTAAAAGTCCGTTGCTCTACCGACTGAGCTACGCCTCCGAAACGATGCCTCCAAATCAGTGACGCTGTTCCCGGCCTGTACCTTGTATCACTTGACGCTGGGTCCGGCGCGTCGTCTTGGTCATTCTATGGCCCCTGGCATTTTCCGCAAAGCGCGCTACCTCGCAAACGTGCTGATTCTGGCTGAATTCCTGGTAGATGGCCGATTTTTTGAAGAATGCGTACTCGCGAAGCTATTAGCTTTCAGCCGTCAGCTATCAGCTCATAACGGATAGATATTGGCGGTTATCGACGGTTCCTCAATGTCCGGCTTCGATGCGGCTGCCGTTTAGACCCGCTACAATGGCCCCATGCAAACCGGGCATAGCGCAACCAATCGTACTCGACCCGAGCTTCTCGCCCCCGCGGGCGATTGGGAGTGTTTGCGTGCGGCTGTTTGCAATGGGGCGGATGCGGTTTACTTCGGATTGAGCAACTTCAACGCCCGGCATCGTGCTGCGAACTTCACGGTCGATGAGCTGCCGCAGGTTCTCGACTACTTGCATCGACACAACGTCAAAGGCTACGTCGCCTTCAATACTCTCATTTTTTCCGATGAATTGGCCGAGGCGGAGAAGTGCGTGCGCGCGATTGCGTCGGCTGGCGCGGATGCTCTCATCGTTCAGGACCTTGGCCTCGCCCGCCTCGTTCATCGGTTGGCGCCGGGCCTGCCGCTGCATGGCTCGACGCAGATGACGCTGACCGAAGCCCGCGGCATCGACTGGGTGCGCGACCTCGGCGTCGAGCGCGTGATCGTCGGACGCGAGCTGTCCGTCGAGGACGTGCGCCGCGTCGCTGCACAGAGCGATTTGCAGTTGGAAGTTTTCGTGCATGGCGCGCTGTGCGTTGCCTACAGCGGGCAGTGTTTGACGAGTGAGGCGTTGGGCGGGCGGAGCGCCAATCGCGGCCAATGCGCACAAGCGTGCCGGTTGCCGTACGAAATGTACGTCGATGGCCGACACCGCGACCTGGGGGATCGAGCTTACCTACTCAGTCCGCATGATTTGGCAGCCTACGATCTCATCGAGCCGCTCGTTGCTGCGGGCGTTTCCTGCTTTAAAATCGAGGGCCGGCTCAAGAACGCGGTCTACGTCGCGACAGCCACGCGAACGTATCGGGCCGCTCTCGATGCGGCGCTGGCAGGCCAGCCGTTCGAGTTGGCGCGTGATACTCTCCTCGACCTGGAACAGAGCTTCTCGCGCGGCTTCGGGCACGGCTTCCTGGGTGGAGTCGATCATCAGGCGCTGGTCCAGGGTCGCTTCCCCAAGAGTCGTGGCGTGCGCGTCGGCACCGTGGCGGGAACGACCCGCCGTGGGGTGCTGATGCAGATAGCGGAAACTCTGGATGCGTCCCACATGGTGAAGGCCGGGGACGGCGTCGTGTTCGACGAAGGCAATCCCGAGGTTGAGGAGCGCGGCGGTCGAGTATTCGCGGTCTATCCGGCCCGGCCGGGATATGTCGAACTGGCCTTCGGGCGCGAGGACGGCGGAGTCACCGGAGTAAAGTCCGGTGCGCTCGTCTGGAAAACGGACGATCCGGCATTTCGCAAGCGCATGGAAGCGACGTTTGCTCGCGACGTCGTCGCCAGGCGCGTTTACCTCAGCGCGCGAGTTAGCGGCGCAGCCGGCAGTGCACTCGAAGTCGAGGTTACGGCTGACGATGGCTCGGCGGCGCTGGTTCGCTGGCCCGGACCCCTTGAAAACGCGATTAAACACCCGCTGAGCGAAGCCGGCTTTCGCGATCTGTTCGGTCGCCTTGGCGACACGCCATTCGAACTCGGCACGGTCGCAATGGATGTGCGCGATCCCGTCATGGTGCCAAAGAGCATCTTGAATGACCTGAGGCGTCAGGCCGTGGCATTGCTGTTGGAGCAGCGCACGCTACGAGCGGAGCACGCGATTGCGAATGGCAACGCGCTGGAAGAGCTGCGCACGCATCTGCCGTTGAAGTCTTATCTCGCGCACGAACTTCCGCGGCTCAACGTGCTCGTGCGTACCATGGAGCAATTACACGCGGTTCTAGCGTGGCAAGCGCCGGACGCGCTCCAACGCCCGGCGCTCGTTTGGTGCGATTTCGAGGACATCCGCCGCTATCGCGACGCCGTCTCGATGGCGCGTGAAGCGGGAATGCCGATCGGGCTTGCGACATTGCGAATCTCCAAACCCGGTGAAGAGGCTCTTGTCTCGCGGCTGCGCGAATATGAAGCCGACGCCATCCTGATTCGCAATCTCGCCGCATTGACAATCTTCCGCGACTTGACTCCGAGACCGCTCCTCGTCGGCGATTTCAGCTTGAACGTCGCCAATGAGTTGACGGCTGGCTTGTTCTCCGATGCGGGTTTGGACCGGCTGGTGCCGAGCTACGATCTCAACTGGGAGCAATTGTCTTCTTTGATGAGTCGTTTCGATCCGGAACGTTTCGAAATTGTTATTCATCAACACATGCCGATGTTCCACATGGAACATTGTGTGTACGCTGCTTTCCTATCGGAAGGGAAGGATTTTCGAGACTGCGGCCGACCGTGCGATCATCATAAAGTCGACCTCCGCGATCGCGTCGGCGCCGATTTTCCCGTGGTCGTCGACGCGGGCTGTCGCAATACCGTTTTTAATAGCGTCGCACAATCGGCCGCCGAGTTTCTGCCGCGCATGCGCTCGCACGGGGTGAAACATTTTCGTGTCGAACTGCTGCGCGAGTCATTCGCACAAGTCGGACCTCTCTTGGAGCAATATGCCCGCATTTTGGCCGGCCAGGACGATGGCCGAACCACGTGGCGCCGCCTGCAAGCCCTCAATCAGCTTGGCGTGACGCGCGGGACGTTGCAGCTTGCCTGACAGTCTCAATCCGAAATAACTCCACTCTATTATTCGCTTAGGTCTTTTAATTAGAGATTCGCTCATTCGCTGCTAGCGATTCGCGCCGAGCCGAATTTTCGTTTCAGGCCTGAATGAAGCTCTCCCTCCGCTGTCGCAATTTGAGCCGTTCGGATCACCCTTTGATTTTGCGTGATAGTGTTTCATTGGAATTGAGGCTTTGAAGCAGTCGACCACAATAAAATGGCTATCGTCTCGACCGAACCCGACAAAGGCGTCGCGGCTCCACCGGTCAGTCCATCCGCGTCGGCCCGCGTCCCTGTTCCCGAAGTCCCGCAGAGCAGCGGCAAGCGGCGGCGATCGCTCCGCGTCGCGTTCGGCGTCCTCTGTTTGGGGCTGGCGGCGTGGGCGCTAACGCCTTCTTTGCTCACGCTCGAGTGCGATCAGGCGGTCGTCAACGCACCTCTTGTAACAATCCGATCGCCAATTGCCGGCCGGGCGCGATTTGTTCCATCGATCGACGAATCGGGCATGCTCGCGCCCTCGCGCCAGGCAATCGAGGTGCGAACGCAGCTACCGGACACAGGTCGGCGCGATGAATTCGACGCCGAACTCGCAACGTTGAGGAGTCGCGTCGAACAGCTTCGCGTCCAATTGCAAACCATCGATGCACTGGCGCAGCAGCTTCGGGGAGACTCGAAAGAATACCAGGAAGCGCTGATACGAAGGCTCGAGCATCTGCGCGACGCCGCCAAGTCGGCCGCTGCACAGGCGGAAGCGAGCCTCAATCAGCGGGATTACGAGCGAGAACTATCTTCCCGCCTGGTGAAATCCGGAAGCGTCAGCGGCCTCGAATACATCTCCAACGGCTATTCCGCCGAGGCGGCCCGACAGGGCGTCGCCCAGCAAAAACAATTGCTGGCCAGCCTCGAGGAAGAGTTGCATGCGGCCCGCGCCGGGGTCTTTATCGGCCAGGGCGACGGACGAGCCAATCTCCCCTACTCCTCGCAACGATTGCATGAACTTGCCATTCGCAGTGCCGACACCCGCCTGTCACTGCGGCAAGATGAAGCGCGGCTTGCCTCGGTGAAGATTCAAGCAACTGCAGAAGAGGAGCGATCAAAGCTGCGCGACTGTTTCCGAACTGAAATCGAAGGCGAGATTTGGCGGCGACACTTTGAGGACGGATCGACGGTGACTGCCGGATCGGTTTTGGTCGAGTGTCTTATTCCTTCTGAGATATTCATAGACGCTGTTGTCGCAGAATCGAATCTAACTCGAATTCGGCCGGGCACGCCCGCGTTAGTCAGCCTATCGGGAAGCGACGAGTCTTATCCTGCGATTGTGACAGAGATTCCCGGCCGAGTGCTCCGCCGGGCCGATTCGACGCTTGCGCTTGAAGCACTGCCCGTTGGAGCGAAGGATGCACATGTACTCTTGAGTCTCAAGCCAGGCTCCAGCGCGGCTGTCGGACGCTCCGTCCGCGTCTCGTTCCAAGTCGGGCCGCCCTCCCCGTTCAGCTGGCTCCGCCGATGAGCATGTCGCTCGCACTTGGTATCAATCTCGGCGTTGTGGGAATTACGCTCATTCTCGCGACGTTCATGCGCGAAAACCGCACGGGCTTACGCGCTGTCGCGGTCGTGGCCGTTCTAGGCTTGTGGCTGCGGTACCTCGTTTGGCGGGTGTTGGCAACGTGCCCGCCGACGCTTTCATCGCTCGAGGGAGTTTATTACGCGCTGGTGCTGATTGTCGAGATTATCAGCGTTTTCAGCATTGCTCTGTTTTATCTCACCACCATCCGGATCTCGGATCATTCTCCGGAGGCCGACCGGCTGGAGAGATGGCTGCGCGAGTTACCGGCCGGTAGTCTTCCCACGGTCGACGTCTACCTGCCGACGTTTAACGAGGACCGCGAGATTCTCGAGCGAACTATCGTCTCCGCGAAAGCTCTCGATTATCCGCACTTCAAGATTTGGGTCCTGGACGACGGTCGCAGGGAGTGGCTGCGCGAATTGTGCCGGCAGAAGGATGTCGGCTACTTGACACGGCCCGACAACGCTCACGCCAAGGCAGGAAATTTCAACGCGGCATTCCCGCGGACAACCGGTGAATTTATCGCCACGTTTGACGCTGATTTTGCTGCTTACCGCAACTTCCTGTACCGAACCGTCGGCTTCTTCTTGAAGTATCCGGACATCGCGGTCGTGCAGACGCCGCAGCATTTCTTCAACGCCGACGTCTTCCAGTTCAACCTTGGCTTGGCCCGCTCGATCAAAGACAACGAGCGGGCGTGGTACGATGTGCAGCTCCCGGCTCGCGACGGCTGGGGATGTGCGTACTGGTGCGGTTCCTGCTCGGTGCTGCGTCGGACAGCGATCGAAAGCGTTGGTGGCATTCCGACCGAATCGGTGACGGAAGATGTTTTGGCAACCATGGCGATGTTTCGCAAAGGTTACCGCTGCCTCTATCTGAATGAGCGCCTCAGCATAGGCCTGATGCCCGAAGACTTGCGGGCGCTTGCCATCCAACGGCGGCGCTGGGCGCGCGGCGCCGTGCAGACGCTGTTCCTGAAATCCGGCCCGCTCGGCCCCGGCCTCTCCCTCATTCGACGACTATTGTTCTTGCAACATCATTACCTGATCGATTTTCCGATCCGATTTCTCCTTTTCTTGTTGCCGCTGATTTACCTGGCGACCGGCCTTGCTCCGTTTCGCATCAATTCTGTCGCTGATATGCTCGCCTTCCAACTACCGCCTCTGCTTGCTACCACAGCTTTGAGCTGGAACATCTTCAGACAATCGCGAGCGCCGATCGTATCAGCTGCCGTCAACTACTACCTCGCCGCCAAGGTATATCCTTCGGTTGTCGCCACGCTCTTCCGGCCGTTCGGGGCTCCATTTCGGGTCACTCCGAAAGGTAGACCCGCTTCGGGGGATGGCGATCACGGGGCCTTTTACGTCATTGTCGGTTTGATCGCCGCAAGTGTTGGTTGCATCCTCTACGGGCGGCTGAACCGAACCACGATAATGGAAACGAGTTCATATGTCGTGGCAACGACCTGGGCGATCGCGAACTTGCTGCTGCTCTGCGTCATGTTGCTTTGCGTGCGTCCCCGTCCGCGCTTGCGCGGTCAGGAGCGATTTCCGATGCAAGTGTCCGGACGAATTCACCTGCCGGGAGCCGAATTGCCCTGTGAAGTCGTTGACCTCTCACTGACCGGCGCGCGGATTACCGGCGACTTCGCTGTCGCCGCCGGCTCGCGAGTCGACCTGACTCTCGACGACGTCGGCACCATCGCCGCCCGAGTCGTCCGCTATAGCGACCGCACCGCATCGCTCGCGTTCAACTCCCTGGAACCGCAGGTGCGCGACCGCGTCATCACGACTCTATACGCTTCGGGTCGGAGCAATGCTCCGAGCGTGGTCGATCGCATCGAGGTTCTTCATTTCCTCATCAGACGACTCTTGTTTGGCGAGGCGTAAGAATCTGTGCCAGGAACGAATCGCGAAAGCGATCTATCGAATCTCAGGATACCCTGTTCGTTTGTCAACTGCACAAAGGCTTCGCAAGATTGACAGGCGCGTCGCACTCGGGTTATAGTCTTCATACAGCCGCCGTTTGCGTGCCTGCTTGTACCGTCACGTCTTCCAAGCAGGTTGGGTTCCCGTTTCGCGAGGCGAAGTGTCGCGGCCTTTCCGTGACCTTGGCTAATAACGGCGGCAGCGGCACGAGGTCGCATCACTCACGAGGGACGGGCTTCGGCCCGCGGACAGAATGTCGGAACCGCGCGCCAACCCTCCGCAGGATGAACCACCGTCCTCCCCTCCGGAAGGGCCGCGCTCGGATTCCTCGAATCCCGGGATTTCGCAGGTCGATCCAGCTTCTCGTCTTGTCGGCCCGAGTGTCGAATCGACGGACGACGCGCCGACCGTGATCAGCAAGGCCGCTCCCGCGCCGGTGACGACGGAAGACAGCTTCTCGAGCGGCCTTCGCGGCAGACAACTTGCCCATTTCGAGTTGATCGAGCCGATTGGCGTAGGCGGCATGGCAGCGGTGCTGCGTGCGCGCGACTCGCAGTTGGATCGACTGGTCGCGCTCAAAATCCTGCCGCCCGAAACAGCTGCCGATCCTGAAAATGTTCGCCGCTTTCATCAGGAGGCGCGCAGCGCCGCCAAGCTCGATCACGAGACTATCGCGCGCGTCTTCTACTGCGGCGAAGACCAACGCCTGCACTTCATCGCTTTCGAATTCGTCGAAGGCGAGAATTTGCGGACGATCATCGAGAAAAAGGGACGAATCCCGGCAGCGGAAGCGCTGCGCTACATGCTGCAGATCGCCAGCGGGCTCGTCCACGCGGCCAATCGCGGCGTCGTCCATCGCGACATCAAGCCGTCGAACATCATCATCACCCCGCAGGGCCGGGCCAAGCTCGTCGACATGGGCCTGGCGCGCAGCTTGGAACGCTCGCAGGACGATGGCCTGACGCAGTCCGGCGTTACTTTGGGGACGTTCGACTACATTTCACCCGAGCAAGCGCTGGAGCCGCGCGACGCCGACCCGCGCAGCGATATCTACTCGCTCGGGTGCACGTTCTATCATGCGCTGACGGGCCAGCCTCCTGTTCCTGAAGGAACCGCTGCGAAAAAGCTGCACCATCACCACCACGTCAAACCCGCCGATCCAAGAGAGCTCGCGCCGGACCTGCCCGAGGTTTTGGCCCGCGTTCTGGGCCGAATGATGGCAAAGCGGCCGCGCGATCGCTTTCAAACACCCGAAGATCTGGTCGTGCACTTGCTCGCCGCAGCCAGAGCGCTCGGCATCGATCCGGATCTTCCGGAACACATATCGCAGATCACGGCTGGCGCACGGCCGCGCCCGCGTTCCAGGGTGATGTTGCTGCCCGTTGTTCTGGCCGCATTGCTCCTGGTCGTCTGTCTGGTCGTGTTCGGCGACCAACCCGGCGGTAAGCCGAGAAACACGGCGACCGCCAGCAACCGAGACCTGGCGGATGCCAGCCAGTCTTCGATCAGAGAGCCACAACCTCCCGAAAAAGAGAGGCCGACCAAGCCTGCAACGACGAGCGTTCTGCCGCCTCCGGAACCTGTATCCGTTCGTGCCACGTACGATTTGCCGGCTCGACCCGAACAACTCGACCAGTGGGCCGCCGACGCCAGTGCCAACGGCAAAACAGAACTGGAGATCCTGCTGTCCGGAGATCTCAGCCTGGTGGCCGACGACTCGGCTCCGCCGTTTCGGACGATCAAAGGAACGAAAATAACCGTCCGTCCCAAAGATCCGAGCCAACGGCCGACGATCAAGCTAAGTCATCGCACACCCGTCAATCGCGGGCAGACTTGGGCGGGACTGACGCTTTCCGGCGCCGACGTCACGGTCGAAGGCGTGCGCTTCGTCGTGGATGCAAGGGGCGGCGACTACGAGATGGTCGGTCTCCGCTTAATCGGACCCGGCCATTATCTTGTGAAAGACTGTGAATTCGTTCAAGTTACGCCATCGTTCGATCCGGTCAAGCGCATTGCATCGCTTCGAGCTGAAGCGACGGGAGGCCACCCCGTCCTGAAGCTCGACGGTTGCTGCTTCCTCGGTTTTGGCATTGTCGAGGAAGCTGCCCGATCCGACATGACTCAACCAGTTTCGTTGCTTCCTTATCGGATCGAGCGCGGCGGACAAGACGCTGTCGTCCGCCGGGGCGGTTTCCGAGTGGAGGCTCTGAATTGCGCGTTCGGACCCCATACTGCTGCATTTCGATTCGAGGAAAGTCCGGCCGCGGACGACGGCCGAACGGAATTGCGTCATTGTTCAGTCCTTTCAGGATCGGAATCGGCGGTCTTCGACTTGGCCGAGAAAGCCTCCGTCGATCTTCTCGTCGAAGCGTGTCTCTTCTCGCGTCCCGGTGAGTCGTCCGGTGGAATGGGCAGTGGTTCGCGATCGGCGCTCCTGATGCGGCAATCCTCCACGGGCTCGGCGGGGACTGTCACGTACACGGGCAAAGACAATCGATACCACAACCTGGACGGCGCCTGGCAGATCGCCGACGCGGTAGGATCCAGCGATTGGAACGATTTTTCGCGAAAACTGCGTGAAACCGGCGGGCACGACCAGCGTGCGCGCTTCCTGACGGAAAGCCCCTGGAAATCTCAGCTACCTCTCAAGCTCCTCGAACAACCGCCGCCTGCCCGGCCGGGCGAAGCGTTTCGACCGAATGATCGCCTTGCCGACCTACGCATTGCCGACGCGGGGGGTCGCGAAACGCTCGCCGGGGTGGAGCGTATCGCGGGCGACGATTTTACGGACGGTCTGCCGGGAGTGTCGTCGACCAAGGTCCCCGTTCTGGCGCAGCGGGAGCGCCTGGTCGATCCGTCTGCAGAAGAGGACACGGCACATCGAGTGTATAACCGACTGGAAGACGCCATCCTGGATGCCGCCGCCGGCGACGTGATCCTCATTCGGCATCGCGATCGCTTGCTCGTCGGACAGATGCGTCCGGGTAAGCGCACGGTGGATCTGACGATTCGCGCCGCGCCGGGTTGCCGGCCGGAGCTGGTGCCGACCGAGACGGCCGGTGAGGCGGCCCTCTTCAATTTTCGTGACGGTTGGCTGCGGTTCGAGGATCTCGATTTCCGCCTCCAGCCCGGAGACGACACCAAGTCGCTCGCGCTGGTATCGATGAACGGCGCCGGTCAGGTCACGCTGAAGGGTTGCGTCGTGACGCTGGAACCGGGGAGTTCAACCGCGCCGGCTGCGGTGGCAACAGTGCCCGCTGCCTCGCTTGGGATGGATGCTCGACCGCAATTAACACTCGAGGGCTGCTTTATCCGCGGGGCGGGCAGCGTCGTTCGCTATCAAGCCAACCGCGCCTTCGAGTTAAGAGCGCGGAACACGCTTGCCGTCCTGACCGGTTCATTTCTAAGCGTCGAGTCGAGCGCCGACTCCTTGCCCTCCGGACAGATGATACGGGCGACATTGGGCAGGGTGACCACCTACCTGACGGATTACTTGGTGAACTTGAAAACGGGACGGGAGCAGCGGCCGCCAATACCCGTGCAATTCGAAGCCAGGGATTGCCTCTTCTTCGCCGCCGCCGGTCGGTCGCTGGTTCACCTGGAAGGTCCGGAAACTAGCGAAGACCGGCTTCGCGAACGGCTGCTGTGGAGCGGCGACGGCAACGCCTACGGCAATCTAAGGGACCGTATGTTCGACCAGGCCGTGCCGAGTGACGAGATGGCCATGCCCGGGCCCGTCGTAAACGAAAAGAGCTGGAGAAGGCTATTCAAAGAGGATAGTAACGCTCGCTTTCTGCCGACAATTCAATTCGCCTCGCCGCCGTCGCCGGAATTCGGGTTTTCCCGAGTCGAGCCGCCACACCTGCGACCCGTGGCGAGCTCGCTCAAGGAAGTCGGCGCCGGAAAGGACATTCCGATGCCGGCCGCGGCTGAGCACTAGCTGGTGGCGTGTCACTGCTTCAATTTCAGTTGACACGCTCTGAGCGAAAGCGAAGGGCGTGGTAGATCCTGCAAGTGTTGCCACGCCTTTCACTGCGTTCAGGGCGTGCCAGCCGGGGCCAACCTACCGGAAAGCCAAGCGTTGACAGTCCATTAGAACGGCGTTCGTTCGACCGGTTCGCCAGCGGATCACTTTTTCTTCGCGGCCTTCGGCTTCTTCTTCGCAGCGCCCGTCTTTGCAGATTTGACCGGCGCTTTCTTTTTTGTCGCCTTGCTGTCAGTTGCCGTTTTTTTCTTACCGAAGATGGCGTCGTATCCTTCGGCGAAATTCTTCGTTTCAGCTAGCCCAACCCGGACGATGCTCACAGCTCATTCCTCCGTCAAATCAGTGGCTTCCCGGCGACTTGATACTCCTCCCGGCCGCAGCCGAGAGACTTTTAGTGCAAGTTCGGCCACGAGCCGGCTTCTATTCCAACGCGATCAAGTTTAGTGCCAGGGAGCTTCTTTGTCACGGGGGAGGGCGACGGGGCGGTTTGGCCCACTCGCACCGGGCAGCCGAGCCGCGGCCGCAGCCCTCTGCACCGTCGCGGAGCTCACGGGTCAACCGATCGCGTGACTCGGCGATTGATGAATTACGCGATGCCTTTTATATCTTAATCGAAATTGCCGGGATTTCGTGGGATTTTCTGTCCACCGCGAGGCATCGTTCGCGCCTTACGAAAAACACTGACACTCGCAGCTGAATATCCGACTTCAGCAGGATTTTTATTTGCCAGGACCGGAAGGTGTGGGATAAGGTTGCGACGGTGTGTCACTCACTGCCCATCGTCCTGACCCGTCGCGACGGCGGTTCAAGGAATGGAGGACACGACCCTGATCATGGGAAACGCGCTAATTCCAGTCACAGACGATACGCTGATTCGCTTGCTCGTCGTTGAGGATAATCCCGGCGACGTCGAGCTGCTGCGCGAGTCTCTCGTTGATACCGAACAGGACTCGTTTAAGCTATCGCAAGCAAGCGACCTGGCCACAGCTCTGCTTCGCTTGCGCTCCGATCCCTTTGACGCGGTCCTTCTCGACCTCTCTTTGCCCGACTCACAAGGTCTGGAAACTCTGACGCATCTGAAGCGAGAAGAGCCCTCCCTACCGATCGTCGTCTTGACCGGCTTGAACGATCGCGATACGGCAGCCCGCTCTCTTCGTCTCGGCGCACAAGATTATCTCGTCAAGGGAAAGATTACCGGCGAACTGTTGTCGCGCTCGGTTCGGTATGCAATCGAACGCCACCACTTGCTCGAAGAAGTGAACGCCAGCTCGCTGACCGACGAACTGACCGGACTGTACAACCGGCGGGGTTTACTCGCGGCCGCGTCGGTCTTGAACAAGACGGTCGCCCGTCAGCGGAAGTGCGTCACGCTGGCTTTTATCGACTTGGACGGCATGAAGGCGATTAATGACTCGTTCGGCCACGAAGCCGGCGATCAAGCTCTCATCGACACAGCCTGGCTGATGCGTGAGACTTTTCGCACCTCGGACCTCTTGGCCCGCCTGGGCGGCGACGAGTTCGCGGTCCTCGCCGCAGGTGGTTCCACCGATTGTGGCCACATACTCGAAGCACGGCTGCGCGAGCGCTTGCGGATCCACAATACCACTGCCGGGCGGGCCTTTACGCTTTCGCTCAGCTTTGGACATGCACACAGCGATCCCGGCCAACCTTGCTCCTTTCAGGAGCTTCTCGCGCGCGCCGACGCTCGGATGTACGAGAAGAAACGGAGTACCCGAAGCGCGCGAGACGGACGAATGACAGGCGCAGCGTCACTTCATTCAGCGTAAGCAATCCTCCGCCCGCGCCCCGAAGGCCCAAGACTCCCCTTCCCCGGTGAGCCAACTCGGAGTCGGCCATGGACCTCTTGAAAAGCCCGGTTGATGTCAACGATGCCGATGCCCGGACTGCACGATTGCAGGCGGACCGCAGCGACGCACAAACCGGCGCGGCACACGCACCGGTAAAACGTTCGGACGCTCGGCTGCCCTGCTACTTGTATATCTGCCGCGCCGATGGCTCCCGCGAATATGTCGGATCCGAATTCTGGCAGTTCACCGGACTCAAGCCCGGCGAGGTGGGAGAGGACGGCCTGAACGCCGTCCACGCGGACGATCGCGGCCGCGTCCGAGAGCATATTCGAGCTTGCCTGGCTGCAAAACGTTCCTTTTCCGATCAATACCGTTTTCGAAAGGCGGACGGCACGTATCGCTGGTTTGTCGATTGTTGTTCGCCGCGCTTCGACGCGACCGGCGACTTGATTGCCTGGTACGGCGCCTGCACCGACTTCGAAGACGAGCACCGCGCCTGTCAGGTTTTGCGACAAGCACGTGGAAATCTCGACCACATGGCCAGAGAACGGCGAGGACAAACCGATGCGAAAAACGGAGATGCCGCCAAACCGCTAGAAACCCCGGCGCTGGAAGAAGAATATCCGGGAATTGTCGGACCCGACAGCCGAGCCATTCTTCGAACGCTTGTGGACGTGTATTGTCTGCTGGAACGCGACGGCGTCATTCGCCGCTATGAGAACGGCACGATTTCATTCTTTCCTCCCGGAGAAGTCCTCAATCGCCGCATCCAAGAACTGGTGCCCGCAGCGATCGGAAAGCAGATCGACGTCGCACTTCGGCTGCGGAATTCACGGAGCTCGAATTCCGACTGTTCGTGAATGACGACGAGCGCTGGTTCGAGGCCAGAATTACTCCTTTGACGGATGCGACACTCTTCTTCTTCGCACGCGATGTCACCAAGAGTAAACGCGCCGAAGAGAGCTTTCGCCAGGTCGTGGAATGGACGTCGACGGGAATGATTCTGATCAATCGCGACGGCGCCATTTGCATGTTTAATTCTCAGGCTGAACGACAGTTCGGCTATGGCCGAGGAGAATTGATCGGCCGTCCCATCGAAGTGCTCATCC
>Ga0326727_10015409_pt1 | contig 16410 bp, 14 predicted proteins | sample MB2enrmetagenome_FD_207643 | JGI IMG/M metagenome (GOLD analysis project Ga0326727, IMG submission 207643) | Lab enriched peat soil microbial communities from McLean, Ithaca, NY, United States - MB29MY | ecosystem: Environmental > Terrestrial > Soil > Wetlands > Peat | place: USA: New York...
AATGTCCAGCAAATCCTTTACGCCTCCCGCCGCCCGCAATCAGACCGACGTCTTCGCCGTCCACGGCGCCGACCCCGAGATCCTAGCCTACGCCATGGCCAAGTACTCCCGCTCGGCCCTTTCCATGCGCGAGTCGCTGGCTGAAATCAGCTCGCAACGCGCCGAGCAGTTCCTTAACACATTCTATTTTCAATACGGCCACCGCTCCATCGCCGACCTGGCCCACATCTCTCTGGCTCTGGAGCGGCTCAGCCTGCTGGCGGCCATCGTCGTGGTGGACGAGCAGCGCTGGGACGGCCAGGAGCGCTCCACTCGCTACCAAAATTTTCTCAAATCCGGCTGGTTTTTCCCTGATTTTGGCCCTGACTCCAGATCGTCTCAGCTTTATTCCGAGACGATTACTAGTCTTTTTGCCGCTTACCAGCGCACCACCGAGGCTGTTCTGGCGGCGCTGCGCCGGCGCGTTCCCTGCCCGGAGGGGATGGAGCCCGAGGCCCAAGAAAAATATGCTCGCACCCTCCGGGCCCGCGCCTTCGACGTCGCCCGCTACCTGCTCCCCCTGGCCACCAACACCTCGCTGGGCCAGATCGTCAACGCCCGCACCCTGGAAACCCAGGTCTCCCGCCTGCTCTCCCACCCCGCAGCCGAGGTTCGCGACCTGGGCCTGAAGCTGCGCGAGGCCGCCACCGGCCCCGCCTGGAGCGTGAACGCCCAGGCCGGCCAAGCCTTGGTGGAGAAGATTGCCGCTCTCGAAGCCCGGGAAGCACTGGAGGATTCAGGCCGGGATGGGAAGAGTTCAGGGGCCGGCGAGGGCTCGGAACTTCGAGAGGGTGCGGGCTCCAGCGCTTGCAGTGGCGAGCCTCAATCGGCCAGGACTTCAGCCCCCGAGGGGACTTTGGCCGCCGAAGCAGCCAGCCTGCTCACCCGTGAGGTCCGCTCCGCTCCCACGCTGGTAAAGTACGCCCAGCCCAACGGCTACGAACTTGAGACCCGCGCCGAACTCGCGCTCGCCGCGAACGAAATTCTCAAAGAGTTGCCCATCGCCGCCGCTCCGGTCGTTGATCTGGTTGAGCGCACCGAAACCCTCGAAGTCGAGTTGGCCGCGACGCTGCTGTATTCGGTGAGCCACCACCCCTACCGCCAGATTCGCGACCTGGCAGCCTCGTTTCCCGAGGCCCGCATTGCGGAGATTGTCGAACTGGGCCTGCGCCACCGCGGCCGCCACGACGAAGCCTTGCGCGCCTTCCACGCGGGAGCGGCCCTCCGCTTCGACATTTTTATGGACATCGGCGGCTTCCGCGACCTGCACCGTCATCGCCGCTCGACGCAGATCATCCAGCCTTTCACCGCGCTGCACGGCTACGAGGCCCCCACCTGTGGCGACCTAGGCCCGGAGGTCAACATCCTCGCCGAAGCCGGCATTCTGCCCGATTTTCAATCCGCCATCGAGCAGGCGCACCGCGCCAGCGCCGAAATTGCCACTAGCCAGGCTCCCGAGGCCGCTCAATCCGCCCTCTACCTGCTGCCCCTGGCCACCCGCATCCGCGCGCTCTTCAAAATGGACTTCGCCGAGGCCCAATACATCATCGAACTGCGCTCCGGCCCGGCTGGCCACTTCAGCTACCGCCGGGTCGCCTGGGAGATGTTTTTGGCCCTTCAGCGTCAGCACCCCTCCCTGGCCAGCCACATCCGCGTCACCGACTTTACCCAGCCCATCGACCTGCTCCAGCGGTAAAGGCGCTGCTCCAGTCGAGCTGGTGAAGGGTACAGCGCTCGCCAACTTGCCGGGCGACCCACATCTGGCTCGTTCTTTGAACTAGAGCATTTTCGCTTTTACTGTAGACTCCCGTGCCCCATCCATTTCCGCGTTTGTTGCGGAAATGGGTGGGATACCAATGCAATCCAGGTCTACACAATTTCCGAAAATGCTCTCGACGCGGGAAACCTCCAACTTACTGGCGCGCAAGCGCCGTCTGCCCCACCGCAGGTGGCTGCTAGAATCTCTTGAGAGTCCAAGCCATGAGCGTAAGAGCACTTTATCCCGGCACCTTCGACCCGCCGACCAACGGTCACATCGACCTGATCCAGCGCGGCTCCAAGCTTTTTGACCACCTGACCGTCGCCATTCTCAACAATCCGGTGAAAGACCCGCTCTTTTCCGTCGAGGAGCGGGCAGAGATGCTCCGGGAATCGACCGGCGAACTGGGCAACGTCTCGGTGGCCACCTTCGAAGGACTCACGGTCGAATATGCTCGCCAGATTGGCGCCTCGGTCGTGCTGCGCGGCATTCGCGCCATCTCCGATTACGAGTACGAATTCCGCATGGCGCTGATGAACCGCCGGCTGGCCCCGGAGATTGAGACCGTCTTCCTGCAGCCGGCCGGCCGCTACTCGTTCATCAGTTCACGCATGGTGAAGGAAGTCTTCAGCTTCGGCGGCGACGTCATCGGCCTGGTGCCGCCCAACGTCTTCAAGCGCCTGCGCGACCGCATGGTCAAAAGCTGACGCAGACTGAATTCGATCGCGCAAAATCAATTCTTTGCTCGCCCTGCGGCTTTCCGCTGGCTCTAAAATCTGTAAAAATGGAAAGTATTATGACCACTGGCTCTTCTTCGCACGTTTTTGCCGACCGCATCGGCCGTATCGAGGTTTCTGCAACCATGGCCGTGGCCGCCGAGGCCGCCAAACTGCGCGCCCAGGGTGCCAGCCTGGTGGATTTCGGCGCCGGGGAGCCGCACTTTTCCACCCCGCAGCACATCAAGGACGCCGCTATTGCCGCCATTAATGCCAACTTCACCCGCTACACGCCGGTGCCCGGCATTCCCGACGTGCGCAAGGCCATTGTCGAGCGCCACGCCGCCGACTTTGGCTCCGACTACGACATCTCCGAGGCCGTCTTCACCACCGGTGGCAAGCAGGCTCTCTTCAACGCCGTCCAGGTGCTCGTCGATCACGGCGACGAAGTGATCCTGCCCGTCCCCTACTGGGTCAGCTTCAAGGACATCATCCAGTACGCTGGCGGCAAGGTCGTGCTGCTCGAAACCCAGGAGGCGGAAAACTTCCGCATCACCGCCGACGCCATCGAGAAGGCCGTCACGCCGAAGACCAAGGCCATTATTCTGAATTCGCCCTCGAACCCGGCTGGCTCAGTGGTCTCGGCCGAGGATCTGGAGCGCATCGTCCGCCTGGCCCATGAGCGCAAAATCTTTTTGCTGCTGGACGAGTGCTACGCCTACCTGAACTACGCCGGCAAGCCAGTCTCCGGAGGCTCCTACACCTGGGCCAAGGAGCACATCGTCATTCTCGGTTCGCTCTCGAAGACCTACGCGATGACCGGCTGGCGAGCCGGCTTTGCGCTGGCCTCGAAGGCCGTCACGGCCAACCTCAGCAAGTTGCAGTCGCAGTCCACCTCGAACGCCACCAGCTTTGTGCAGAAGGGCGCCATCGCCGCCCTGACCGGCTCGCAGCAGTGCGTGGCCGAGTTCCGCGCCGAGTTCATCGACCTGCGCGACTATATGCTGGCCAAACTGGCGGAGATTCCCGGCCTCACCTGCACCAAACCCGAGGGCGCCTTCTACGTCTACCCCAACATCAGCGCCTTTTTGGGCAAGGGTGGCGTAAAGACGGCGACCGAGCTGGCCACACGGCTGCTGCACGAGGCCCACGTTGTCACCGTGCCCGGCGAAGCTTTCGGCACCACCCAGCACATCCGCCTCTCCTACCCGGTGACCAAGCAGAATATCGACGAGGGAACCCGCCGCATGGGCGAGTTCCTGGCCAGGCTGGCGTAGAGCATTTCTCTCAGAGGTACAGAGTCTGAATGAAGGCATAGAGTCTGGGTGAAGGTCCAGAGTCAGGATGACGGCATAGAGTCTGGGTGCCCCATCCAAGCCGCGTTCTTGTTTTTGCGGCTTGGGTGGGATAGCACAATGCACGCTGGATGCTCCATCCTAGCCGAGTTCTTGTTTTTTGGCGGCTAGAGCGTTTTCGGAAATTGTGTAGACCTGGATTGCATTGGTATCCCACCCATTTCCGCAACCAACGCGGAAATGGATGGGGCACGGGAGTCTACAGTAAAAGCGAAAATACTCTTGGGCGGGATAGCACGATGCACGCCATGCAGGGACGCTGAAGATGCTCCCAGCCCATCGCCTTTCAAGCCTTCAAGCCCCGGTCCGCCAACTCTGGCAGGCCGGGGCTTGAAGCTTCTCAGCGCAGTTTGAAGGCCTTGACGGCGATGGCGTTGGGAGCGCGGCCAGCCGGCAGCAGCGTAAAGAGTGAGAGCGAGCCAGTGCGGACCACGGCCACGTCATTCGAGCGGCTGTCGACGGCCAGCAGCAACTGGCCAGAGGCGGAAAACGCCAGCGCCGCGGGGCCGTCGCCAACGTGAGCCGAGCCGGCGCGCTTGCCGTCGTTGATCGAGTAAACGGTTACGTACTGGGAACTGAGGTTGGCCACATAGAGCAGGGCGTTGTCGGCCGAGACCAGGCCGCGGACCGGATTGTCGCCGATCATGGTGGCGCCGCTCACGTCATCGGTCGAGGTGATGACCTCGGAGGTGGAGTCGGAGAGGGAGTTCAGGGAAAACAGTTCGCCGCCGTCGGGTTTGAGGGCCAACTGCACCGGGGCCTGACCGACGTCGAGCAGCGCCTCCAGGCGGTCGGGCTGCGCGGGAATGGATGGTGCGGAGCCAGGTTGAGCCGGATGGACTTCGGCACGGGCCAGCGCGATGGCCATGATCTGGTGGCCAGCCGAGCAGGCGGCGAAGGCCTTGGAGGAGTCGGGAAGAATGACGGCGCTGGCGGCGCCAGGACAGCCCTCGAAGACGGCCCGCTGCTTGCGAGTGGCCGTGTCTATCAGGCTGACCGAGTTGCCCAGGCGGTTGGCAACGACCAGCGTCTTGCCGTCCGGTGATAGACGGGCGTCGTCCGGCCCCTGGCCGGCGCCGATGACCGCGACTTCGCGCCGCGCCTTGAGGTCAACAACGGAGACGTTGTTCGAGCCGGAGTTGGCCACGTAAGCCAGGTCGCCGGTGGGGTCGATTTCGATGGAAACAGGCTGGCGCTGGACGGCGATGGTGGCCGCGACGGTGTTGTTTTCCGCGTTGATGACCGAGACTGAACCCTGTCCCCCGGCCTGACCGCCTGTTTGTCCGCCAGTCTGCGCGCCAACCGCCCCCGAGTTGACCACGTAGACCTCGTTGCGGGTGGGGCTGACGGCCACGGCCACCGGATCCTGCCCGACGGCGATCTCGCGGTCCACGCGCACGTTGATCACATCGAGAACGGTGACGGTGCCGCTGCCGCCGTTGGTGACGTAGGCGTACTCGCGGTAGTTGGCCGGGTACTGAGGAAAGTCGTGGGAGCGGCAGCCGCCCAGAGCCAGAGCCAGCAGGGCGAGGGCAGAAAAACTGGCGATCGAGCATTCAAGCTCCGGCCGCCTCGACGCGGATTTGGCCTGCGGCTTCCCGGCAACTAACATAATGTTTCCTCGAACCATTAGTCTAATGGCTGCAAGAGCGAAGGGCAATTGACTTGAGGGCGCGGATGCCGTTGGTGCGAGGCGCGGAAGGCTTCGGTGCGGAGTTTGGCAGCCATAAATGCACCGGTTTTCATCGCGCGTGGCCGGTCGAGTGGTTTGTTGATTGCTGCCCTGAAGCCACAACCGCTCAGCGGCTTTTTTCAGCCCAGCAGTGAAGAACGGCCGCGAAAGTCCTGAAAAGCCAAGCCGTATCCAGACGGCGATGATCGCCATCGGGAACAACGGGAGAACTGCTATAGCCGATGCGAAAAACCGCGTGCGTTTCGCCTGGACAGGAATTGGCGAATGGCTGCGGCAAGTTTTCCCACGGCGTGCACCATCGCCAGCCAGCAGACGGCGGCAAATGGCGGGGATGGCGGCTCCGGAGGCCAGAGGGTTGTTCTTGGCTGCGCGATGGAGGGGCAGGGTTCCTCCCGCATCTCCATCTTCTGCTCCTGGGCGGCCTCGGCATGACGCGCGGCCATCCCGGCCAGGTACTCGGCTTCGTTGTAGCTCTCCCGCTCACGCGCGGCCTGCGCACAAGCAAAAAGACGGGCTGCTTCCTGGCGATGATAGTCGGCGATTTCACCGAAATTGGCGGGCATGAGTTTTTCTTTCTTGAATTTTCCCGGTTGCGTAGTTTGTTCGGCAGTGTGGGCCTGGGCTTCAACCGCTTTGCCTTTCGGCAAAACTCAAGAGCAAAGAAGGGGTCAATAGCTGCTCTTGCACATTTGCTTCCAATGAAGTCATCGGAGAAATTAAAAACGCTTTAAGTTTAAAGGAGATTCTTGGCCGGAAACAGAGGTTCTGGCCTTCATTTGCCGGTGGAATGTGGAAAAAGATTTGCCAATAGAGGGATTGGATCGAATTCGGCGCTGACAGGGACAATTTTCTTCAACAAATTTAAAATAAACAGAATAGTAGAATGATGCGGGAGCAATTGCGAAGTTTCCCCCTCCGGGAATGACTCTTGCGGCAATGCTTCGGGCTGGAAAGCCTCCGCCTCCGGGGCAAAGGCGACCTGTGGATTAACAATTTTAATGGAAAGCGAAAGGTGAAACTGCTTCAGCGCGGGCCATGAGCCGTGCGCGACGTTTCACGCTTTTGCGCCCGCCATTTGAGGCCCAGCCAGACGAGGTAGCCCAGTTGAATGGCCCAAGTGACGGCGTAGGCAGCAACGGTGAACTGGTGGTCGAGAATGGCTCTTGGGTCCATAGTTTCCTCGCGCGGTGAGAGAATTGCCCGGAGGGCTGTCTCAAGCTCCAAGTGCAACAGGGTTGATTTTACTTGACCAGTGTTTGACGAAGTCGAAGGCACCTACCGGCAGGAACAGTTCGGCGGGCGCTTTCCATCCGAGCGACTTTCTTGGTCTAGCGTTGAGGCTGGCAGCGATGTCATCGAGTTCGTCCTGCGAGTAGCCGCGGAGGTCTTCTCCTTTGGGCAGATACTGGCGCAGCGGTCCGTTGGTATTCTCAGCGTTTTTAATCAGGTTCCAGGTCCTAACAGGACCTTCATCACGCAAAAAAACCACGCACGGCCAAGGGCGACCCTGGCCGTGCGTGGTTTTGCGACCCGTTTTTAGAAACTCATTTGGAATCTGGGCGTGAAACCTGGGCAGCTCTTGGAAGCTGCATCCAAGCCAGCCCATGACTACGCGGCCTTGGCCAGAACCAGGGCCTTCAGCCGCGCATTCAAGCGGCTCTTGTAGCGGGAGACGGTGTTGTCGTGAAAAATCCCCTTCTGCACACTCTTGTCGAGCATGGAGACGGTCTCGCGATACTGCGTCTGGGCAGCCGCCACGTCGCCCTTGACGAGCGCCTCGCGGAGCGCGCGCAGGCTGCTGCGCACACGGGTGCGGTTGGCGCGGTTCACCGCGGTGCGGGTTTCGGTCTGCCGGGCACGCTTCAGCGACGATACATGGTTTGCCATTGCTCTTCCTTGATCTAAGACCCTGATTTCAGGGGGGAATGATGCGGGGCCAGAATGCTGCTCTATCCGCATCCCTCGCAATTACTTAGTCTACGGGAAATGAGGCCGTGGGTCAATGAATCCTGGAATTTGACTTGGAATCCGAGGCTTCGACCTGCTGACTTAGAGCGGAACCAGAGTAAATGTGTCCTTACAAAGAGTCTAGAAGATGGCTTTTTCTTGATGAAAAAGCCACTCGGCGGGCTTGCTTCCGGGGTATAGCTACTCTGGTTCCGCTATAGGCGCACGCATCCCGAAGTTGCGCCGCAATCAAGGCCAAATCTCTCAAGAAAACGGGCCTTGCCAGGAAGAAACTGACCCTGCCGCGGCAATTTTCATACAATTGCGCGGCAGGGCAGCCCTTCTACGCCAACAGACCGCCGGCCTACAGCCCCAGCAGCCGGAGCACGTGATTGACGATGATCAGATCCTCGGCGGGAGGGATAACGCGCACGGTGACCGGCGAGTTCTCGGCCGAGATGACCGCCCGGCCGACCGAGTTGTTGCGCACCGGGTCGAGGATGATGCCCAGAGCGCCCAGGCCGGCGCAGATCTCTTCGCGGGCATGGTAGGCGTATTCGCCGATGCCGCCGGTGAAGACCAGCATGTCCAGGCCCCCCAACTCAGCGAAAAAGCCGCCGATCCACTTGGCGATGGTCCAGTTGAACTTGTCGACGGCCAGCCGGGCCTTGGCGTTGCCGGCCTCGATGGCGTCGCGCAGCGCGCGCATGTCGTTGGAGAGGCCGCTCATGCCCAGCAGGCCGGCCTTCTTGCTGGCGACCACCTCGAGCCGGTCGGCGGCCTCGGCGGCGCTGGTGGCCGTTTCGGCGATCTTGCGCAGGATGAACAGCAGCACGCCGGGGTCGATGTCGCCGGTGCGCGTGCCGCTGATGATGCCGCCGGTAGGCGTCAAACCCATGGATGTGTCCACGCACTCCCCGTTGCGAATGGCGGAGATGGAGGCTCCGTTGCCCAGATGGGCGACGATGAGCTTTTCCGGGACGTGAGGCTCCAACTGGTGGACGATCGACTCGTAGGAGATGCCGTGCGCCCCGTAGCGGCGGACGCCCATCGCCGAGTACTCCTCGGGGATGGGCATATGGGTGACCACCTCGGGCATGGTGCGATGGAAGTAGGAATCCAGACAGACAAAATTGGGCACGCCGGCGAACAGGCGCAGCGCTGCGCGCATGATGTAGCAGGCGATGGGGGTGTGCAGCGGCGCGAAGGCCGTATAACGCTCCATCTCGTCGACCAACTCGGGTGTAATGAGCTGGTTCTCCTGCACCGTGGGCCCGCCGCAGACCATGCGATGGCCGATAGCCACCGGGGCGGGAAAATGGCCGGAGTGGAGCGCGTCGGAAACCAGTTTGAAGGCCACGGCGGGGTTGGGCAGGGCCGGGGTCTGATCGACCAGCTTTTGGCCCGCGGCGTCTTTGATCCAGAACTTGCCCAAGGCGGTGCCGATGCCGTCAACCGCGCCCTCGAAGAGCTTGGCCCGCTGGCCGCCGTCGGCCTCATAGACGGAAAACTTGATGGAGGACGAACCGCTGTTCAAAACCAGTACAGGTAAGGAATCCATGCGTAAAAGCCTCTGAAATGGAGCTGAGCGAGTCAGTTGGTTAACCAGTCAGCAAAGCAGCAAGTCATTAAGTCAGGGGGTCGGAAAGCTTGCTGGTTACTTTTGGCAAGTTTACGGGTTCGTGAGCGGATTTCACATTGCCGAATCCGCTCCGTTGGCATATTGGCAAGCTGGTTTCGCGTCGCGAGGCCGGCTCCCGGTAAGCGAGTTAGTTTTGTGGCCAGCGCCAGTCGCGGATCTCCGGCAGGTCGTCGCCGTTTTCCGCCACGTACAGGTGATGGCGCTGGATGGCCTCGGAGTACCATTGCTCGGCGGCATCGGCCTGGCCGCTGAGCCGCGGCACGCGCCGGATGGCGTCGAGCGTCAACTGGAAGCGATCGATGTTGTTGAGCACGCACATATCGAAGGGCGTGGTGGTGGTGCCCTCTTCCTTGTAGCCGCGCACGTGGAGCTGGTTGTGGTGGTGCCGCCGGTAGGTGAGCCGGTGAATCAGCCACGGGTAGCCGTGGAAGGCGAAGACGGTCGGTACCGCGGGTGGAAAGATCTGGTCGTAATCCTCGTCGGTGAGCCCGTGCGGATGCTCGGAAGGAGGTTCGAGGGCCATCAGGTCCACAACATTGACGACCCGGATTTTGAGGTCAGGCGCCAGCTTATGCAGCAGCGTTACGGCGGCCAGCGTCTCCAGCGTGGGCACGTCGCCCGCGCAGGCCATCACCACATCGGGCGAGCCCTCGTCGTTCGATGCCCACGGCCACACACCAAGTCCAGTAGTGCAGTGGGCGACCGCCTCGTCGATCGTGAGCCACTGCGGGGCCGGCTGCTTGCCGGCGACGATCAGGTTGATGTAGTTCTTGCTGCGCAGGCAGTGATCGGCCACCGAGAGCAGCGTATTCGCGTCCGGCGGCAGGTAGACCCTCACCACCTCGCCCTTCTTGTTCACCAGATGGTCGATGAAACCGGGGTCCTGGTGCGAGAAGCCATTGTGATCCTGCCGCCAAACGAGAGAACTCAAAAGATAATTCAGAGACGCGATCGGTTTGCGCCAGGGAATCCCCCGCGTCACCTTCAGCCACTTGGCGTGCTGGTTGACCATCGAATCGACAATGTGGATGAAGGCCTCATAGCAGGAGAAGAAGCCGTGGCGGCCGGTTAGCAAATAGCCCTCCAGCCAGCCCTGGCACATATGCTCGCTGAGCATCTCCACCACCCGGCCGGTCTGCGAGAGATTTTCGTCCACCGGCAGCGTTTCTTCCATCCACTCCTTGCCGGTTCCGGTAATGACGTCGCCGAGGCGGTTTGAGGCCGTCTCGTCCGGCCCAAAGACGCGGAAGTTCTTCTGCTCCTTGTTGGCTTCCATTACGGCATGCAGCAGTTGCCCCAAAACCCGCGTGGATTCAATGTCTTTCTGTCCGCGGCCCTCGATTTTGACCGCAAAATCGCGGAAGTTGGGCATTTTCAGCGGTTCCAGCAACAGGCCGCCATTGGCGTGGGCATTCATTCCCATGCGCCGGCGGCCCTTGGGCGCAATCCCGGCCAGCTCGGCGCGCAGGGCGCCCTTTTCGTCGAAGAGCTCCTCGGGCTTGTAGCTGCGCATCCACTCTTCAAGCAAGCGCAGGTGGTCGGGCTTCTCGCGCAGCTCGGCAAAGGGAACCTGGTGCGCGCGCCAGGTGTTCTCGACCGGCTTGCCGTCCACAAACTTCGGCCCCGTCCAGCCCTTGGGGGTGCGCAGAATCAGCATCGGCCAGGCCGGGCGCGCGAGGGTTTCGCCCTTGGCCAGGGCTTCGCGGGCGACCCTCTGAATTTCCGCGATGCGGTCGAAGATGCGGTCGAAGATGGCCGCGGCCTGCTGGTGCATGGTCTCCGGGTCGTCGCCTTCGAGCGTAAACGGCTCATAGCCGTAGCCGCGCATCAGGCTTTCCAACTCCGCGTGCGGAATCCGCGCCAGCACTGTGGGATTGGCGATCTTGTAGCCGTTCAGGTGCAGGATGGGCAGCACGGCCCCGTCTGTCGCCGGGTTGAGGAACTTGTTTCCGTGCCAGCTTGTCGCCAGCGGGCCGGTCTCGGCCTCGCCATCGCCCACCACGCAAGCCACGATCAGGCCCGGATTGTCGAAGGCCGCCCCGTACGCATGGACCAGGGAGTAGCCCAGCTCTCCGCCCTCGTGAATCGATCCCGGCGTCTCCGGGGCCACGTGGCTAGGGACCCCGTACGGCCAACTGAACTGGCGGAAAAGCCGCTTGATGCCGTCCCGGTTCTGCTCGATGTGGGGATAAATCTCGGTGTAGGAGCCTTCCAGGTATGTGTTGGCCACCAGCCCCGGTCCGCCGTGGCCGGGGCCGATGATATAGAGCAGATTCAGATCGCGCTCGCGGATCAGCCGGTTCCAGTGCACATAAAGGAAGTTAAGCCCGGGCGTGGTGCCCCAGTGGCCCAGCAGGCGCGGCTTCACGTCGTCCAGGGTAAGCGAACGCTCCAGCAGCGGGTTGTCCTTCAGATAGATCTGGCCTACTGAGAGATAGTTGGCGGCACGCCAGTAGGCGTTCATCCTGGCCAGCAGCTCCGGGCTCAGGGGGCCTTTACTCGTTGCCTCGCTCACAAATCCACCTCGTCAGGGCAAATTTTAATAATTATAGAAGCCTAGCATCCGCTTGCTGCTATCGGCGACAGATATTGAGTGGCGAGACTGACGTGGGCTCATTCCATGGGGCTTGTTGTGGGACTTGCGAACATTATGGGAATGGGCGGGCGGGAGATAGGGAAGCTCTGCACAAGATCAGTTTTGAAAGGGCACGGCTTTAGCCGTGCCGAAGGAAGAAACAATAGAGTTGTGGCTTTAGCCACTGAGGGAATGTAAATAATTGGGAATACTTTCCCTCTGGGGCTAAAGCCCATGGCCTTTCAAACCGTCTGGCGGCACGGCTAAAGCCGTGCCCTTGCAAAACAGCGCAACGCGACCTTGCGCAAAGGTTCCTCAGGGGTGGAGCGCCGGGTCTAACTTTTGCTCTTTCCGCCGCCCGCCCGGCGGCGCAGCCACTTGGCCAGCCCCAGCGCCCCCAGCAATCCGCCGAAGGGAATGCACATCAAGGCGACGATCAGGGCGAACCAGCCGCTGTTGGTGCTGGCTCCGGTGGGCGAGAAGCCGCCCAGCATGGTTTCCAGCAGCGCGGCGGCCACCAGCCCCGCGACAAAGATCGAGCCGCCCCATTGCAGCAGTTGGCGGGCACCATCGCCGGGCGGAATCGGGCCGGGAGTGGTTGCATTCAAAGGCTTGCGGCTGGCGGACATAACTCCTTCTATCCCTGCGCCAGGCGCAGCATGGCGTAGGTGACGACGCCGGTCACCGAAACGTAGAGCCACAGCGGGAAGGTCCAGCGGGCAACCCTGCGGTGCTGCGGAATCCGGCCAGTGAGCGAGAAAAAGAAGGTCACCAGTACCAGCGGCAGCGCCACGATGGCCAGCAGAATGTGGCTGGCCAAAAGCGGCAGATAAACCAGGCGGAAGGCCGCGTGAGCCGGATAAAAGACGTCGCCGTGCAGGTAGTGGTGCAGGATGTAGCTGACCAGAAACAAGGTGGAGAAGGCGAAGGCGGTGAGCATGAACGCGCGATGGGCGGCGCGCAGAGCCACAATGCGCTGGGGCTGCCGACGGCGCGCCTTGATGAACCGGTAGCCCACCACGAGCGCGGCGGCGCTAAGGCCGTTCAGCAGGGCATTGAGCGCGGGCAAAAAGGTTAGCCGGTTACGGGATGCGTCGGCCGCCGGATGAATATAGATGAGCCAAAGAAGAAAGAGGCTGGCCGCCGCGCAGACGGCGAGGATGGCGGCCACGGCGGCGCAGGTGCGGGATTGTTGTCCGGTCACAATCGTCATCATCCTTCAAAATCTCTCCGAAAACCAGACGAAACTGACGAATGCCTCAGAGCAATCGCATTTGAAATTTGAGCGAAGACTGAAGGGTACGGGCTTTAGCCCGTACATAAACAGCGCAAAATCTGTTGGGCTTCAGCCCCTGAGGGACAGCCTTTGTGTGGGCTTGTCCTTAGTTTTGGTGGGTGCGTGGTCCAATTCCATTAATAAACTACAAGTTCGCACACGTACTGTCTCCCCTCAGGGGCTAAAGCCACCTTCTTTTCAGTAAATTAACGTACGGGCTGAAGCCCGTACCCTTCAACGATTCAAATGCGATTACCAGGACGAAGACCGTTTGGGCTCGTCTGCCAGAGTCCATTTTCGCGCAAATTGGGAGTTTCCCGGCTGGGGAGTTTCCTGACCTGGCAGTTTTCCCGGCCACGACGGAAAGCAGTCGAATTTGCGACTTCCCACTCCGGGGCAACGGACAAGGGGCCTACTGGCAAGCAGGTTGCCAGGCCCGATGGAGCCGGCCGGCGGAGGCTTCTTTTGCTGCACCGATTATGGTGCGGAATTCCATTGTTTCCTGGCTCCGCTGTTGCACAACTTGGTTCGCGATTCTTCCGGTTTTTCATCGGTTATTTTCTTGGATTGTAGGGAAATCATCGGGTTGTATCTATTTTTTCACTTGACAATTATGGTTCCCTTCCAAGAAAGTAGCACTAATTGCGGTGCGAGTTTGCGCCGCGGAGGCCTGCTCTGGCGCTCCGCACACCGCCCATGGCAACTACCCCGATCAACGTGGAGACACGCGAAGTTGTGCATTGCAGATTTTGCAAGCTGATTCAGTTCAGAACCAGCAATCTGCTCTGCAGAAGATGCCACAGGCCCTTGGAAGCAGAGGCGCCTGTTCGGCTTGGGCCTGTGCCGGTTGACCACCACCTCGTGGAGTCTTCGGCGGCAGCCGGTTTGAAGGTGGCCGGCCAGGTGAAGGAGATCCGCCGCGCACGCCACCTGAGCCAGCGCCAGGTGGCTGGGCGCATGCAGGTGCCCCGAACCTACATTTCCAAGATCGAAAATGGCAAGGCCATCCCCACGCTGAGCTCACTGGAGCGCCTGGCCGCGGCTCTGGGCGTGGACGTACGCCAACTGGTCGGCGATGCCCGCAGCCGCCGCGACGAGGAGGTGGCGTTGATCCTGGCCGATCCATTGTTGGCCGAGATCGCGGCCTCGCTGCCTCGCCTGGGGCCGCTGCACCGCTCGCTCCTGCTGGGCGCGGTGCTCGACATGGCCACGGGACGCCGCCGCACCGCTTAGAGCCGGGGCTTTCGGCGGAGGGCCTACAGCCCTTTGGCAAATATCGCCCTGTTTCGGCGGCGAGCAGGCCCGCTGTTTGCGCGGAAGTTCTTCGCCTGGCGGAGCTTCTGGAGCCAGGCGAGGACAATTGCGGCGCATGGGCGCTTGTGCTACGGTCGAAGACAGGGCGTTCAGGCTGCCGGTGCAAGCCGGAGGCGTGCCCGGAACCGGCTGAAAGCCCGAAAGCGACTGTAGAGGCAAATCCTTTGTATCCTGCTGGCACGCTGCGCATCGATGAGCTGAGCGCGGAGGAGCGCGCAATCTACGCGACCCTGAAGCCCACGCACCTGCCCGAGCATGTGGCCATCATCATGGATGGCAATGGCCGCTGGGCCGGCCGCCGCTCACTCAAACGCTTTCTGGGCCACCAGCAGGGAGCCAAGAGCGTGCAACTGGTCACCGAGACCGCCTCGCGCATCGGCCTTCCCTGGCTTACCCTCTACGCCTTTTCCCTCGAGAACAACCTGCGCCGGCCCCGCGCCGAGGTCAGCTTCCTCATGCGCCTGCTCAAAACCTACCTGGAGAGCAACCTCCAGCGCATGATGGACAACAACGTGCGCATTCGCTACATCGGCCGCACCCGCGAGCTGCCCGCCGAGGTCCAAGAGAAGATGGCTTGGGCCGCGGAGGCCACGGCGCGCAACACCGGCACCACCCTCACGCTGGCCCTCAACTACGGCGGCCGCTCGGAGCTGGTGGACGCCTTCCGCGGCCTGGCGGCCGAGATGAAGGCGAAAAACCTCAGCCCCGACCGCATCAGCGAGGAAGACATTCACCGTCACCTTTATACGGCGCATATGCCGGACCCCGATCTGCTGATCCGCACCTCGGGCGAGATGCGCCTGTCGAACTACCTGCTGTGGCAGCTCGCGTACACGGAGATTTTCGTCACTGAGCGGCTGTGGCCCGATTTTCGCGGCATCCATCTGCTGGAAGCCATCGCCGATTTTCAGCGCCGGGAGCGCCGCTACGGCGGCCTGGGCGAGGGCTGTGGCGATGTGGACGAAGAGGCCGGGAAGGTGAAGATCGCGGCGGTCTGAATAGAGCGGAACCAGAGTAAATTTGGCTTATTTTCATCGGAATCAGGCGGGCCGGAGGCCAGTTAGCCGCCACACGCCCACCCCGGCGGTGTATTCTCAACCCTGAATGAAACGCGTACTGACCGCTCTCATTTTGATTCCCCTGGTCCTGCTGCTGGTCTTTCTGGGCCCGCGGTGGCTGGTCACGCTGGCCGTTGCGGCGGTGGCCATGCTGGCCGCGTGGGAGTACCTGGGCCTGGTGGAAAAAACCGGGGGCAAACCGCCGCGCATGGCAGTGCTGGCGGCCATTCTGGCGCTCTTTGCCGGCAACTTCGCCTGGCCCGACCTGACCGCGGCCATCGTCGGCTTTCTGAGCCTGGCCCTGCTGGTTTATTGCTGCTTCTCCCGGCCCGTCGAGCAGGTGATGGCCGACGCCTCGGCCTCTGTCTTCTGCCTGCTCTACACCGGATTCACGCTGATCGCCTTGGCCGTTCTGCGCGGCGACCAGGACAGCAACGGCCCGTCGCTGGTCACTTTTCTGTTGTGCGTGGTCTGGGCCGGTGACATTGCCGCCCTCTATGTGGGCCGCGCCTGGGGCCGGCGCAAGCTGGCGCCCACGCTCAGCCCCAACAAAACCTGGGAGGGCGCGCTGGGCTCGGTGGCCGGCAGCCTGCTTGCGACCGGCGGCCTGCTGGGCCTGGCTCACTTGCTGACGGCCCGCTTCGACTTGGCCCGGCTCTCTTACTCCGAAGCAGCGTGGTACTACTGGCTGGGACTGGCCGTGGTGGTGAACGTGGCCGCGCAGGTGGGCGATCTGGCCGAGTCGGCGCTCAAGCGCTCGGCGGGGGTCAAGGACTCGGGGGCTCTTTTGCCCGGCCACGGCGGCGTTCTGGACCGCATCGACGCACTGCTTCTGGCCGCTCCGGTGCTCTGGTTCGCGCAACTGATCCACCTGCGCTTCTGAGCCGTTTGACTGGTCTGGCTGAGTCGGAAGCGGGCCAGGGCATCTCGAATGAGCGCGTAATGGAGTGGCTGGATAGCTGGAGTGCGCGGCAGGAACTGCCCGCGCCGAAATGAAGATTCTCTGGTCGCCCACGGCAGTCTCAGATCTGGAGTC
>Ga0326727_10015410_pt1 | contig 16410 bp, 15 predicted proteins | sample MB2enrmetagenome_FD_207643 | JGI IMG/M metagenome (GOLD analysis project Ga0326727, IMG submission 207643) | Lab enriched peat soil microbial communities from McLean, Ithaca, NY, United States - MB29MY | ecosystem: Environmental > Terrestrial > Soil > Wetlands > Peat | place: USA: New York...
GAGCCACGGGTCGATTCGAACGCGGTCGCCATCGCCGGAACGACCGTCTCCGAGGCGAGGAGGTTGCCCTGGCAGGAGAACCCGTCGCCGAGGACGTGACTCGCGTTCGCGAGACACTTCTTACCCGTCCAAGCGGCCGCCCGGCCACGGCGGTCGACCACGCCGAGCTGCCGGTGCTCACGCTTCGGGTCCGGGCGGGTCAGACGAGCGACGACCTCGGAGGCCGTCAGGCCCTTCCTCAGGAGCGCGAGTCCGTTCGGACCGTACTGGTAGTTCGACATCGCCTGGGTCGCGATGGCTCCGACCCGCCATTCCGCCCACGGCACGACGGCGCCCACCGCGAGAGGCTTGGTAGAAACGGCCGCTCCCCAGTAGACACGCTCCGGGTCGCACGCGACAATCGAGAACGTTCCCCACGAGCGTTGACCGTACACGACCTGGGCAGGTCGTGGCTGCTCATGTAGCGAGCGGTGGAAGATGGGGCCTTCTCCGCCTTCGAACAGCGCTCCGCAGCTCTGACGCGCGGTCGACCCCGGTGGCTCGGGGGGCGCGGGGGGGTCAGTCTTCGAGGTAGTGACGCAGCGGCTCCCAGTAGTACTGCTTCCACCCCTCGCGGATATCGGCGAAGTCCCCGGCGGGAATGCCGAACTGCTCGAACGCGATGCGCGTACCTCCCCGGACCTTCGAGAAGGCGAACTGGGCAATCGAGTAGTGGTCCTTCGGCCACCCCTCGGAACGCCAGGCAAGCACGAGACGACGTCCCCGCTCGGCGGCGACCACGAAGCCCGTGAGGGAGCGACCGTAAAGCGCGAAGGCGCTCCCGACGCGGGCCGAGATCTTCGCGGCTTCCCCGGTGAACCGGGCGTGCTCGGCCGGGTCGACCAAGGCGTCGTAGACATCGTTCGGGGTCGCCTTCACCGTCAGGGTCTGTCGGAGGTTCTTCACGGCCATCGGTTCACATCCCGTCGGCTCTTCGCCGGTCCGCGCGTAGCCCTTGCGGGCGCGGCGGACCGGGTCGGACCCGTGCCGCGGGGGGTAGCCGGGACCCTTCTAAGGTTTCTTAGGTGCGAACCGGGCCATGAAGTGAGGCAATCGCTCCGGTCGGTAGGTCATCGTGAGCCCCCGGATGCTCGCTCGCCTCTCGTAGACCCGGGCGACTACATCTCCCACGAACGTGAGATGGCTCGCCGAGTACACACGACGGGGAATGGCGAGCCGGACGAGCTCGAGCGGTCGCTGCTTCTGCGACCCCTCGGGGAACATGATGGCTCCCACCTCGACGGTGCGGACCCCGCCTTCGCGGTACAGCTCCACCGCGAGGGCCTGACCGGGGAGGTCCTCGTCGCCGAGATGCGGGAGGAAGCGGTCCACGTCGAGGTAGATGGCGTGGCCGCCGACCGGGTGGAGGAATGGCACGCTGTGCCGGTCCAGGAGGGCGCCGAGATACCGGACCTGGCCGATGCGGTGCTCGAGGTACTCGAGGTCCATCCCCTCCTCGAGCCCGACCGCCATCGCCTCCAGGTCCCGTCGGGCGAGGCCCCCGTACGTCGGGAACCCCTCGAACAGGATCAGCGCCTCCTTGAGGCGTTCGGCCAGCGCTGCGTCGCGCACTGCGACGAACCCGCCGATGTTCACGAGACCGTCCTTCTTCGCGCTCATCGTCGCGCCGTCGGCGAGGTCGAAGAACGCGCGACCGATCTCGGCGATCGAGCGCGATCCCATCCCCGGCTCGCGCTCGCGGACGAAGTAGGCGTTCTCCGCCCACCGGCACATGTCGAGGTAGACGGGCACGCCGTGGGCGTGCGCCACGCGGGCCACCTCGGTGAAGTTCGCGAGCGACACCGGCTGCCCGCCTCCGGTGTTGTTCGTGATCGTCACCATCACGAGCGGCACCCGCTCCTTCCCTTCGACCGTCAGGAGGCGGTCGAGCGAGGCGGTGTCGACATTCCCCTTGAACGGGTAATCGCTCACGGCGTCGTACGCCTCCGCCACGGCGAGGTTGACCGGGGTCCCTCCGGCGTGCACGACGTGCGCCTGGGTCGTGTCGAAGTGCATGTTGTTCGGAACGATCTGCCCGGGGTGGCAGACGGTCGAGAAGAGGAGGTGCTCCGCCGCGCGTCCCTGGTGAGCAGGGACGATGTGCGGGAACCCGGTGATCTCGTGGACCTTCGCCTCGAAGTGGGCGAAGTTCCGGCTCCCCGCGTACGTCTCGTCGCCCACCATCATCGCGGCCCACTGCCGGTCGCTCATCGCGCCGGTTCCGGAGTCGGTCAGCAGGTCGATGCGAACCTCGTCCGACCGCAGGTTGAAGAGATTGAATCCGGCGCGCTCGAGGGCGGCCTCCCGCTGGCGTCGGCTCGGGTTGGGCAGCCGCTCGACGACCTTCGTCTTGAACGGCTCGAACGGCAACGCCACGTCCGGAGCGGGCATGCGAGCTCGGACCGGACCCACCTATTTGAGGCCGTGCGGACCGTTACGCGTAGGGAGTTACAGTCCCACTCGGGCCGGAATCGGTCGAAGAACCCAAACGGCGTGGGGGGGTCGAAACCGGACGAGACCCTTAAGAGTGGGAGTCGATGCGGGCGCGAGGCTCCATGGGCGCACCACCGGGATATCCAATGCCACCAATGATGGCGGTCGAGCCGCCCGAAGTACAGTCGATCAAGACGATGTTGCACATCGCGAAGATCCTCGCGATCATCCTCGGGATCCTCGTGCTGCTCGGCGGCATCGCGTACGCCGCCACGATCGCCTTCCTGTCGACCAACTGCTCGGCCTATGGCAACTACTGCGGGAGCGCGGTCGCCGGCGCCCTCATCGGCGCCATCTACCTCGTGATCGCAGGCGTGGTCGCGATCATCGTCTACATGCAGATGAACTCGATCGAGTCCAAGGTCAACGAACACCAGTACGAGGCCGCAAAGTCGCAGACCTTGATCTGGATGATCATCGGGTTCATCTTCGGCATCATCCTCGGCATCATCCTGCTGATCGCGTGGCTCAAGTTCGACCCGCTGATCACCTGGCAGCGGAGCCAGGGTGGTGCCCCACCACCCGGCTACGCGCAGTTCGCCCCTCCGCTGTACGCGCCCCCAGCCGCGGCGCCCGCCCCGGGGTATGTCGCCCCGCCACCGGCAGCGCCCACCCCCCCTCCCCCGGCGCCCCCGCCGGTGGCGCCCGCGGCGCCGTTCTGCGTGAAGTGCGGTAAGCCGACCACGTACATCGCCCAGTACGGTCGGTACTACTGCTACGCGGACAATCTCTACGCGTAGAGCGGTCCCCTCCCGGGGACGGGCCAGCGTCGCGCCTAGCTATGGACGTCGTCCCGGCGCTGGGCGCGCCGTTCACTCCCGCGCGAGTTCCTTTCGGAGCTCCAGGAAGAACGGAGCCCGGGCGTATCGTTCCCACCAAGGTTCGTGTCCACAACGCTCGAGGACGACGACCCGCGGGTCCACGCCGGCCCGACGCAGGGGCTCGACCACGCCCTGGAGCGGATGGGGGTCGGCCGTGCCGTGTAGGACGACGACCGGGGCTTGGACCCGGCGCAGCGCCCGGACCAGGGCTCCCGACCGACGCATCTCGTCCGCCTCCGCCCAGACGGCCCGGAACGTGGACGGGTCGGTCTCGGCTTCCGCCGGTGGGTGGGGCACGAGCTCGTACGAGTCCGCGACCTCCGCCAGCTCTCCCAGGCGACGCAACGCGGAGGGCGAGGCCCGCGACGCCGGGTCCGCGAGCCGGTGCTGGATCTCTTCGAACTCGCGCCACTGGCTGCGGGTGAGCCGCTCGCGTCGGTGACGACGGATCTCGGCGGCGTATCTCGCCTGGAACGGGCCCGAGCCGACCAGGACGATGCGGCGAACCTTTTCCGGGTGCTCCCCGGCGACCAGCAGCACGAGCCAGGCGCCCCAGGAATGGCCGACCAGGGTCACCGGCGGGGAAGCCCAACGGTCGATCTGCGCGGCGAGCTCCCTCACCTGGCCCGCGACCGTGCGCGCGCTCTGCCACGGCTCGAGGACGCTGACGGTCGAGGCAAGCTCCCGCGCCACAGGGGCCATCGTTCCGGGAGCGCCCGGGCCGCCGTGTACGACCACCGTGCGGAATGGGGGGGTTCCGTAGCGGCGCGGAGCGCCCCGGCTCGACGTCATACCGGGGTCACGGGGGTCGGAACGCCGTGAAGCGCCGGCGCCCAGCCGAGCCCCCGGAGACGCTTATCCACCTCTTCGAAGGCGTGCAGGTGGTGGCCGCAGAACTCGACCTCGAGGACCGCAGCGCCGTCCCGGTGGTTCCCGCGTTCCATTCCCCGGACGGCGCACCGGAACTCCGCCGGTAACGAACAGCTCACGTCGATGTCGGAAACCTCGTAGTGAGAGAAGTAGCCGGCCGGGATCGCGTGGCGGAATGCCGCTCGGACATCACAGAGGCCCATGGTGGCCTCCCTTCCCTCGCGAATACAAGGCTCCTGCGCTCGACGTCTCGGGGTCCCGGTCGCCCCGGATTCGCGGTCGGCGCCCTGTCAGCGGGCCAGGAACCCAGCTCGGGAAGGCGTCGGCTCTGGGGTTGCAGAAGATACAGGTCGAGGGTCTCGAGGGAAATGGTTCACTCGCCGCTCCGTAAGGGGCGGCGAGTGCAGGCGCTTTCGCGCCTAAGCGGTCGCTGTCGGCTCAGGGGCCGGGTCGGCTTCGTGCTCGGCCTTCCTCGGAGTGCCGAACGACCGCAGGAGACGGCCCAGGCGGGCTCGGATGCGTCCCTTGGGACGGGACGTTTCCGAGACCACCGAGGCTACCCAACGGCAGTCCTCGCGTGGGAATTCGCGCGCGGCGAACTCCCTGACGCTAGCACTCCGGGGAAGGGAGCGCGCAGCAAAGCCGTCTCCAACGATCTGACCTGCCAGCATTCTCTCCCTCCTCGGACATTGCCTCAACGTATCGACTTCGGGGGGCTACATAAGGGCGCCGTCGAACCGGAACGGGGTAGACCCCCTCCGGTAACCTGGGAACCCGCTCTTGACCTGGCCCGGCTGCATGTGTCAGACATCTGTCTGACGGGAAGCTGGTAGAGCAGGTCCCTTCCGGCGTCCTGAACCGCAGTAGCACTCCGCCCGTGCCTCATCCTTAAGAGACGACCGCGGAATCGGGAGGTCACGAGCGGCGACCTTCGGGAATACGAATCTGGCCTGCGCCAGGTGCTTCGGCGCATCGAGAGCCGCACGGCCTTCGCCGAGGCGATGGCCCAGCGGGTCCGAGGGGAGAGCATGACCCTCGACTCGAAGTCCCTCAGCACCTCCTCATCCCCTCCCTTGCGGGGGGTCGTGTTCCGCGCCTGGTCCGGGACGCGGTGGGTCGAGACGGCGGTCTCCGGGTTGGACGAACGCGCTCTTGCGGGTGCGGCAGAGAGCCTCGAGTCCCAGTTGGCCGCGGGTCGGTCGGGATCGCCTCCGCCCGGACCTTCGGCGACCACGGTCGGCTCGTTCGACACGGCCCCGAAGCGTCCGATGCGAGACCTCGGGACCGAGGGCGCCCTCGCGTGGGTCCGAGAAGTGTTCCGCTGGCTCACCGACGTCCCGACGATCAAGTTCGCTCGGGTCTCCCTAAACTGGGCGGACGAGGAGCGGTACTACCTCAACACGGCGGGAGCCAACTGCTTCCAACGCCTGAACCGCGTGCACGCCGGCGTCGTTCCGGTGGCGATCGAGAACGGGCGTTCGGAGTTCGACGCGTACAGCGTCGGCCGCCTGGGAGGCCAGGAGGTCCTCGATGCGATCCCCGAGGCCACGGCCCGTCGGGTCTCCGAGGGGGCTCGTGCGCTCCTGAACGCCAAAGCTCCCCCGAGCGGGCTGATGAACGTCCTGCTCGACCCCGGGACCACCGGGACGTTCGCCCACGAGTCATTCGGCCACGGGACCGAGGCCGACCAGTTCGTCCGGAACCGGTCGTACCTCCAACCCCTCCTCGGCCAAATGGTCGGGCCGGAGTCGCTTACGATCGTGGACGACGGGTCGCTGCCGGGCGCGTGGGGTTCCATCTACTTCGATGACGAAGGCCACCGGAGCCAGCGGACGCTGCTCGTCGACCGCGGGCGGTTCGTCGGGGCGCTCCACGACCGAGGGACGGCGTTCGCGCTCGGTGCGACCGCTACGGGCAACACGCGGCGTGCGGATTTCCTCGGGCAGGCGTTCGTGCGCATGACCAACACCTCGGTCGAACCCGGGGACGGGAGCTTCGACGACCTGGTCCGCGAGGCGCGGGACGGGGTCGTGCTCGAGCGCTGGGTGAGCGGTATGGAAGACCCCCTCGGGGGCCGGATGCAGCTCAAGGTCCTCAAGGGTCACCGGATCGAGAGCGGGAAGGTCACCGACCTGGTCTCGGCCATGGCACTCTCGGGGAGCGTGCTCCAGTTCCTCCGGGACATCCGCGGAATCGGAAGGGCCGAGGATCGGTTCATCGACGCGGGCTTCTGCGGTAAGGGATACGGGGACATGCTCCCCGTCGGCGACGGCGGAACATACCTCCTTTCTCGCGCCCTGGTGGGGCCGTCATGAGCGCTCCCTCCGACCTCGCGGTTCGGGTCGCCGATCGGTTGCGCGGCCTCGCAGGCCCCTGGGATGTCTTCGCCGAACGCTCGCGCCGGTTCGAGATCCACCTGAACGGTCTGAGGGTCGAGCTCACGCGGGGCCCCATCGTGCTAGAAGGGTACGGGCTGCGACTCCTTCGGGCCATCGACGGCCAGACCGGGATCGGCTATCAGGCGTCCACCGACCCTTCGGACGAAGGGGTCCGCTCGGCCGTAGACGACGCCGAGAAGTTCGCCCGGTTCAACCAGTTCCCGGCCCAGCACCCCGAGCTGCCGAGCGGACGTCCACCGGCGGGTTCCGGAGCGACGATCGTCGACCCGGCCCTGTGGGCCGACCCTACCGGCTCTCTCGAGGGATTCGCCGCGGCCCTGTTCGCTGCCTTCGAGGGGCGAAAAGGCGTCGTCCCAAGCTTCAGCTCGGTCAAGGCCACGCTCGTAGAGACCTCGATCGCCAACTCGGCCGGCCTCGCCCACACGTACACGCACACGGTGGTGGAGACGGAGGTCGCGGTCAAAGCGTTCGGAGGGGCCGAGGGGCGTCCGCCCGGCGAGTACTGGTTCACCAGCATCGGGCGGCGTCTCGACGCCCGGCCGCTCCCGACGCTCGCGGCGGACTGGTCCCGATTCGCGGAGGATGCCCGGCACGCCGGCTCCACGCCGAACGGCGAGGTCCCGGTCGTCCTCCCCGCGGAGGTGCTGGCGGGAATCGTTCCGAACGTGCTGCGCTTCCAGTTCGGCGCGGCGGCCCGCCTGAGAGGCCTCGGGGTCGATTCGGGGTCCCTGGTAGCTATCGAGGGGTTGAACGTCTTCGATGACGGACTCCTCGACTGGGGGATCGGGTCCTCCCCGGTCGACGACGAGGGAACCCCTCAGCGGAAGCGGGAGCTGATTTCGAAAGGGCGGGTCTCGGAGCTCCTCTTTGACGTCCTCCACGCCGACGCGCTCGGCGCCAAGTCCACGGGAAGCGGCGCCCGGACGAGCGGGATCGACCCGAGCGCGAGCGTCTCGCGGAAGTTCACGCGGCGTCCCATGCCCGACGCGAGCACGATCGTGATCCCGGCGGGGGACGGCGGGACCGACGCGGAGGTCGTCGAGCAGGTCGACGACGGGATCTGGGTGCAACAAATCGGCTGGGCCGAGCCGGACGGGCTCTCGGGACGGTTCGGGGGAGAGATCCGGATCGGGTATCGTATCCGACACGGAAAGCTGGCCGAGCCTGTGCGGGGCGGTACCGTTGGCGGCGTCGTCGTCGCCCGGGAAGGGGCTCCGTCGATGCTCCGCGACCTTTCGGCCATCGGGTCGAGGCCCGAGCTCGTGGGGAGCCTCTCGAGCCCGACCCTGTTGATCCGTTCCTTGCCCGTCTCCGGAGACGGCCTCCCGTCCGCTACAGCCACGCCGTAGCCAGCGGGAAGAGCCCTCCCGGACCCTCCCTCGGGCCGAAAGGACCCCATCTCGTTCCGGGACCGCGGGCTGGGCCGCCCGCCAGACTATTTGCCGACCGAGGCCGTCCTCGCGGGTGTGACCTCCCCTACCTCGGACCTCCTTCGGGGGCTTCGCGGACGGGCGATGCCGCGCCCGAAAGCCCGGTGGATCGTCCCGGGGGTCGTGGCGTTGGTGCTCCTCATCACGATTCCCAGCGCCCCCTTGGGAGGTCCGCCGAACGACCGGGGTCAGGGTTCTGGCCCGGCTCTGTCGGGCCAAGCGCATGGAGCGGTGGCCGCCGTCTGCGGCGGGGCCCCGTCGTGTCCCGCAATCCCCGGGCTCTCCCGCGAGGCGGGAGCGGCCGACCCGGCCAGCTACCACCTGAACCACACCCTGGCCTGGTCGCAGGTCGCCACACCCCCGGTCGGTTTCGGGGCGGGCGGCGGCATGGTCGCCAACTCCTCCTCTGGGGTAGCGGTTGGTTTCGGCGGGGTGAGCTCAGGCGTCCTTGTCAACTCGACCTTCGCCTATACGGAGGCGACCAACCGGTGGGCGCGCCTTCCCACCTCGGTGGCGCCGACCCCGCGGAGCGACTTCGCCTTCGCCCTCGACCCGACAACCGGTATCGCGGTCCTCTTCGGGGGGCTGACGAACCTCACGACGCTGAGCGTCTCCAACCAGACCTGGGTCTATCACGTCGGTTCGGCCCTTTGGACCCTCTCGACGCTCGGACCGGTGCCCGCGCCCCGCGAAGCGGCCGCCTTTGCCATCGATCCCGCTCTCGGGATCGGCTTCCTGTACGGCGGGTGGAATCGAAACTACTCCACCACCGGATCGCTCACGTACTCCGACCTCTGGGAGCTCAACCTCTCGTCGAACGCTTGGTCCCAGCTCATCGTCCCGGGACCAAAGCCGCCGCCGCTCGAGGGGGCGGCGATGGTGTGGGACCCGCAGGCTTCCGTGATCGAGATGATGGGCGGCTGCTACCCCTGCAGTTCCGCCGTCTGGCAGCTCAACCCCGCGACCTTGCGATGGGCCGAACTGGCGACACCGCCGGTCGCGCCCGCTGCCCGCGCGGCGGAAAGCTGGGCCTACGACCCGACGGTCGACGGCGACCTCCTCTTCGGAGGCACGAACGGCGTGACCACCTTCAACGACACCTACCTGTTCTACCCCCTCAACGACACCTGGGTCGCTCAGACGCTCCCGTCCGGTCCGTCGGCCCGCTCGAACGCCGCCTCGGCGTTCTTGGACGTGCCGAAGAACGAAACCTGGCTCTTGGCCGGAGGCCAGTCGGGCGCGGTACCCTACACGGACCTGTGGCGGCTGTCCGCCACCTCGAACCTGACCCTACAGGTCGTGAACGCCTCTGACCCGACCTCACCGCTGGCCGGCGCGCTGGTGAACGTAAGCGGCCGAAGGGCGGGGTCGACCGACGCCACGGGCTATCTCAATCTCACCCAGGTCGACGTCGTGGGGCCGGCGCTACAGGTCACCGATGACCCCTGGTTCTACTCGGCGAACCGGACGCTGTGGTTGCCACCCGGCCGACCGACGGCGCTGACGGTCGCGCTCTCCCCGGAACCGCTCGGGACCGTGCACCTGCTCGTCAACTCCTCCACGGGCGGGCCGGTTTCGGGCGTGTTCGCCAATCTCACCGTGGATTCCGTCCGCATCAACCCCCACCCGGTCGTCACCAACGCCTCCGGGAACGCGACCTTCGCCGGAGTCCCGCCCGGCCGGGTGAACCTCACAACCAAGGCCTGGCCGTGGCGGTCGGCGTACGTCACGGGCGTCCTACCGCCGGGTGGGGTGCTGAACACGACCATGGAGATGTACTACGACCCGGTCGTGTTCCTCACGCTGTTCGGCCGCCTCCCCGGGGGGATCAGCCTCCTTCCCATGGCCTTCGCGCCGGTGTATCTCAACGGAAGTCTGCTCGGCTTCACGCAATCGGACGGGACCCTGACCAGCACGACCTCCGCGTTCGGCCTCGTTCCGATCACCGGAACGGCTCCGGGATTCTTCTCCTCCACTCAGTACCTGGCGGTCCCGTTCACCGGGTCGGTCAGCATCACTCTGGTCCTCCAGTCGCTGCCGCTCGGCGTCCTCGTCGTCGCGGTCGTCCGCGCGAGCGACAGTCTCCCCCTCGGGGGTGCCACCGTCACGGCCACGACCACGATCGCCCTCGCGTTCGGGTCGTACGCCCAGACCAACTTCACTGACGACGAGGGCATCTCCGCGCTCTCGCTCCCCGAGGGGCAGTACCTCGTGACCGCCTCGGCGCCGGGGTATCTCTCCTCCTCGGGAGTGATCACGAACGTGACGTCGGGTCCGAACGTCCCCCTCACGATCCGCCTCACGATCATCCCCCCGGCCAACGTCTCCCTCCTCGTGCGCGACCGGAGCAGCGGCGCGCCGATCCCCGGGGCGAACGTCACGTTCGTGGGCATTCTCAAGGGCGAATCGAATGAGTGGGGCTACTACAACGAGACGAACATCACCCCGGGGACCTACGTCTGCGAGGTCTCCGCGCCGCGGTACCTGGAGAACGTGACCACGTTCTACCTGGCCTCCGCCGAGAACCTGTCGACCACCGTCAACCTGACGCTCCTGCCCCTCGTCAGCGTCGTCGGTACGGGCTGGGGATTCAACCTCTTCCCCGGCGGGCTATCGGAGCTTTGGCCGTTCCTGCTGGCCCCGTTCCTCCTCGTCCTGGGAGCCTTCGTCTTCGCCTCCGTCCTCCGCGGGGAACGAGACGAGGACGGGACGGCCGCGGGCGCGGTAGACTCCCCCCGGAAGAAAGGAGACGCGGTCCCCGACCGCCCGACCGAAGCCCCGTCCGGGACCCCCCCGTCCTGACCGCTCCTCAGGACCCGGGCTAGGCGCTGAGCCCACCGAGCTGCGTGAGGCGGCGGGAGAGCACGAGAGCGACCACCACGAACGCGCCGACGGTGCCAAGCACGAGGGCGAGCAAGGCATACGAGGGCGCGCTCACGGCGAGGGCGACGAACCCCAGGACGAGGGCGGCCATCACGAGGAACGCCCCGAACCCCGGCGTCCCCATCGCTTCGGGAGCGTGCGGGAGGGTCCGGGTCGCGAGCGCGTCGCGCTGGCCGGGGCGAAGTCCCAGCTCCTCCGAGACGGCCGGGCTCGGGGCCGGGACCGGCTGGCGCCGAAGCCAGCTCCACGGGAGCGGCTCGTCGAGCGCGGTCCGAGGGGAGGCCCATGGGAGCACGACCCCGGCGAGGCCAAGGCCTCCGAGCGCGGCGTAGACCACATCGAGCGTGCTCTCGAGCGGCATCGAGGGCGGGCTGACGCCGGTGAGGACGTCGGCGATCCCCCGGACCTGGCCCGCGAGGACCTGATTCACTCCCTGCAGGTACTGCCCGCCGGCCGAAGCTCCGGGCGGCGCCGCTCCGATCGACGCGAGCCCGAGGAGACCGATGAGCAGGGCCAGTTCGAGCGCGAGCACCCGGGCGCCGGGCGACACGTTGTCCCGCCAGGCGTACTCGAGCCAGAGGAACGGCGATCCGACCGCGATGCCGCACGCAAGGTCGAGGACGGCTCCGCTCCCCAGGGAACCGTAGGCGACCGGCACCAAACTCACCACCACGAAGCACAAACGACCCCACCAGACCCAGGCGGGCCGGCGCAGGAGACCGAACCCGGTCGCCGAACCGAAGGCGAGGGCGATCCCGAACCCGAGGGGGAAGAGGAAACTACCGGCCCAGAAGTGCTGGAGCGTGAGCAGGCCGGCGTAGAGCGGGGCCGGGTAGACGAGCACGGCCGCCCACCAGCGGTCGTTCATGCCGGGCCACCCCCCGACGTGGTCCAGGCGAGGAGCTCAACGGCGACCTCCCGGACGAGAGGAGCCGGGTAACGGATCACGACGGCCCCCGCACCGCGGACCCGGCTCACGCCGAGCTCCACCTGCTGCTCCACCGGGGCGAGCGCGAACCCCATCGTCCGCCTCGCGAGCGAGTCCGGCCCCGGCGGGAACAGCGTGGCCACCTCCGGACAGAGCGCGACCAGTCGGTGGCCCCGCGACCGTAGCTCGGCGATGGCTCCCTCGACCGGCCCGTCCACCGTGAGGAGCGTGGAGAACAGGACGATGGTCGTCGGGGCGGAGACGTGCTCCTGGGCGGCGGCGAGAGCGCCCGGAAGGTCGAACCGCGTGGGGGCGAGCGCGACGCGACCGAACGCCTGAGTCAACCGCTCGGCCCCGCTCGGCCCGCGCTGTGGAGGGACGTATTCGACCGGCTGCTCCGCGAACGTGAGGAGCGCGACGCGGTCCGACCTTCCGATCGCCTGGCCGGCGACGACCGTCGCGCCGTCCACCGCCTGCTCGAGACCCTCGGAGCCGGGGATGCCGAGCCGCATCCCCCAGCCCGTGTCGAGGAGGAGGAGGAGCTCCGGGTGGGCCTCCTCCTCGTGCTCCCGGACGTAGACCTTCTCAAGACCCGAACGGCGCCAGGCGATCTTGCGAGCATCGTCCGAAGGCTGGTACTCCCGCAGCGACCGGAACTCCGCCCCCGGCCCGACCCGACGGCGGTACGCCTCGCTGGGCCCTCCGAGCCCGGGGGGGATCGCCTCCGCCTGCTCGACGGAGAGAGCCGGCGTGACCAGCACGTCCCAGCGGTTCTCGAGCTTGGTCATCCGGAAGGCGAGGCCGAGCGGGTCGTGCGCGACCACCAGCGTCGGTCCCACCCGGAAGCGGCCGCGCTGGCGCGGCCGGTACACGTAGGCGAGGCGCACGGCGGTGGAGCCGGGCCACCAGGTGAGCAGGCGCGGACTGCCGAGGACGACCTCGAACGCCTCGGGCTGGGGGTCGAAGACCTCGAGGTAGGCCGAGCCCGGTCCGACCCGCTCCAAGTCGAGGGCCATCGAGCCGACGCCGTCGATCCGGACCTCGGAGCTGTTCTCGAACCGTTGCCAACGGAACCAGGCGGGGCCGAACCCTCGCGTCGCCCGGTCGAAGGCGAGCAGCTCGGTGGCCGTGAGGGAGAGGACCGCGAGGGGGACGATCAGCAAGAGGAGGTTCAGCGTGACGAGCCCGATGAGCAGGGCGCTCAGACCTCCGACGAGGGCGGACCAGCCGAGGGGGCTCAGCACGATCCGGGAGCTCGCCATGGGGTCCGCTCAACGCGGCACGGGGACCTTCGCGAGGTTGTCCGAGAGGATGGTCCGGATCACGGCGAGGCTGCCTCGTGGGTCCCCCGGCAGGAACCGCGCTCCCCGGAACTCCGGCCGGACGATGATCCGGTGGTTCAGGATCGGGAAGAGCAGCTCCTGGACGTCGTCCGGGATCAGGTAGGCGCGCCCGGAGAGGAACGCGGCCGCGCGCGCGGCGCGCATGAACTGCACGGCCGCCCGGGGGGAGCCTCCGGCCTCGAGGCGGGCGTCCGCGCGCGTCGCCCCGACGATCTCGACCACGTACCGTACGATCTCTTCCTCGACGTTCACCGACCGGATCGATTGCCGAAGGCGCTCGATCTCGCCGGCGGAGAGGACCTCGGAACCGGCCGGGACGTCACCGGGGTCGAGCTGCGAGCGCACGATCGTCGCCTCGTCCACTGGGTTCGGGTAGTCCATGATCCAGCGGAAGAGGAACCGGTCGAGCTCGGCCTCGGGCATCGGGTACGTGCCCTCCTGCTCGAGCGGGTTCTCCGTGGCGATCACGAGGAACGGCCGCGGCAGCGGGTAGGTGCGCCGGTCGACCGTCACCTGCTGTTCCTGCATCGCCTCGAGGAGCGCGGACTGGACCTTGGGCGGGGCCCGGTTGATCTCGTCTGCCAGGACGACTTGCGCGAACACCGGTCCCGGGCGGTAGACGAACGACCGGTCCTTCGGGTCCATCACGAGGCCCCCGATGATGTCGGAGGGCAGCATGTCGGGAGTGAACTGGATCCGCTGGAACGAGAGACCGAGGGACCGTGCGAACGTCCTCGCGAGGTACGTCTTGGCGATCCCGGGAACCCCCTCCACGAGCACGTGGCCTTCCACGGCAAGGGCGATCGTCAGCGCCCGGACGACCTCGTCCGCGCCGATCACGGTCTGCGCGACCGCGCCCTGCAACCGGGCGAGGAGCTCGTGCGCTCCGCTCGCGGAAAGCGGCGCAACGGCTCCCGTCGGTAGGGGGTCGGCGGCCGACACGTCCTCTGCCAAGGCGGGCCCGTTCGTGCTCGGGTCATCCGGGGCCCGGGTCGGTTCGCTCACGAGGACCTCGATAGCGTGGGCCAGAGGGACTCTACCTCAGAAAGCTCCTTCTCGAACCGCTGCCGCGCCCGCGTCCGCCACACCGGTCGCCTCCACCGGGACCAGAGGTCGGTGCGGGACGGGTCCTCGGCCCGAAAGGCGAGCGAGTAGGTGGCTTCCAGCGCTCGCACCTCCCGGCAGGCCCGGTCGAGCACGGGGTCCCACTTCGGCCGCGGAAGGATAGCCGGCCGCCGGACCTGGCGCAAGGAAAGGTGGTGACCGCGCGTAAGCTCGAGCAGCAAGCGGTCGCGGACGGTGAGGATGCCCCCGGTCAACCTGCCCTTCCGCAGGTCCTGGTCCAGCCACGCGTTCGGGTCGACCTGCCAACCGTGACGGACGGCGTAGCCGTGGAACCGAGGGGGGCTCGCGGGCCGGCTCCACAGGATCCACGCGAACGCGCTGCAAATCGCGATGAGCAACGGGACGGCGAGCACGAGCGGCCCGGTGAGGACGGTCGTCACGTCTTTTCCCCCTTGGCCAGCGAGCGGAACAATCGATCGTACCCGGACCGTCTTTCGTAGGCCCTCCCGTTAGCGCCCGCTTGGAACTGGGGATCGTGGATCCGTGCCAGGACGGTCTCCGAGTACAACTGCTCGAGCAGCCCACGGAGCGCAGCTGGGTCGCCGTCCGAGAGCCGTCCGAACTTCACCGGCTCGTAGATTCGGTAGAGCTCGGGGAGTAGCTCGCTGAGCCGACCCATGTCCGGACGCAGGAACTCCCTCAGGAACTGCCGGTCGGAGCACGAGGGGGGCACGGCCAGACCGTAAGCGTGGACGGTGCCCTCGAAAGCTGCGCGGTACGCGTGCAGGACCGCCTTGACATACTCGCCCTTCTCGAGGAGGTCGCGTTCCGCCCGGAAGGTCGGACTATACTCCGGCTTCAGTTCGCCCGCGGGGACACTCCCCGAGGGCTGGTTCGTCCCGTCCCCGGCGGCCGTCGCGCTCGACCCTTCCCCGGCCCGCGGAGGGCTCGCGGGGGTCTTCCCACCGGATTCGGACGTACGGATGCCCGCGAGGTGAAGAAAGGCGCCCGAGATATCTCCTTCCGACCCGCTCCCGATGCGCCGGTGGCTCCTGCCTTCCCCCTGGCGAAGGACCGGGCGGACGAAATCCGGTACGCGTCGGCCTGGGCGCGCGCCCCTCTGCGGCGCATCTCCAGGATCGCCAGCCGACCGAAGGGAACGAACGGGCGGCCGACAAATCGGAAAGGTTCCGCTAGGGAAGTACGCTGGAAACGGTCCCCGTGTACTGGCCGACACCCATGACCACGAAGACGAGTCCCTGCCCCGCGGGGTCGTTCATCCCCATGTCGATGCCGATGTAGTCATAGTAGGTGAGCGGCGTCGAGGGCGTAGTGTCGGACGAGTAGGTCCACGTCGCCGAACCCATCGACATCAGTCCGTTGGACACGGCGAATTGAGCTAGGACCACCCCCGAGGCATTGAATACCGTGAACCCAAGTCCCTCGGACTCGTGGGACACATCTCCGGCGGCCGTCAACACTTCGAACGCCACGTCTTGGAAGGTGACCGTCGAAGCTTCCACCATCATCGTATACCCCGAATGGCCCGCGGCGCATCCGTTCGTGGCGAAGGTGCTCGGAGCGGAGCACGCAGCTTCGGTCGCACCGCCGACGGCAAACGCCGAGCCGATAGGACGAAACTCCGGCGGAGGGATCGAAGTTGTCCCGGGCAGGAGGACGAATACCCCGACTACGGTTCCGACGAGGAGCAGACTGACGACCACAACGACCGCGACTATGACGGGGTCGGTGAGGTGACCGGCAGCGGGTCTTGCGCCGAGTCCCGGTGGCGGGGACCTCGCAGCCAAAGCCGCTCCCGGAGCGAGCGGCGGTGCCGAAACCTGTGCGTACCCGCAGCTCGGACAGTAAGCGCCCCCCGGGACTAGGGGCCAACCGCACCGTACGCAGTGGAGCGGCTCCATCGTTCGAACCCGGTCTGCCGCCGACTCGGAGGGTCGCGGGAGGACTTGAACCGTTCGGCGGTCAGGTGATCAGCGTGAACGACACTCCACACGTCACGTTCGTTTGGAGCGAGCCACCACTCCCGAGGCTCCCGAAAGGTGCCCACCACTCGACGAAGACCGCCTGGTCGGCTGACGTCCAGGTAACCGAAGGAGGGCCCAGGGAATCTCCGAGCAA
>Ga0326727_10015411_pt1 | contig 16409 bp, 20 predicted proteins | sample MB2enrmetagenome_FD_207643 | JGI IMG/M metagenome (GOLD analysis project Ga0326727, IMG submission 207643) | Lab enriched peat soil microbial communities from McLean, Ithaca, NY, United States - MB29MY | ecosystem: Environmental > Terrestrial > Soil > Wetlands > Peat | place: USA: New York...
ATCTCACCCAAACTCAGCTTGACGCTGCTGTCCATGAGATAAATACTAGACCAAGGAAACGACTGGGCTACAAAACACCAGCCCAAGTCCTAAAGGCCAATGGTGCATTTCGAATTGGAGTCTAACTATACATAATTTTATATTTGACTAAGACATACGAAATATATTTATTCGATTGCGAAATATTTTATTGATATAATGAAATCGTAATGGGACATGTCAAATTTTTTGATGGTTGCCAAGACGTTAAGCAACAAGTCTTAGATGAGTATTTTGTTCGGGTTGATGATCAAGCCGAAACCCCAAATGACCAATGGCACGCCAGCGACAAAAGTAATTTTTTTCTTATTGAATCGGGTGAAGTCGCGATTTATCAGAACGATCCTAAAGAACACTCTACGACTATCTTATTTAACACTTATTCAGCCGACGATTTTTTTGGCGAAATTGCCATGATCCACGATGTCCGAAGCGCCGGACACATTGCTAAGAAGAACACTAAACTATGGAAACTTAAAGGTAATAATTTAATTGAACGGCGGCAGAATCTGCAAGCCCTTTTTGCTAAATACCCCCAAATTGCGTTTAATGTCGTATCTGATCTATCATGGCGCTTATTCCGTTCCAACCGCTATACCGCCAGCCATGACGTCCGATCCCGGCTCAAGTATTTATTTGCTATTGAACAGGCTGAAAATGCCAAAGACGAAGTCAAGCTGTCACTAAGACAGATTGAGTTAATGATCGGAGTAGCTAGAAACTCTGTTAAAACTAATTTGCGCGCGATGGTTACGGCGGGAATATTATCTGTTACTAAAGACGAACACGGCTACAGCTATAAAGTTATCAATAAAGACAAACTCTTAACGGGCATCCAGTTTAAAAATTCCTAAAGTATAATAATCAAACTTGTGGAGTCAACTCTGATCCGGTCAAATTTGACTTCTATTTATTTAGTTTTATAGCATATATATTTAAATCTGGGGTATCTTAAGATAAAACATTTATCAGCTACCCCAGAAGGCTAAAATATTATGACGCATGAAACGAGGTGTGGTTTTAGTGCGGTGGATATTCAGGCTGATAAAATGGCTAATAGAAGGTTTTTAGTTGAAGAAATACTATATAAAAAAAGAAACGAAGAATGTCAGTCTATAAGTGGTAATGGTAATAAAGAATATCAGCCGAATAACATAGAAAATAATTCTAGAAAAATAATTGGTCACATTTCGACTGTTGATTTAGTTGCCGGAATAGCTGATCAAGCATAAATATTTGTTAAAAATGAAAGCCGTGTTCTAAAAAATCTAATCTTAAATAATTAGCTTGCCCGTAAAAGAATATTAGCTAATAATAACCAGTTAATTAATCACAAAATCAGACACTCAGACATTAAATAAAAAATTGAAAAACCTCTTGCATAAGCAGTTTATAAGGATATAATTATAAATATCTAAGTTAATACAAAAACATCTTGGATAAAAAAATAAAACAATTAAAATCCTTAAAATTGCCTGGTATTGCTAAAAAACAGCTTACCCTGACCTTAAGTTTTATTGGCGCCTTGCTGATCATGTTGCTGGGATCATTTATGACTACCGGTACCATCGCCGCTGCCAGTTATACTTGGGGTAATCCGAAACAGATCGATTTATCCACACCCCAAAGCCTTAAGGATATCTCGTGCCCTAGTAGTACTTTCTGTATGGCTATCGACAGTTTTAGTAATTATTTAATCTATGATGGCGGTAGTTGGTCGGCGGCAGCCCCAATTGGCAGTCTGACCGATTTAAACTCGGTAGCCTGTACGGATAGTTTATTTTGTATTGTCGTAGATAATAGCGGTAATTCTGCCTACTATGATGGCAGTAGTTGGTCATTAACTATACCAGTTAATAATGGCGTAGCGATTAAAGCCGTTTCCTGCTCGAGTAGTTCATTTTGTTGGGCGGTGGACGGTAGTGGTAATGCTTACTTCTTTGATGGTAATTCTTGGGCTACCCCGTCGAATATTGACGGCACTGATGCGCTCTTAGCAATTTCTTGTACGCCGGATTATTTTTGCCTAGCCACAGATAATGCTGGTAATGGTTTAGATTATGTCGGCGGGGCTTGGTCCCAGCCCGATAGCTTTGATGGTAGCAATACCGTTGATGCAGTTTCCTGTGACGCCAATCATAACTGCATGGCCGTCGATACTGTCGGCAACGCTTTCAGTTACACCAGCTCAACTTGGTCAAGTGCCACTAATATTGATGGCAGTTTATATCTAACTTCAGTTGCCTGTCCCGCTGATAACTTCTGTACAGCAGTTGATAACCACGGTAATAGTATCGGCTACAATGGAACAATCTGGGCAACGCCAACCGATATTGATAGCACTACCGATATTAGCTCAGTGTCTTGTGCTTCAGCTTCTTTCTGTGTGGCGGTTGATAACTCCGGCGATGATCTTAATTTTGCCGGCAGTAGCTGGTCCTCGCCAATGACGGTTGACTATGGTCCCGCCTCAATTGTCTCAGACTCTTGTCCGACATCTGACTTCTGCATGGTGGTTGACCAGAACGATAACTACTTAACTTATAACGGTTCAACTTGGTCCGCTTTCGCCCCGCTTGGATTAACCGGCGTTGTTACGTCAGTAGCCTGTACTAACAGCAGCTTTTGCGTTGCGGTCAGTGATACCGGCGAAAGTGTTATCTATAACGGCAGCAGCTGGGGAACGCCTACTTCCCCGGACAGCAGTAATACACTAAACTCGGTATCCTGTGCCAGTAGCAGTTTCTGTGTTGCGGTTGATAACACCGGTAATTATCTCAGCTATACCGGCAGCAGCTGGACTTCAGCAACCTCGATCGATGGTAGCAAAGACCTAAGTTCAGTATCCTGTCCCACTACTTCCTTCTGCGTGGCCGTTGACAGCACCGGTTCGGCCCTCAGCTATAATGGCAGCAGCTGGACTTCGGCTGCCTCTATCGATGGTAGCAATAATTTATACTCAGTGTCCTGTACTAGTGATGGTTTTTGTATCGCGGTTGACAACGTTGGTAACGCCCTCAATTACACTAGTAGCAGCTGGACATCAGCTGTCAGTATCGACGGTACCAGCACGATTAACTCAGTCTCCTGTAACAGCGATGATTTTTGTAACGTAGTTGATATCAATGGTTATGCTCTAAGTTATAACGGCTCGGCCTGGACGGCTGCCGCCAATATTGATGGTACTAACTCAATTAACTCTATTGCCTGTGCTGCCAGCAGTTTTTGTCTGGCCGTCGATAATGACGGTAATGCCATGATTTACGCCGAAGTCCAATCTGCACCAGTTACAACCACTACTGGTAATAGCAACCTAACTAGCGTAACAGCACCTAACACCGGCGCCAAGTTAAAGTTGAGCAACCCCTTAATTATTTTATTTGGCGTTAGCTTGATCGCTGCCGGCATCGCTTCACCGGTTTGGTTGCCCAAATTAATAAAAAAACATTTTAGATAATAAGTATCTAAAATAATTGATTCGTTTTTTCGTCCTTAATTCGGACTCATCAGCACAAGCCTTGACTCATGGAAAACGAAGTATGACAAGTAGAATATGGAGAGGCTGTTTGGATTAAAATTCATCCAAAGAAGCATCGACATCTACCTGTCACGCTTCGTCTCACTCCGAGACCACAGAGTTAGTTGCTTAATGGCTTGTCGATTGGATTTAATTGATGTGTTTGGCTTTATCATATAACCAAAGGCTGGCAAAGCCCAGCACCGCTAGAACTATGATCCAGCCAATGGAATCAATCAGAAAATTGGCAATGTGACCGAGCAGCCGATAGTCATGGCGACGAAACAGGACGTAGGTAATTCCGACCACTACTACTTCTAAGCCAAACAATGTGGCGCTAAGCGCAAAACCTTCCTGGCCAATACCACTGTCAATCATCCCGTAAATCGGACACGAAAGAACTACTAAACCTAGGACTATCAACAGTACAATGCCAGAAGCTAACGCTTCAGCGAATAAACTAGTAAAACCGATAGCCATAAAAGCCGCAATTTTACCAGCGTAGCCATCATCATTGGCAGTCATTACTGCACCTCGTTTCTCTCGAAAAATTCTACTTGTCTAAGAACTACTGAGTAATGTTTAGGCCCATTCATAAACCATTACTTACTCGAAGTATAAGTATGTAATAACATATATTAAAACTATAATCAACTATAGATAATCTAGAATGCTAATTTCTCTGTCGCACCTAGCTGACTCAATATAATTAATCGGTGAGTATATACTTGGAGCAAGTATATAAAATAAAACACCCCAACTAATTCTTTAATCCTCTCGGAACTTACTAAAAAGTAAGCGATAGTTGGGGTTTCCACGATATTGTGCCTTGTTCCATCACTAATGACGGAATGTACACCCAAGCTAGTATCGTGACTAGCAATTCCCCATGCAAGCATAACACTTACACTAACCTTTACAGGCTAGATTTCCCGGGGTTGGGTATAAACAATTAGAAGTCTTTGGTGAATAAAGGGGGTGCCAGTCTTTCAACTATTCAAGGTCTTCGGCCTTGGCGTAGCGATTGATACCAAACATGCCATATAAACCACCGTCCGCAGTGTGTATAGACCAATCTCTTGGATGTTTTTGATTTGTCGCTGAATTGGACCCAATTCGTTTCCACTGAGTACCTATCTTAACATAGTCACCAACACCCACTTCAGTAACACTACGACTTGGAGCATCGGACTTGAGTTCCATTATTCCTCTCATCGGTCATTTTTTTCTTTTTGCCAAAGGCTTCTTTAAAGCCTTCGTAAGTTGTACCAAAAAGCATCATGAAAAGTATACCGATAATACAAAGCAGTCCGCATACAAATGTCACCGGACCAAATATGAGCAAAATAACGAGAAACACGCGATTTAGGTTCGGGAATTCATCGTTAACTATACTCAAAATTAGTGCTGAGCATATCGCATAAAGTATAATTCCCACAATAACGTATCCAACAATGTCCAAAGGTTTGAACATTTGTACTCCTTTAGATATTCACCAAATTAGAATTTCTAATTTAGTCTGTCAAAGTGCCTCGGAGCAAAGTCTAGCTCAACGAAAACATTATTATTTTAACATAACCATTAATAATAGTCAATTTTTTTACTTGTTTTAAGTACATGCTTACCAATTAATAAAATGGACTAATACCATAATCATGGTATAATATTATGATTAACTGAGGAAGTCCCTCTGTTATGAATCAGGTAGTCCCTGATTATCCCCAAGAATGGAGTTTAACAACTCATGTCTGATATCGAGTCTACTACCGAGTCAGCACCTGCCGACAGTCGTCTAACCCTGAACATCGTTCAATCAGAAGACGGGTCCGTTGATGCCAACGTACCGGTCAGATGGTCTGTGAGTGATGAACTAATCGACTCATTAATTGACCGGTGGTTCGTTAGTCCGCAATTAGTAATCGTGGTCAGGACGTTAGAGTACCAGTGTTTTGTTGGTAAAGGCCCTAAACTGCCTCTCCAAACCGCCGTTTTCAGTGCACCGCTGACCAGCGAACTCCAGTATGTCTATTTCAATCGTCCTGGCTGGAACGAAGTCCGAGCCGTAATTGTTGATACACCCAATCAAGAAGCCAAACAAAACCTGCGCCATGCCCGCAAGCATGCGACATGGTTTAGAGACAAAGGCGAACTAACTAGTGCTCCAAGCGCTTACCACCTGAAGTACCTTGAGCTTAAAACAGTTCTTAAGGTCTTCGTTCCTCAGGAGATGTTTGCCAAGACTCCCCGACCGTTGTCAATCAAGCTAGTTAAGCGTTTTTATCACACTAAAGAGCTTGAAGCCTGCCAATTCCGGCGCCGGTTGATCCTCAGTGTGATCTGGGCGTTTTTGCTGCTAAGCGTTGGGCAAATCATTAAATTAACGCTGACAGTTGTGGGTTTGCTAGCGGGAATCCGTGACCTACAATGGCCCGAATTGCGGCATCCCTGGCGGGGCGATATTGACGGCGTCATGCCCAACTCTGAAACCTCAATTTGGTTTAATGACCGACAGGGCAATTTCCGGGCTTCGCCGCTAAATGTGATTAACCCGATTGTGATGTTTATACCAGCCACGGTGGTCTTTTTCGTGCTGAGTTTTCCGATTGGTAATACGCGCGGTCACGGCAATCATCACTTGTCGAACCTGGGCTGGTGGTATACGGTTCTGTACACAGACCTATCGATTATCGCTCTGGTAGTGATCTTTGTTTTGACCTCGCGTCTGATCCATGTCATTGAAAAGCACCAACCCAAATCGACCACCGACAGAGTACTCAGAAAGCTCGATCCAGACGAGATTGATAGACGAACACGTCAAGCGAGAATTAGTGCTGCCCTGGCTAAAATGAATGACGCTAATCGGGCGGCCAATGTTTCGCTTCATGCTTTGCCGGCCGACAAGCAGACCATCATATTACGCTACCATCACTTGAAGTCTAAGGTCTGCAAGCCATTCGCAAGTTAACTCCTTGCCTTGGGAAGTGGCTCCTGGGAGGAATAGCCAATTAAACCTCCTACGGGTAGCTGTTAGGAAAGTTTTGTAATCGCCTTAATCAGCGATTGATCTACCAAACAAAACAATCCAAACAGCACCCGTCAAACCCTCTACAGATTTAGCTAAAGCTGTACCGATGAGCCGTTAACGGCGAAAGGGTTAAAATAAATAATAACTTAAGCTTTATTTTCGTCCTTTTTAGGACTCGTCAGCACGACTACTCAGTCATGTAATAAAGCGATGGTGTACCGTTGGTGCAAGCAAAGAGCTTGCCTCGTCAACGGTACACCCCTAGGGTTCCAGCTAAAGCTGGGCTTCTTTACCCCAGGAACTCTTGGTAACTCGATGAATTACTTCACTTCTTTAAATCTCCACAGTACTTATGGAGAAGTGTTGGGTGGTGAAATGCGCGTCACATGTACGCCGCCCAGTAGGCTGCCGATGCCAATGACGATGACAAAGCCAATAATACCGATCAAAACGACCCATAAGGCGGTTCTGACCCACGGACGCATATGGTCGTGCGGGACTAGGATTAAGAGAGCGATGATGATCGCAGCGACAAAAAAAGCGATAATATACCACATTAGAACATACCTCCTGAGATCGTACCATTGGAATAGCCAGTGATGACCATGTTGAACTGCGTCGTAACGGAAATTGGTCCCCAACCGGCTTCGAACTGCTCGATAAAACTGTAAGCAATCCAGGCTAATTGTTTACCACCACCACCGGAGGTCCAGTTGGGATAGCCATCTGACGAGTATTCGCCAGTGTAGCGCCACAGGATACCTTGCCAGGTGATGAAAGGATAGCCTTTAGTATTACGGTCCCAGATCGTGTTCTTTTTTGGATTATACCAGTAGCTTAATTGCTGTTTCCAACCGATCGCGTCACCAAAAAGACCATGCGCCCATTTGAACCAAGCCGAAGCAAAGTGATAATCTTGGCTATTGTCTTTCTGGTTGGCAACAAACGGCACTTCTAGGGTTTGAGCGGTGGGTGGAGTTGAGCTACTAGCCCCTAGTTGTTGATACTCAGCCAGCGTGAGTACTGATGGATAAGTCAAAACAACTGACAGGGCCTGATTGTAAGTCGGTGACTTACCGTTTGCCAAGTGACCATAGGTGATCAAGAGTTCAATTTGCGATTTTTGAGTCGCGTTGACGCTTGATGCCGCGGTCGCATTGCTGACAGGTAAGACAGTCAGACCTAAACCAGCGACGGTTATTAGGGATAGAGACACCCCTAGTTTACGAAGTGTCATTGAACTTCCTTTCGCTTTCTCGGTAAGCATTGGGAATGAGATCTTTTATAACCTCACTCGAAGTGAAGGTACAACCCAGAGTTTCCTCAGAGTCAATACTATTATACTATATATACTATATTTGTAAAGTTAATGCTTAAAATTGAATTGTTTTAATGGCAACTAACACTTATTATTTCATGGTATCGAGAAAAAATTTATGAAAAATGTCCGGTGGCGCCAGTACTAAATTAGCGGCTGTCTGGTTATTTAAAGCCAAATAATTTCTAACAATGTAAAAACCAATTTCATAGCCAGCTAAACTCGGTAATTTTTTGGTTTTGTCGGTTAAAAACCAGGTCCGATGGTCAAAATCCTTATCGTCGAAATATTTATTAGTTTCCTTGATCAATTTTGGCGTTTTACTGCGCTGTTGCAGCATGGTCGATAGATAAGTGCCGCCCTCGGAAACGGCTTCCTCAAAAGCTGTCGCTAAACCCTCAAAAATAAATGAATCAAATAAAGTTTGGCCAATGCCCGGCCCGTCATACCGCCGGGCATGGTGCAGCTCATGGCATAAAGTCGCAAAAATTTCATTTTCATCTAATTCTTTCAAGCTGTCGAGATATAGATAAACCAAATGCCGACTCGGCGTATAACCACCAATACCCAGTTCCGGGATGACACTGAGTGGATCATTGACACAAACCACATCAACTAAGGTTAGCGCTAACTTGGCCGAGACCACAGCCACGGCCCGCTGAAACGCCCGACCAATTTTATCCAATTGACTAGTTAAACCCCCACTCGAGTTTGCTACCAGCAATTTTATCGAATCCATGTGCTATATAATAATTCAAACTATAGCCAATTAGCTATAGAGATATTTAGCTTCACGCTGCAGCCAATAATCAAAATGAGTGGTCGGTAATTTGATCCGGACCACCTTAACCGGAATTTCAGTGTCACCAACAACTAGCATGGCTCGTAAAATGCTGTAAGATGTATCAGCTGTCAGATGACTTAATTTACTACCCTCAGTCACACGCAAAGTAACTGTAGTAGTTTCCGCCGCCCGCGGTTCATTGCCGGTGGTCGTCGGGATTTGGCCGCGACTAACGCCAAAGTGATAATACGATGTTCGAGAATCCATTAATTCTTCAAGTGGCGCGTGGTAATCACCGACAATAATTTCCGTCTCCCAATCAGTCGTACCAACCACCCCGTCGATAATCGGGAAACAATCTTTAGGATCAGCCTGGTCAAGTAACTCCATAAAGGCTTCTGGAGTTAAGTTGGTTGGTTGGTTCGTTGGTTCGTGAGTTTCCATAACGACCCTATTTTAACCCGCCAAAACGTATCGTCAAACCCTAAGCAGCATACTTTTAGGGGTCAAAAAACGTTGTAAAATATATATTTTACAGATTATTTATAAGCTTTAAATAAAATCAAAGAGTTTATGATTTTTAGCTTTTTAGCAGATAATATGACGCAATTGCTATCAGTAATATTCCTTACTTCATTTATAGAGAAGATCATATATCATAACTCCTTATAACTTAGCTTAACCGCTAACGTTATAGTAGTTTAACAATCGAGTTCTCCGTTTCTCTATAAAATAAAGGGGGGTGTGAAGCTTGACCAAAGTCCTAATCAGGCTGTGGCAACACCGTAGTGTGCGTTTTGTGGTAACTGCAACTATCTGTACAATCGTCCAAGAAGTAATTTTGTTTGGTCTGATCCATCTGAAAGTTAACCGGATCTGGTCAGATGGGATTGGCTTCGGCCTAGCCGCTCAAGTTAACTTTGGCTTAAGTAGCCTGTTAACCTGGGGGGATCGTATCCTAAGTCAGATAAAACGGTCGGTTCTAGCCCGCTGGCTGAAGTTTAACGCTTTTGCCGGCGTTGTGCTTCTAACTAATGTCGGGATATTTACTCTGGTTATGCAACATGATAAAGCCGTCGGCAAGTCGCTTTCTGGCGTCTGGCCAGGTGTAACTAATCATGTTGACATGTCCGTGTTACTGGCATCTCTAGCTGGCATTTGCGCCGGTGCATTGGTGTCATTTAACCTGAACAACCGAGTAACTTTCCGGCAGTCACCGCTAATTGACAAGGTTCAGGCCTTGGCTGGACCGATTGACGCACCAGAAGTACATGACTTGGCCAAAAAGTTGGTTAAGGGTAAGACTTTAGTGTACTTTATGCCAGCCTATGAGGAAGGTGCCAATCTATCAATTGTTGTCGAGGGAACCGTAGCTTACTTGCGGGCGCTGAACTTGAAAGAATTCCGCATTATCATCGTCAATGATGGCTCGCAGGACGACACGGCAACAGTTGCCGACAACCTGGCCTTGCTGCATCCGGAAGTAATTGTTTACCACCGCAAAGAAAACGGCGGTTATGGCCGGGCTCTGATTACTGGGTTCCGCGCTGCCGTTGAAGCCCGAACTTCCATTGGTCAACCGTACGATCTCTGGGCTTTTTCTGACTCTGATCGGCAGTTCCTAGTGGAAAATTTAAGTTCACTACTAATCGCTCAGTCCCAAACTGAGGCCGACTTGGTAGTTGGTAAACGGCAACACCGTGAATCAAAATTCCGTTACTATCTGGGCCGGTCCTGGCACATCTACAGTAAAACTGTTGTTGGCCGTGACCTGTTAGTAGTTAGTGACGTAGATTGCGGCATGAAATTGGGACGCGTCAGCGCTCTAGCGATTTATGCCAATCGACTCTTCGGTGAAAAGGCGGCAATTTCGCCCGAGCTGATTGCTCGCAGCAAATTAGCTGGCCATATCATTGTCGAGCAAACTGTCGACTACCTACCCCGGGTGGCTGGGAAATCGACTGGCAGCAAACCGACCGTCATGCTAATATCCGGCTTCCATATTTTACTGGTCGGTATAGCCATCCGCGTGGAACGCTATTTTGGCCGGTCATGGCAGTTTGCCAAAAATCTGGAATACGATGTAGTACAGCAAGTTGATGTTTTCGAAGGAACTATCACAAGGGGGGAAGACATTGCTACTAACAATGCTTAATCAACCAGTTTTACGGCGTGACCGTTTAAAAACTGGTATCGGTTTGGGGGCTGTGGCTTTTTCTGTGATTGCCTTGGTGATGACTTATTACCATAAAGCAATTTTGCTGTATGGCGACACCATTTCGCACCTGGAAATTGCCCGCCGGACTGATTCCATGTTGGCCACTTCACCAATTAACGCTCCCGGTCAACTTGGTGCCGTCTGGCTGCCTTTACCACATCTGTTAATGATGCCGTTCGCGTGGAACAATACGCTGTACCAGGACGGCTTGGCTGGTAGCATCATCTCGATGATCGCTTTCGTGCTAACGGTAGTTCTAATCTACGGCATCGGTCTCCAACTGACCGGACAGCGTCTAGCTGGGTTAGTAGCGGCAGCTGTGTTTGGTTTGAATGCCAATATGCTGTATATGCAAACGACACCCATGACAGAATCACTGTTGTTTTGCCTACTGGCAGCGATGGTTTATTTCGTCTTGAAATGGGCCGATACTGATCGTAGCCGCTATCTCGTTATCGCCGGCGGGTCAGCCTTACTAGCTACCCTGACGCGTTACGAGTCCTGGACCATCCTGGCATGCATGGCAGTAGCTCTAACCTGCATTGCTTGGACCAAAGACCAAAATCTGCCCAGGAAACTACATCTTCGGCGAGTTATCGATCGGGTTTTGCTAGCCGGTTTTATTGGTTTGTCAGGAATTATTTTCTGGCTGGCCTGGAACTGGATTTTCCTCGGCAACCCGCTGTACTTTCAAGATGGTTTGTATGCCAAACCGGCGCTATGGCTAAGTAACCACGAACCGGCCATTGGCCATCTGGGGGTAGCCTTTAAGACCTACTGGCTAACCAATCGGCCAATATTTGATAACCTTCATGTTCGATTCTTCTTTGGTCTCTCGGATTAATGTCTGTTCGAATGTTTCCCCTGGTTCGATTGTCCGCCGATCAGATTCCAAGCCGGCATATGCCGGCTGAAACCTAGTACCACTTGACCATTATAAAAACAAACCCCGTAAACCTGGGTACATTTGTCACGGGGCAAGTTGCTAAAATCAGCAGCGTCTTCATAGATTAAGTTGTATGGTTTACCCAAATAAACCATAATCTCAGTGATTTTCATTATTTAAATAATAACAAATTGCTAGCACTTAGCCGACGAATCTTTAATTTAAGTCGTCCAGACGGTACTTGGCAAACACTGATTTTCTTGCTGGTTGTTAGCCAATTCTAAGGCGTATAGGACTACTGCATCAGTAGGACCAGCATTAACGGTTGTGGCATCGGACAAATTTGCATTACAGAGAAGATATGTTTCGGTAATAACCGTATTAGTAGTTACTGTAGGGATAGTCGTCGGCGGCGTATAGCCATTGTTGATAGCAGTTATATCAGAAGGCGTATAATAACTTAACCCCTGTGTAATGTTGCTGCAAAAGGTGGCAAAACCGTCTTCATCATCAGGGTTACCAGTGCAAGTGCCGACTCCATACTCCATTTTGGCAGTGCCGGTTTCTTCATCATACAGTTCACGATTAGTGGCAATCAACGAAGCATCATGCTTGCGTTCAGCGTTCCTAGTGTTTCTTTCCAATGTTGGTACCGCTAAAAAGACAAACATCATAATCAACCCGGCAATCGCCAGGACAATCAAAATTTCAATTATAGTAAAACCCTGTTTATTTAACGGCCGCTGCATAGCTATAGTGATTATATAACATAAGCAGTATCATCGACATTCATTGCTGGCTGATTAAAAAAACAAACAGCCAAACTTACTTTTTCCATCATCGGTGTTTTAATAGACTAAGCCATAGGCCTGGCCTAAATAAATCCTGGTTTCTTTGATTTTCATTAACTATATATAAACAAACTGATCTTACTTCTTAAGTTACCGTTTTTTGATTTAATTTGCTTAACCTCATTGGGTTTGCCATCAAACCTAGCTTTTAATCAGCGGTAATTACCATACTTGGCAAACACACATTAGCTTGCTCGCCGTCGCTTTCTTCCAGGGCATATAAAACCACCGCATCTAACGGATCAGCACCAGTGGTCGTAGCGCCCGTCAAAGTTGCATTACAGGTAAGATAGGTCTCGGTTATAACCGTATTAGGCGTTACCGTAGGAATAGACGTCGGCGGTGTCCACCCGCTATCAATAATTGTTACCTCGGATGGCGTGTAATAACTTAACCCCTGCGTAATGTAACCGCAAAAGGTAGCAAAACCGCCTTCATCTTCGGGGTTACCGGTGCAAGTGCCTACGGCATACACATTAACCAGTGCATTTTCTTCATCATACAGTTCACGGTTAGTGGCAATTAATTCAGCATCATGCTTACGTTGAGTATTCCTGGCGGTTCTTTCCAATGCCGGGACGGCTAAAAAGACAATCATCAGAATCAACCCGGCAATCGCCAGGACAATCATTACTTCAATGATGGTAAAGCCTTGTTTATCAGTTGGCTTCGGCATGACAGTAATAATTATACAACATAAGCAGTACTATAAATATTCATGACTGAAAAATGACGGGCTAATCAGTTAATAGAATAACCGGTCTGAGTTTAATCACAAACAGTAACAACCTAAACCTAAAAGTTGAAAATATCACCAAAAACATGGCCTAGTTTATTTCTAGCCGACAAATGAAACAATCGTAATAATGAGGATTGGATGTATAGTAATAACGCGGCTGATATAAACGCTTCTGAAAACTCTTACGCCAATACAGCTAATATCAGGATTAGGCTTGGTTAGTCCAGCCGCGCTTGGCCGTACTTGTGCAACTCTAATTCACTTAAGCTAATGGCAATTGGTGGCTGCAGCAGATCGATGACTTCATCGGCCAATGACAAATCGTATAAATTACCTAGTCGAATTGCTGGCTTATACCAATCCCACGGACTTGGCCCGACGGTGCGATCAATAATTGAGGTTAGCGCTTTCCGCTGATGAATAAACCGGTTGCGTGGTCTAATCAATAATATTAGATTGCCGATAGCGGGTTGACTGTGCGACCGAATAATTTTAGCACCGTTAATTTCCGCAGCCTGCGGTTCGCGTAACTCAGTCGGCATTTGATCTTGGATAACCGCCATAATCGTGGCTCGGCCAATACCGAGATATAAACCGTTATCCAGAACCACACGGGCGATTTCCCGGGCCTTAATCATGTCCATGCCGTTTCTGACCGTATCATGCCTTAACCCGACATAGCCGTCAAACGTAGATTTTAACCGATAGTGAATCGCCTCAATAACCGCCTCGTCGGCATAGAGACGGGCTGAAAAACCAAATTGGTGAATTTGGTTGCGCGATAAATGATTCTCCGATGGCGCCGACTCAAGCATAAACTATATATAGCATACAATTATCTAAACCGATAAATAAATTTAAACTCAGTTATTTAACCCTATGCCAATAATTATTCATAAAAGAGTAAATTATTGGCTTGTTTACAATACAAAACCCTTAAGATTGCCTCCGCCAACAGCTTATAAATTGACAATAGAGTTTATTATGATATAATCTAGTTATGGTAAAAGATAGTTCATTCAGCCAAGAAGTCAGCCAGCTAATTGAAACCCGCCGGGCTGAATTAAAGCTTCCCTTAACTCCGCCCCACACTGAATTGATTGCTAAATCTTTGGGTGTATTATCCCTGCTACGGAGTGACGGCCAAGCAATTGCACCGATCTTCGAAACTACCAACGTGCCGATAAATTATCGGCGCTTTGTGGCGCCAGCTCCAGGCGTTCGACCTAGAATAGAATATATGCCGTATTGGATTGACGAATTTATTGGCGGCTGGCAAATAATTAACGAACCAGACCCGGTAAATCCTAATACTACCCAAGCCTCCGCGATTGCCATATTGGTCTCGGGCAATTTAGATGGCCGTGGCCGCTACTCGGCTTTTGATATCATCAACGCCATGTATCCTGATGACATTAGGCGTAAAGATAATGTGCAGATACCACTGGAAGTAATTGATCCGAAAATTACCGAGGTTGAAGATCAACCACTGGTAATACGCTGGCGCCAAGCCATCCGCAATCTCGTCAGACAAGCCCAATTTACTAAATAAACAAAAAAATTATTAGGTAAATATCAGGTGAACTATAATATATTTAAGGATAATTATTATAAGGATAAATTATGGCCGACAATCGTAGTAAATCAGAACCTATTAAGATCAGTGTTGACCCGGTAAAAACCCCGACTATGGCAGTCGATTCTTACTTGATCAGCTCTAACGAACATTTACTAACCTTCAGCTTTATGCAAATGATCCCGCTGCAAAATCAGCAACAGATCGTCGCCCGCGTCGCCTTAACCCGAACTCAGGCTAAAGAATTGGCCAAAAATCTTGAAGATCACATCCAAAAATTTGAAATCTAACTTAAATTAATTAATCAACTACTTTCTTTTTTCTATTCTTAGAAGCTCGAACAACCGGTTTAACGTGTTGTTTTAGGGCAAATTGATTACCAGGATGCTTTAAGTTAAAGTAAATTAGTACGAATTCACCGCCCACTACTATCACGGCTAGAAACGGATTTACCAAACCAGACACTACACCCCAAACGCAGAGCCCCATTAAAAAACCGCTTAAGCAAATAAAGAAGATAGCCATAAATGATTTACCCATAACCGTATTATACGCTCAGAAATAAACCGCTAATTAGAAAAATAATTAGCTTGATGATTTAACTTTTAATTATTGACATGGATTATTCTAACCATCTAAATAATTAGTTATGTCAATTATAGGGTGAGTATCCCCTTATAGTAAGTAGCTAGTAAAATTAAGCAGTTTTTACTTTCGTTCTTTTGGACTCATCAGCATGAACACTCATTCATGGAGTAAAAAAATCAATCCATCCAAATAAGTAAAAAAAGCTTGGAGCCGAGGTGGCCAAAAAGTGAGCAAAAAATGCTCAAAACATTTCTGACCACCCCGGTAGTTCCTTAGCCGTTAGGCCTCGAATCTGACAACGTCGTTATAGTCGTAATCCTCGTCGAATTGGCTGACTGCATCAAGGATGTAATCCTTGATTTCGTTGAAGGAAGTCCCCGCGTTGAACGTGACGAGTAAACCCCGGGAAGTAACTCGGATGTCTTCGACGCCGCGGCTACGCTCGTGTTCGAATGGGAGAAGATTGCCAAGAATGGCAGTGAGCATGGCCGTGTCGCGGTGGTCGGGAAAGTAGTGGACATCGGGGCCCACATTGAAACGTAGGGGGGTGCGGGAATGCAGCGGATGGTTGAAGTAAGCATCAAGCGTACCTTTAAGCGTTGAAGAAAACGTTACCTGTACTTTCGAGGCTGTGATTTGCATACCTGTAACACGCCTTTCTGGTTGTTGGATGGATTGAAAATGTGCCTCTTCGATAAAATCGAATGACAGTTATAGTATAACATATTATGATAGAATTGACAATTTAAACGTATTAACTCACTACCTTTGCAACATAAAAGGTAGGCGTCCTAAACTGTTAGTGTCAACCTAATCAGAAAGGAGAGCCTACCATGGCTTATTCTATCAATCCTAACTTACCTAAAGC
>Ga0326727_10015412_pt1 | contig 16407 bp, 15 predicted proteins | sample MB2enrmetagenome_FD_207643 | JGI IMG/M metagenome (GOLD analysis project Ga0326727, IMG submission 207643) | Lab enriched peat soil microbial communities from McLean, Ithaca, NY, United States - MB29MY | ecosystem: Environmental > Terrestrial > Soil > Wetlands > Peat | place: USA: New York...
GTCGTCAGTCATTAGGAAAAGAATTTCACATGATTAGGTAACCTTACTTCTCCAATTTCCGCTTTGGACCTTCTATCCACGGCAAAATCAAGGTATTTCCCCGGCGAACGCATAAAGCGGAAGCCCTACCTGCGCGATATCTGCGCTTTTGCGAGACTCTGCTTGGCATAAGACTTGCACTGTAGGCACTGGGGATAACGTGACATGGCGTCCGCTCGGGAGATGAGCCGACACGCCTTGATCAAGGGAGGAGTCTCACTCATGCGGGCAATCGTTCTGGTATTCGCAATGCTTGCACAAATGTCAGGGCAGATGGCGGGTCCGTCTGCTGGGGCCAGTTCGTTTACCACCTCCGCCATCTCGACTGCGCCCTCGCCGGCGCTGGCCCCGGCCGCCGACTACATCATCGGGCCTGAGGATGTGCTGCAGATCAACGTCTGGAAGGAGACGGATATCTCGTCGTCGGCTCCGGTGCGGCCGGACGGCAAGATCTCGCTGCCGCTGCTCAATGACGTGCAGGCCGCGGGATTGACCCCGATGCAGCTCTCCGCCGAGATCGCCCAGCGCCTCAAGGAGTTCATCCAGGAGCCGCGGGTCACCGTCATTGTCACCGCGATGAACAGCCGCCGCGCGTATGTCATGGGAAAAGTTGCGCGCCAGGGTGCGGTGCTGCTGGTCTCGAATCTGACCGTTCTGCAGGCGCTCTCGGCCGCCGGAGGGCCGGTGCAGTTTGCCAACACTAGGAAGATCTATGTCCTGCGCACCGCCGACGGAAAAGAGGTCAAGCTGCCCTTCGATTATGCAGCGGTGATCAAAGGCAGGAATCCCGAGCAGAACATCAATCTCAAACCGGGCGACACCATCGTTGTTCCGTGAGGTGCGGCCGTGAGAATTCTTCGCGTTATCGAACTGCTGGCCGTGTGCTTGTTTGCGGCCACCGTGCTCTTCGCGCAGACGCCCGCGCCAACGGTTGAAGGCAATCTCCCTCCCGTCTGGGTGACCGATCCGCGCGAGGTTGCGATCACGCCGGATGATCATGCCCTTACCGGCGGAGAGCTGGCAGGCGTCGGCTCATGGGAGAGCCGGCAGAGTTACTTGGATCCCTCGCTGCGCTTCGTTGAGACGCTCGACTCGAATCCGGCCTTGCTCGCCTCGAATAACGGCAGCTATCGCGGATTCTCCGCATTCGGCGCCAGTCTGTGCCTCGTGCAGTACCTGGGACGCGACACCAAGCTTCTCTACTCCGGAGCGATGCGCTACGACTCCCGCGCGGCTCTGCAGGGGTACGACCAGGTCACGAATACGCAGTACTTTGCCTTCGGCTCCGATCTCCGCATGGGCAAGCTGACCATGCGCCTCGCCGACCAGGTGCAGTATTCGCAGGGCTCAGGCTTTGGATTAGCCGGCATGGAAGGCATGGGGCTGACGGGGCAGCAGAACAGCCTGCTGGGTCTGCAATCGATGCCGACTCCGCTGCGCTCCGATCTCTCTCCCAATCAGAACGTCCTGATCGGCCGCGTCGGAGTGGTCGACAATGCCGCTCTCGCCGAGCTCGATGCAAGGCTCTCGGATCGCGACAGCGTCACCGTCGAAGGCTCCTACGGCATCCTGCACTTCGACTCCAGCCAGTTTGCCAGCGCCGAACAGAGCGCCGCCGTCGGTGGATACAACCGCAAGCTGACCGACCACGACTCGATCGCCCTGGAAGCGGCCGTGGCGCGGATTCAATACCAGCAGTTGCAGGGCTCCATCGATACAGAATATCTCTCGCTTCTCTACGCGCGGCAGATCACCGGCAGTATCAGCTTCGAGCTCGGCGGAGGGCCGCAGCGGGCGCAGCCGCACCTGACTCCTGGGCCCAATCCTCAACACTTGTATTGGCAAGGGCGCAGCCGGATCGAATACCATGCGTCGCGCTTCAGCCTTGCCGGCAGCGCGACTCACGCCATCACGAGCGGCTCCGGCGTTCTGCAGGGAACGAAGAACACCACCGGCCAGGGCTCGCTGGCTCTTGCGTTCTCGCCGCTGTGGACGGCCTCGCTGAGCTCCGGCTTCTCGCGCAACGTCGATCTCAACACGCCGAGCCGCTATGACACGCTGTTCACAGATTTTGTGCTGAATCACAGGATGGGCCGCTACGCCAATATTTTTCTCAGCTACGACCTGCAACGGCAGACGACTGGAACGGTCTGCACCGGTCCGGCCTGTGCTTATGGCGGATTGCGTAACGTCTTTGCCCTCGGTCTCTCCTGGGATGGGGGGCAGATTCCAGTAAGGTAGCCCGGAGAAAGCAAGGTGCTTCCCCGACTGCGCAAGGAATTGCATAGCTAAGCTTCCACATTGAAGGTGAAAGGCCGCAACCGCTGTAGCTTCGGAACTTTCAAGGCCAGATTGCTCTGGCAGCCGGATTGCACAATACGCATTTGCAGAATTGTCAGAATCGGCTCGAAGTGTGGCGCAATCACAACGCATTTAATGGCGCGGAATCATCTGGAGGAGATATGGATCAGGCAAGTGCAGCGGTTTCTATAAGGAGAGTCGTGGAAGCCGCACACCCGGTAGTTGACATAGGAAAACCGAAGCCGGTTGTGCCTGTCCTTCACCCCCGGCAGGGTCTTACGCGAATTCGTCCCGCGGAGAAGAAAGCTCTTTCCGTGGGTGTGATCGGCTATGGCTACTGGGGGCCGAACATCGTTCGCAACTTCCAGTTGCAGGAGCACTCCGGGGTTTCCATCGTCTGCGATCGCCGTCGCGATGCGTTGGACAAGGTAGCCAGGAGTTATCCGGAGCTGGAGCTCACCTGCGATCCCATGCAGGTGCTGCGCTCGCCCGATATCGACGTTGTGGCCGTGGTAACGCCCGTCTGGACGCACTACGAGCTGGCCAAGGCCGCGCTGGAAAACGGCAAGCACGTCTTCGTGGAAAAGCCTTTCACCTCGACCTCTGAGCAGGCCGAGGAACTGATCGAGCTGGCCGAGAAGAAGAACCTGAAGATCATGGTGGACCACACCTTCCTCTTCACCGGCGCGGTGCGCAAGATCAAGGAGCTGATCGATGCCGGAGAGCTTGGCGAGATCTACTACTACGACACCACGCGCGTAAATCTCGGACTCTTCCAGCACGATGTCAACGTGATCTGGGATCTCGCGCCGCACGATCTGTCGATCATGGATTACCTGCTGGCCAACAAGCCGGAGGCTGTCATCGCCACCGGGCAGAAGCATCTGAATGGCGTCGAGGATATTGCCTTCATCACCGTCTACTACTCGAACAAGCTGATCGCTCACGTCAACGTGAACTGGCTCTCTCCGGTGAAGGTGCGCACCACGCTTGTCGGCGGCGACAAGCAGATGCTGATGTGGAACGACCTCGAGTCCGACGAGAAGATCAAGATCTACGATCGCGGCGTGCACATGAACACGCGCGAGGGCGTCTACGATCTGCTGGTCAGCTACCGCTCCGGCGACATGTGGGCGCCGCAGGTGGAGAACACCGAGGCGCTCAAGGTCGAGCTTGCCTACTTCAGCCAGTGCATTCTCGAAGATAAGACTCCGCTCAACGACGGCTATGCCGGCCTGCGCATCGTCAAGATGCTTCAGGCGGCCAATCAATCGCTGCAGAGCCGGGGGGCGCAGGTTCTGCTATGAGTGAATTTGTGGCCATTGCCCCGGATGTAAAGCTGGGAAGGAACGTCAAACTCGCCCGGTTCATCAATCTCTACGGATGCGAGATCGGCGACGGGAGCAAGATCGGCGCCTTCGTCGAGATACAAAAGAACGCGAGCGTCGGGCAGAACTGCAAGATCTCAAGCCACAGCTTCATCTGCGAGGGAGTCACCATCGAGGATGAGGTTTTCATCGGTCACGGAGTGACCTTCATCAACGATTCGTATCCGCGTGCGACCACCACCTCCGGCCAGTTGCAGACCGAGCAGGATTGGGTGGTCGAGCGGACCATTGTCAAGAAAGGCGCTTCGGTAGGCTCGGGTTCCACGATTCTCTCCAAGGTCACCATCGGTGAGGAGGCGATTGTGGGAGCCGGCAGCGTGGTAACCGCGGATGTGCCCGCACGCGCGATCGTGGCAGGCAATCCCGCGCGAGTTTTGCGATATATCGAGACAGGGGCTGCGGCAAAATGAGCGATCCAATTCCGTTTCTCGATCTGATCTCTCCGCACCGCGAGCTTGAGTCCGAGCTGATGGCGGTGATGAAGTCGGCACTCGACAGTGCGGGCTTTATCGGCGGGCCGCTGTTGCAGGAGTTCGAGCGCAACTTTGCCGCGTTCGTTGGAAGCACCGAGTGTATCGGCGTCTCCAATGGAACCGATGCGCTTCGCTTCGCCCTCGTCGCTGCCGGAGTGAAGCCCGGCGACACCGTGCTGACGGTCGCAAACACCTTCATTGCCACGGCGGAAGCGATCACCCAGGCCGGAGCCCGTCCGGAATTCATCGATGTCGATCAGGATACCTACAACATGTCTCCGGAGTCGCTGCGCGCCTATCTCAGCGAGTGCGCGCTCGACGTTGACACGGGACTGCGCCTGGGGCGCCGCACCGGAATGCCCATCACCGCCGTCCTGCCCGTGCACCTCTACGGACAGATGGCCGACATGGATCCCATCGAGGAGATCGCCGAGGAGTTTCGCCTTGCCGTGATCGAAGATGCCTGCCAGGCTCATGGCGCCGAGTACTTCTCGCGACGGCATAATCGGTGGAGAAAGGCCGGATCGATCGGCAAGGCCGCCGCTTTCAGCTTCTATCCCGGAAAGAACCTAGGTGCATGCGGAGATGCCGGCGCGGTGACCACCTCGGACCCCAGGATCGCGCAAGAGATTCGCAAGCTGCGCGATCACGGCTCGCTCACCAAGTACTATCACGACGTGATCGGCTACAACGGCCGCCTCGACTCGATCCAGGCCGGCTTCCTCGATATCAAACTGAGACATCTTGCCGCTTGGAACGAGCTGCGGCGCGCCGCCGCCGCGCGTTACAACGCCATGTTTGAATCGGTTCCGGGAGTTATAGCTCCTTGCGAGCCTGCCAACTCCCGGGCTGTCTACCATCTTTATGTTGTGAGGGTCAGCCAGCGCCAGCTCGTGCAGGAGGCCCTGGCAAAGGCCGGAATCGGAACCGGAATTCACTACCCAGTGCCCGTTCACCTGCAGAAAGCCTATGCCGAACTCGGCTACAAGAGGGGCGATCTGCCTGTGACGGAGAGCTTTGCCGGCGTTATCCTCTCGCTGCCGATGTACCCGGGAATTACCCTGCAAGCTCAGCAGCGAGTGGTGGAGCAACTGGCAGGAGTCACCGCATCGCTGCCTCAGGAGGATGCCGCCGCCTTCGCCGACTAGGATAAGACCGGGCTGCGGCATCCCGAAGCGGATGGCGATGCCGTCTCCCGCTTTCCCGTTAGAGCGTGAAATTAGTGTGAAATGTGAAAAAACGTGAAACCATTCAGCACTGGACTACCTCTAACCGACCTAAGGCCAGAGAAAAAGGTCAATTGCGCAGTCTCTGCGGCGTGTACGAGCCACGTTGACTTTTCAGCATCTCTGGATTAACCTGAGGCCCCATCCTGCTTCCAGCCGAAGTAAGGATGGTTCCCCACGGTAAATCGGTTCACACAAATTTTTCGCTCGAGTGCCTCGCTGTCGTAGTGCCGTTGTTGTGGAATCCACCGGGGCACAGGATAGAGTTCGCGTATGGCAACGAATTTGCTGGCAAACCGACACGCGTCTTCGCAACCGTCCTCAGCGCAATCGAGCGCCATCGGACGCCAGCTCCTCATCCTCGGGAGCCAGTCAGGCGTTCCTGCTTTTCTCAGCCAGGTGCTTCGCGAGGATGGTTTCAACGTCTCACTGATGGGAAGAGATCAGGCTCTGATTCGGCTTCAGAAGAGGCAGTCCATAGAAGCGGTGCTGCTGGAGCTGGTGGAGAGCCACTCGCTGCAGACTCTGGCCGCGATTCGCGAGCTCTGTCCCACGCTGCCGATCCTCGTCTTCTCCAGCCTGCCTCACGCGGAGACCGTGGTGAAGGTGATGAAGCTCGGCGCATCCGATTACATCCAGATGCCCTTCGGCATCAGCCAGTTGAAGGAATCCGTGCGTCAGCACCTTGCCTTGGTCGAAGGCGGGGCCAGCGTGGAAGAGGCTGCGCATGAGACAGTGCTCTCAGAAAGCGCCTCGTTTGTCTGCGCCAGCAACCGGATGAACGAGATTCGTGGCCAGTGCGCCATCCTTGCTCGCGTCGATCTTCCGGTGCTCATCCTGGGCGAGAGCGGAACCGGCAAAGAGATCCTCGCAATGTATCTCCACAAGATGTCGCCGCGCGCGCACCGCACCTTCCTGAAGGTGAACTGTGCTGCCATGCCGGCGGATCTGCTGGAGAGCGAGCTGTTCGGTTACGAGCAGGGAGCCTTCACTGGGGCGGTGCGATCGAAGCCGGGAAGATTCGAAATCTGCAACATGGGCACGATCCTGCTCGACGAGATCGGCGAGATGCCGGTGCCGCTGCAGTCCAAGCTGCTGCAGGTTCTGCAGGATGGAACCTTCTCCCGGCTGGGCGGCCGCACCTGCATCAAGGTCGATGTGCGGGTCATTGCGGCGACCAATATCGACATGAACGCCGCCATCGCGGCGCGCACCTTCCGCGAGGACCTCTATTATCGGCTGAGCGGCTTCTCCATCCAGATGCCGCCGCTGCGCGAGAGGAAGGAAGAGATCCCGATCCTGGTCCGGCACTTCATGCAGAAGCTCTCCGCGAAATATGCGCGGCAGCCGCTGGTGATCTCGGAAACTCTGATGAACGCCTTCGTCGAGCACGAGTGGCCGGGCAACCTGCGCGAGCTGGAGAACTACGTCAAGCGCTACCTGGTGCTGGGAGACGATCGGCATATCCTGAACGATCTGAAGAATGCCCGCGGAAGCTCATCGGTTACGGTCTCTTCGCGGCCAGCGCCGGCTGTGGACCCTGCCAGCGGTCTGAAGGGCATCGCACGCAGTGCCATGGGAGTGGCCGAGACCGAGATCATGAGTGAGGTGCTCATCCGTAACAACTGGAACCGTAAGCAGGCGGCCAACGAGCTGAAGATCAGCTATAAGGCCTTGCTTTACAAGATTCGCCAGTACGGACTTTCACCAACACAGGACTCCCGTCCGGCCTCGAGGTGAGCTAAAGTAGCACTACTATGACGGCCCCGGTTCCATCCAACGCAGCCTTAGGGCAGAAGTGTAAAGTCGTCATTAACTGCGGCGCGGGAAAGGTCATCCGCGCCTTCTCTTCGTTCATCGAGCCCAAGAAGCCTGAATCGCTCGCCTCCAGTTGCCCGATTGAAGAGCTTCTGAACAGCTGCGTGGCAGAAGACGGAAGCGATCTGAGCCTCGATGCCGCAACCGTCAAGGCGGTGTTTTTTGTCTCGTCTTTCGAAGGCGACCGCCACTACGAGCCGGTGCGCTTCTACACCGCCGGGAACGACCCCGGGCTCATCTGGGTTGAGATTCTCTTCCGCGACGGAGAGGTCGTCGAGGGCTGCGTGCAGAACTCGGTCCATCATCTGCTCGGAGACGGATTTTTCCTGATTCCTTCCTCGCCCGGCAGCAACAATCTGATGATCTTCATTAACAAGGCCGCGATGGCCAGCTATCGTGTCCTGGGGGTTCGCGACCCGGAGAAGCACTAGCCTCGCCTTTTGCCATTGATTCGCCGTTCTCCTGCCCGCGACGACGTTGCATTAGGTCGTAAGAGTTATCCGTATTACCAGCGCAATTCTGTGCCACAATGACTGCCGCGCAGCTTTCCCGGAGAGCCGTGCCGCTTCTCCGGCCGGCCTGCAGGAAGGCACGCGATGAGAACAGCAATCGTTCCCGGAGGTCATCCCTTATCCTGCAGGAGGAACAAATATGCTGGGCGCGAAAATACTGCGACTGATCGAAAGGCACTCGGAGGAGATCACGGATAGCCTCTTTGCCGAACTCCGCGCCTCCGAACACACCAAGTCTTACCGCAACGTCGACCTTTCTGAATTTCGGGCCGCGACCGTTTCCTTGTATGCCCATCTGGAAGAGTGGCTGCTCAGCAAGAGCGCTCACGAGGTCGAAAGGTACTTTACGACCCTCGGCGCGCGCCGCGCCGCCGCCGGCGTTCCAGCCAGCGAGCTGGCTTGCGCGCTGATGATGTCCAAGGCGCAGCTCTGGACTTTTGTTTATCGCGAGTGCGCGGCAGAAAAGGCTTTCGAGCTTTTTGTCGAACTGGAGTTTCTCGTCGCGCTCGAACGCTTCTTCGATCGCGCCATCTACTTCGCGCTCGTCGGACACGAACAGGGCGCACACGCTTCCAGGGCTGCCTGACCGCCGGGCCCGGAGCTCGCCCGCCCCTCCGGGCTCGTCTGGTTCCTCCGCGCGCGGTATGCTAGTCGGAGGGTGATCTCCGTCCTCAATCTCGGCCGCTGCGATTATCAGACCGCCCTGCGCCTGCAGGAGACGCTGGTTGAACTGGTGAAGCAGCAGCGTGCCGGCAACGTGCTGCTCTTCGTCGAACATTCTCCGGTGATCACGCTGGGACGCAACGCCCGCCGCTCCAACATCCTCGCCTCAGACGAGCTGCTGGCCGCGCGCGGCGTCGAGGTGCAGGAGATCAATCGCGGCGGCGATGTCACCTTCCACGGCCCCGGCCAGCTCGTCGCCTATCCCATCTTCGATCTGCGCTCGTTCAATCCCAGGCTCGGAGCCGTCGATTATGTGCGCCGCCTCGAAGATGTGCTGATGCGCGTCTGCGCTCACTATCGCATCGAGACGCAGCGCATCAAGGGAATGACCGGCGTCTGGACCTATCCGACCGTCCCGCCAAGGCTCAATCCGCGCGCGCTCAACCGCGACTATGTTCCCGTCGAAGGTGCAGCGGAGGCCGTTTCTTCGTGGTGCGAGCGCAAGATCGCCGCCATCGGCGTACACATCTCGCGCGGAGTCACCTCCCACGGCTTCGCTCTCAATGTCACCACCGATCTCGATCTCTTCCAGCTCATCGTCCCCTGCGGATTGACCAAGCCGGTGACCTCGATCGAATTCGAGAGCGGCACGCGGCCCGCGCTGGAAGAGGTCGCTACCATCGCCTCGCGCTGCTTTGGCGAGCTCTTCGCCTCGCAGATGCTCTGGCTTGAGTCGATCGACGATCTTCTGTCCGAGTCCCCTAGTGACACTCCCGCCCGCGCCCCGGAAGACGAGCGCCGCATCGCCGGCGACGACATTCACCTCGCCTGACGGTAATCCTGACGGTGCCCCATATCTGCCAGCAGTTGGCAGATGTGGGATGTGTCCACTCTGCGATAATGAGCGGTGATGCCCGTACCGTTACAGCACACTAGCGCCGCCGTTCTCGAATTCGATCGCCTTCGAGAGATTGTGCGCGGCTTCTGTCAGAGCGATCTTGGACGCCAGGCCGTCGACGCGCTTGCACCCACCGCCGAGCGCGAGTGGATCGAGCGCCAGCAGCAGCTCACCGCCGAGCTGCGCGAGTTTCTCCGCGCCGGAGGACGCTTTGACTTCGCCGGCCTCGCCGATCCCAGCCACTTCGTCCTGCGCGCGCGCATCGGCGGAGTCGCGCTGGAGACCGCCGAGCTTCGCGAGATCATCCTTCTGCTCGACCGCGGCGTCGAGTGGCGCGAGGCCGTCGCGCATCCGCCGCAGGCGCTTCGAGAGCCATGGCCGGCGATCGAGGAGCTCAGCGGGAGGATCGAAGATTTCACGCCGCTGCTGCGTTACTTCGCCAACAAGTTCGCCCCCGACGGCACGCTCGATGACCATGCCTCGCCCGCGCTGGCCGCGATTCGCCGCGAGATCGAGCGCCAGCGCCGCGCCATTCAGAGCTCGCTGCGCGGCTATCTCCGCCGCCTCTCGGAGAGTGACACGCTGCAGGAAGAGCTGGTCACCATTCGCGGCGACCGCTTCGTCATTCCTGTGAAGACCGAGCAGAAGCGCCGCGTGCAGGGCGTGATTCACGGCGCAAGCTCCAGCGGACAGACCGTCTTCATCGAGCCGCTGGAGACGATCGAGCAGAACAACGAGCTCGGCCGCCTTCTCGAAGACGAGCAGAGCGAGATTCACCGCATCCTGCTGGAGATGACTTCGCGGCTGGGCCAGTACTCCGAGCCGATCCTCACGGCCATCGAAACGCTTCGCGAGCTCGAACTGCAATTCGCCAAGGCGCGCTTTGCTCAGCAGTACAACTGCTGCCGCGTCTCGCTGCTCGCAGCCGATTCCGCCGACTCGCTCATCCTCGTCAGCGCCCGCCATCCGGTAATGGAGCGCAATCTGCAGCATCGCGGCCGGCAGGTCGTTCCGCTCACGCTTGAGATGAACTCGGCGCATCGCCAGCTCATCATCAGCGGCCCCAACACCGGCGGCAAGACCGTCGCGCTCAAGACCGTTGGCCTGCTTGCGCTGATGGCGCAGACCGGAATTCCCGTCCCCGCCGAGCGCGCCGAGCTGCCCATCTGCGATGCCGTTCTCGCCGATATCGGCGACTCGCAGTCGATCGAGCAGAATCTCTCGACCTTCTCCGCGCACGTCACCAACATCGACTTCATCTCCCACACCGCGACCCCGAATTCGCTCGTGCTGCTCGATGAGCTCGGTTCGGCCACCGATCCCGAAGAGGGAGCCGCGCTTGCCGTCGCCATCGCCGGGCACTTCCGCCAATCGCGCGCGCTGACCATCATCTCGACGCATCACACGGCGTTGAAGATCTACGCCACCAACACCGGCGGAGTGCTCAACGCCGCCGTCGGCTTCAACAAGGAGACGCTCGCGCCGACCTACGAGCTCCGCGTCGGCGTCCCCGGGGCCTCGGCCGGAATCAACATCGCGCAGCAGATCGGACTGAATGCCGGCATCATCGCCGACGCGCGCCGCCACCTCAGCACGCAGACGCAGGATATCGCCGCCTTCCTCGATCAGCTTCACGCCGAGCTGCGCCAGGTGCAGGATGAGCGCCTGCGCATCCGCCAGCGCGAGCAGGAGATCGCCCGCGAGCGTTCGCGCCTTGAAGCCGAGGGGCTGAAGGAGCAGCGCGAGAAGATCCGCGAGCTGGAAAAGAAGCTCGACTCGCTGATGCGCGACTTCGAGTACCACGCCCGCGAGGCCGTCGCCGCCGTGCAGGATCGCGCCGCCGCCACCAAGCTCGGCAAGGAGGCCGAGCGCCGCATCGCCCGCGCCCGCCGCGAGTTTCGCGAGCAGTTCAACCAGACGGTGGTCGCCCACACCACCGGCGCCGACCGCGGCGACGAGAACGCCCGTCCGCACGTCGTCGCCCGCGTCTCGGAAGGCGACACGGTGCAGCTTAAATCCCTCGGACGCAGCGGCCGCGTGGTGCGCAAGCTCGAAGGCGAGGCGCTGGAGGTGCAGGTCGGTCCGATGAAGATGCGCGTCCCGCTCGACGACGTAGCCGCCGTCATCGGACGCGCCGCCAACAATCCGGTCGAGGCCGCGCGCAGCAAGGGAATCAATGTTCGCCTGCGCGAAGACGACACGGCCCCGGCGGAGATCAACGTCATCGGACGCAACGTCGATGAGGCTACGGCCGAGGTCGAGAAGTTTGTCGATCGCGCTTTTCTCGCCGGCCTCTCGCACGTCCGCATCGTCCACGGCTCCGGTATGGGAATCCTGCGCAAGGCCCTGCGCCAGTACCTTAAAACCCACCCCCAGGTCGCCAACATCACCGAGCCAGCGCAAAACCAGGGCGGCAGCGGAGCCACGGAGGTGGAACTGAAGGTGTAACTGGCGTGGTCTAAGGTTCATTTCTTAGATCGATATGCATCAATCCCGTCGCATTTTCCACAAGTGGGCAGTACTTTCAGGGCAAAATGCGGCTTAATCACAGTTTTTCCACAGCGCGAGCCGCTTAATCCGCGCACCGTCCAGTTCATGTCGTGCAGACTAGAAGTGTGGCAACTCCGGGAGACTTCGCGCAGACGGTCAAGCAGCAGGCCGACATTGTTCGCATCGTCGGCGAGTACGTGAAGCTGCGCAAGTCGGGCGCGCAGAACTACTCGGGACTCTGTCCTTTTCACGGCGAAAAGACGCCTTCGTTTTCCGTCCACGCCACGCGGCAGTTCTTTCATTGCTTTGGCTGCGGAGCCTCCGGCGACGTCTTCACCTTCATCCAGAAGATTGAGAACATCACCTTTCCCGAGGCCGTTCGCGTTGTTGCACAGAAGCTCGGCATCGCCGCGCCGAAGGCGCAGTTCAGCTCGGCAGAGGAGGCTCGCGAGGCGCGCACCCGCGGCCAGCTTCTCGATCTGCACGAGGCCGCCTGCCAGTGGTTCCAGCAGCAGCTTGCGCGTCCCGAGGGCGCTGCCGCACGCGAATACCTGCACGGACGCGGACTGAACGACGAGGCCATCGCACGCTTCCGCATCGGCTTCGCGCCGGAGTCCGGCTTTCTGCTTCGCGACCGACTCAAAGGCATGGCCGACGAGGATATCCTCCGCGAAAGCGGCCTGTTCAGTTGGAAGGAGCGCGAGGGCGAAAACGAAGCCAGCGGAGCAAGGGCCGCACTCTACTCCAAGTTCCGCAACCGCGTCGTCTTTCCTATCTGCAATGAAAGCGGCAAGGTGATCGCGTTCACCGGACGCACGCTGGCCACCGACGAGAAATCCGGGCCCAAGTATTTGAACTCGCCTGAGACGCCGATTTACAGCAAGTCGCGCGTGCTCTTCAATCTCCATCTTGCGAAGGAGGCGATCCGCCAGCTCGACTACATCATCCTCGTCGAAGGTCAGATGGATTGCATCTCGGTCTTCAACGCCGGATACCACAACGTCATCGCCTCCAGCGGCACGGCATTTACCGAGGCGCAGGCCCGCCTGCTTGCGCGCTTCAGCAAGAAGATTGTGGTCAACTTCGATCCCGATGCCGCCGGAGCCGCCGCCGCCGAGCGCTCGCTGGCGCTGCTGGTCAGCGAGGAGTTCGATACCCGCATTGTCAGCCTCGAGCAGGGATTCGATCCCGATCTCTACGTGCGGCGCAAGGGAGCCGAGGCCTACGGAGCCGCACTGCGCGCCTCGCAGCGCTACTTCGACTACCTCATCGAGCGCGCCCAGGCGAAGTTTCCGCGCACGCCGGAGGGCAAGGTCAAGGCGGTCAACTATCTGCTGCCGCACATTCAGCGCGTGCCCAGCCGCATAGTGCGCGATGAGCTCGCCGCCGACATCGCGCAGAAGCTGCAGATCGACTCCGCCGTTCTTCGCCAGGAGCTGCGCCATGTTGCCGCATCGCGCACTGCGACAAAAGTCGCAGCGCCGAAGCAGAGCCCGATCACCGAATCCGAGCGCATTTTGCTGCAAGCCCTGGCCAGCGGCAGCGAGCTCGCGTTTACCTTTCAGGATGAGAATGGGCAGGAGCAGGTCTACAATCCCGCCGAGCAAGCCTATTACACGCTCAGCGCCGAGCAGCTCCATCGCGGATTGCGCTGCGAGTTGCTGATCGACGCCATTCTCAAGGCTCTCGCCGAGGGCGCGGATCTGATGACCCTTCCGCTCGCCGAAGCCGATCGCGAGCTCTTTCTCTCGGTCGTCATGCGCGAGCATGAGCCGCTCACGGCTGAGCTGCTCCACGGCGCGATCGAGTCCCTTCGCCGCCGCCATCTTGAACAGCGCCAGCGCGAGCTTCGCCGCCAGATCGCCGAGGCAGAGCGCGGCAACGACGCGGCCGCCATCGCCCGACTGATGCAGGAGAAGCTGGAGGTCGATCGCGCCCTTCGTCACTCGGCCAGCGCCTAGCTATTTCTTCGTCTTCCTTGCGTACTGCTCCATGCCGGTGATGTCGATCATCACCGCCGGCTCGTTGCCCACCACCCAGGCATCGTGTCCGGGGGGAATTTCGCTGATCTCGCCGGGGCCGAACTCGTACTCCTTGCCGTTATCCATTGCCACACGCAGCCGCCCGGAGAGATGCAGGTTCAGATGCGCGCACTGGCAGCTGTTGGTGTTGGCGAGCGGCTTCACGTGAGACGACCAGCGCCATCCGGGCTCGAAGACGGCGCGGCCGAAGGTCACTCCTCCCAGCGAGACTACCTTGACCTCGCCGTGCTCAAAGCTGCGAACGTCATTCGGCCGCGAGAAACTCCCGTGGTGTACCTGGGGTTCAGGTTTATGTTTCAACTCATGCACTGCCATGAATACCTCCTTCGAACAGCGCATTAGAATCATTCCGCAGCGCGGCCGTTGCCGACGCGCGCTATCATTGGCTGACACTGGTTTCCAAAGGCGGACAGATGCCCGAATCGACTACGCGCCAGCTCCGGCGCAAGGATCGCCAGATCGACGAGCAGGAGGCGCGCCGGCTGCTCGTACGCAGCGAATATGGCGTGCTCAGCACCGTAGGCTCCGACGGTCTGCCTTACGGCGTCCCCATCAGCTACGTCTTCCACGCGAATGAGATTCTCTTTCATTGCGCCATCGAGGGACGCAAGCTGGAAAATCTCGCCGCCTCGCCGCAGGCCAGCTTCTGCGTCGTCGGCGAGACCGAGCTTCTGCCTGAGCAGTTCGCCCTCCGCTATGAGAGCGCGATTGCCGAGGGCAGCGTTCGCGAGCTGCTCGGCCAGGAGAAGATTGCCGCACTGGCCTTGCTCGTCGAAAAGTACGCCCCGGAATATCGCGAAAAGGGAGCCGAGTACATCATCCGCGACCAGCAGAAAACCCGCGTCTTTTCCCTCGCCGTCGAACAACTCTGCGGAAAGCGCCGCAGGTGATTCCGCGCCAGCTCGTCGGAGAGGCAGAATCTCTGGATACCGGCGCGATTTTGCTCTAAACTCTGAACCATGCGCGTTCTCGGAGTCGATTGCGGTAGCGAGTATACCGGCTACGGCGTCGTGGAGGGCGACGGCGAGCGGCTGCTCTGTCTCGCCTCCGGAGCTATTCGCCTGGCTCCACGAGAGGCTCTGGAACGCCGCCTTCTGCGCGTGCGGGAAGAGCTCTCGGCACAGATCGCCGCACTCCGGCCGGAGGTCGTAGCCATAGAGGATGTCTTTTACTCCGTGAACGCCAAGAGCGCACTCAAACTCGGTCATGTTCGCGGCGTTGCCATGATGACCGCAGCCGAGCACGCGCTCGGCGTCGTCGCCTACGCGCCGCTTGCGATCAAGTCCGCCGTCGTTGGCTACGGGCGCGCGGAGAAATCGCAGGTCCAGCAGATGGTCGCCCGGCTGCTCCAGCTCGACGCGCCGCCGCAGCCCGCCGATGCCGCCGACGCGCTCGCCATCGCCATCTGCCACATCCATACCGCGGCCACGTTGCTGCGCCAGGCCGCCGCACTGCGATGAAAGCCGCGATGAAAGCTGCGCTCGTCCTTCTCCTGCTCGCCTCCATTCCGCTGCTGGCGCAGGCTTCGCCCGCAGGCGCGCAGCCTTCCGCAAGCCCCACGCTCACCTTCGATCTGCGCTGGCCCGACTCCGATCCGCAGTGGTTTCAGCTTGTCTTTCAGGCCGATGGAAGCGCCCGCTATCGCTCGCTGCCCCATGTCGAGGAGGGCTCGCAGGCCGATCCCGATCCATACGAGTTCAGCTTCACGCTCTCGCAGCGCTCGCGTGAGCGCGTGGCTGCGATTGCGCCGAAGCTCCAGAACTTCCGGGGAACGCTCGACAGGGTGAGAGTCGCGTTCACCGGAAGCAAGACGATTCGCTACCAGGATGACTCCGGTTCCAGCTCGATTTCGTACAACTACACCTCCGCGCCCGAGCTGAGCTCCTTCACCGATCTGATGCTGGGCATCTCCTCCACCATCGAGCTCAGGCGTGATCTCGAATCCGAGCTGCGCTTCGACAAGCTGGCCATCGACGGTACGCTCCGCCACGTCGACGAGCTTCTCAGCCTGCATCGCCTTGACGAGACGCAGATTCTGCAACCCGTGCTGCGCCGCATCGTCGAGGATCGTGAGGTGCTCAACATGGCTCGCCAGCGCGCCTCCCGTATTCTGGAATCCACTTCCGTGCTCATTCGTAAATAATTGTGCACGGACGCATCTTTTGCGGCGGATTTGCGTTTTAATGTATGACTGCGGGAGTGTCCTATGACGGCCTGCGCGCGAATCCGACTCAGCCTTCTGGTTGTGGTGCTGGTCACTTTCTGCGGTTCTGCGCTCTTTGCCGATCCAGCCGTTCGCATGCTGCGCCTCAGTCTCGCCGAGGGCGATGTCCAGATCGATCGCAACGCCGGCGCGGGCTGGGAGCAGGCGCTCAACAACATGCCGGTGATCGCCGGAGCCCGCATCTACGCCGCAGAGGGCTCCAAGGCCGAGCTTGAATTTGAAGATGGCGGCAGACTCCGCCTCTCCGGGCCCGCGCAGATGAGCGTCGTCGAGCTTTCGACCGGCGCAGATGGCCGCCCGGTCGAGCGCTTCCAGCTTAGCTCCGGCATCCTC
>Ga0326727_10015413_pt1 | contig 16404 bp, 15 predicted proteins | sample MB2enrmetagenome_FD_207643 | JGI IMG/M metagenome (GOLD analysis project Ga0326727, IMG submission 207643) | Lab enriched peat soil microbial communities from McLean, Ithaca, NY, United States - MB29MY | ecosystem: Environmental > Terrestrial > Soil > Wetlands > Peat | place: USA: New York...
AGAGGGCGGTGTCGGTGCCAAACCTGAGCGCGCCGAGCGAACTGCCATCGCCGATCTGTTGTCCGTGGAACCATGGCCCGAGCACCAAAAACACTTTGTCGTTCCCGGTGTCCTTCGGTTTGATGGCCTTGTACACCGCCGTCGCTCCGTAGATGTCTTCCTGGTCCCAAAACCCTACCACCAGCATGGTCGGAACCTTCAGTGGTTGGGCCGCTAGGATCTGGTCCATGGCCTGTTGTTGCCAGAAAGAGTCATAACTCGGATGTTCCAGAATTTTCCGCCAGATGCCCACCTGCTCGAGGCCATGTTGCCGTCCCAGTTCTCCCGCGGATCCGGCCCTCATGTACATGTCATAGTCATCGAACGTGCTTCTCCACCAAGCCGCTTCATTTGCCCGAGTCCCTTCTTGCTCGTAAAGGTAGGGCATGTTTTGTTCGCGGAACGCACCATTGTGAAACCAATCATCTCCCTTCCAGCCATCCACCATCGGGTTCATCGGCACAGCCACCCTGAGCGCCGGGTGTGGATTCACCAGCGCCATCAGCGGCAGAAATCCGTCGTAGGAAATGCCCAGAATCCCCACCTTGCCGTTGCTTTCGGGGAGGTTTTTCACCAGCCACTCGACGGTGTCGTAGGTGTCCGTCGAATGATCCACCGGCGTGGGGTTGAGCGGACCGTGCAAAGGCCGCGTCATTACGTAATCGCCCTCCGAACCGTATTTCCCGCGAATATCCTGAACCACGCGGATATAGCCGTCCTCCACAATCACATCGGTTACGTTGTCGCCCCCGTTCAGGATCGGTCCCAGGTGCGCGCTTGCCGCATGGCTGGTCTGTTCCGAAGCGTTGTACGGCGTGCGTGTGAGCAGGATGGGGGCGTTCTTCGCGCCTTTTGGCACCACGATGACGGTGTGGAGTTTCACGCCATCGCGCATCGGGATCATCACCTCGCGCTTCTCGTAATCAAAGCTGCTGGTCACGGGGACGAATCTTGCCGGTATCTCGCTCTGAAAATTCGGGTACTTGGCGGGTGCTTCGGCTGTCTGCGCCACGGCGGTTTCCAGAAATGGCCCAGCGCTCAAGAAGCAACAGAACACAAGCAACCCTCGAATCGAATTCTTCAGTTTCATAAAATTTCCTTTGATGTGCTGTACATTCCGCGCACAAAAAACCTGGCTCGGACGTGCGAGTGCCGCGATTATATGCCGCGCTGCCCCGGTGCGCCACCGCCTCTTTTGTATGCGAACGTCAGCCCAGGCCGGCGAGTTTGCCCAAGCCCTTCATCTTCGCGCGTGCGGCCATCGCGCCATACTGCTTCATCATTTGCCGCATCTGCATGTATTGCTTGATGACCTGATTGACTTCTTGCACGGAGGTGCCGCTGCCCTTGGCGATGCGTTTGCGGCGCTTTCCGTCGAGGACGTTGTGGTCGCGCCGCTCCTCGTTAGTCATGGAGTTGATGATCGCTTCCACCTGCTTGAGTTTCTTTTCGTCCACCGACGCGTCTTTGGGCAAATTCTGAAGCGGCCCGACCTTCGGCAACATATCCATCAACTGGTCCAGCGGGCCCATCTTGCGGATCTGCCGCAATTGGTCGCGGAAATCTTCCAGCGTGAACTCTTCCTTGCGGAGCTTGCGCTCGAGCTCCATCGCCGCTTTCTTGTCGAAAGCCGATTCGGCGCGCTCGATCAGCGAGAGAATATCGCCCATGCCCAGCACGCGCGAAACGATGCGCTCCGGGTAGAAGCCTTCCAGCGCGTCGTATTTCTCGCCAAGGCCGACAAACTTCACCGGCGCTCCGGAAACCTTGCTGATCGAAAGGGCCGCGCCGCCGCGCGCATCGCCGTCCAACTTCGTCAGGATCACGCCGGTCAGGCCCAGCCGCTTGTGGAATTCACCTGCCGAGCGCACCGCGTCCTGACCAATCATGGCATCGGCGATGAACAGCATCTCACTCGGCTGCAATTCCTTCTTCAGCACGGAGAGTTCGTTCATCAGCTCATCGTCAATATGCAAACGGCCGGCGGTGTCTACCAGGATGACGTCGCTGGCCGAAAGTTTCGCTTCCTTGATCGCGCCGCGCACAATTTCGACCGGCTTATCCGTGCCAGTGCCCGGCCACAACGGGATGCTGATGGCTTTGGCGACTTGCGCGAGTTGTTCGCGGGCGGCGGGGCGATACACGTCCGTGGAAACCACAATGGGGCGATGCCCGTGCTGCGCGAGCCATTTGGCGAGCTTGCCGGTGGTGGTAGTCTTGCCCGAGCCTTGCAAGCCCACGATCATCCACACCGAAGGCGGCCGCGAGGCGAAAATCGGTTTGGCGTGTCTGCCGAGCAGCGCGAGCAATTCGTCGCGCACGATCTTGACCACCTGTTGATCGGGTGAAAGCTGCAGCATCACTTCCGAGCCCAATGCTTTCGTGCGGATGTTCGCCAGCAACTCGTCGGCGACCCCCACGTTGACGTCGCCGTCAAGCAGCGCCTCGCGGATCTCCCCGATGGCCAGGTCCAGATGCTCCTCGGTGAGCTTTCCCTGGCCGCGCAGGTTCTTGAATGTTCGTTGCAGCTTCTCTGTCAGGTTCTCAAACATGGCAGACCGTGTTCTCTAGGTTTCCATCTCTATTGTACAGGGTGCGCTGCGAAGGTACAGCGGAGCGCGGTTTGTGCGCCCCGTGCCCTTCGCCGAGGGGGAGGGATCCCTCTTCCTCGCACGTCGTCTCTCCTCTCATCCCAACTCGGGAAGGAACTGTTGTCACCGAAGGTATCTCCTCCACCCGGGTGTTTTTGTGAAGCATGTCAAAACAAAGGGGTTGTAGGCGGGAGAGTGCGCAATAATTTGAAAACAAGGGACTTAAAGACTCGCCGTTTTGATCTACAAACCCTTTGTTTTGATATGGATGCGCACTGTGGGTACAGAGGGTGAGCGTGCTGGAGACCTGCGGGGCGCGGGCGGGTTTGTGCCGAGTATTCACAAGATATTTTACCATTCTATTTACTAATTGTCAATAGATATCTTGAGGTACTAGGCCCGAAACTGGTACGAGGGGGCTGGGGGCGCTGCAAAAAGTTTCAAGTTTTAAGTTTTCAGTTCTCGGAGAAGATGAAGAGAACCCCAAGACCCAGGTTCGCAAACCGAACCTGGGGCACGCTCCGTGGTTGTTCGGTTAGAAAAAACGGGAACATGGGGAGGTTCGGTTTACAGCGAGAGCTGCAAGAAAAGGAGTTGGGAACCCGCCTAGATTTCAGGATGATATCCTGCTTACGTGCAAGCCGAATTCGCGGCCAAGGAAGCGCAACCCACCGGAGAGGTGGATTGCTGGAAGTGAAGACATTCCGCTCATGGGATCAGGGGGACAAGATGACTCAGGATGTTTGGACTGCCGTCGACAAGTACATCACGGACCTGCTGGCGCCTTCCGATCCCGCGTTGGAGGCCGCTCTCCAGGCCGCCAGCGCGGCGGGCCTGCCGTCCATCCAGGTCTCTCCGGTGCAGGGAAAGCTGCTGCATCTTCTGGCGCGAGCTTGCCAGGCACGCCAGATTCTGGAGATTGGCACGCTGGGCGGCTATAGCACGATTTGGCTCGCGCGAGCGCTGCCCGCCGGCGGCCGCGTGATCACCTTGGAGGCCGATCCAAAACACGCCGAAGTTGCGCACGCTAACTTCGCGCTTGCCCGGCTGGCGGACGTGATCGAGCTGCGGCTGGGGCCTGCGCTGGAGACTTTGCCGAAACTTGCTGCGGAAGGGCGCGGCCCGTTTGACCTGATTTTCATTGACGCCGATAAATCCAATATGCGCGAGTATTTTGATTGGGCTTTGAAGCTGTCGCGCACCGGCAGCGTCATCATCGCCGACAATGTGATACGCAATGGCAGGGTGCTGGACGCCAGCAGCAGCGACGCCGACATTCAAGGTGTCCGGCGTTTCAATGAGCGACTCGCCGCAGAAAAGCGCGTGTCCGCCACAGAGATCCAGACCGTAGGCAGTAAGGGCTACGACGGCTTCGCTTTGGTAGTGGTCAATGCGGACTCCTAGCGCCCGTTTCCATCGCTGTCGTTTTCTTGACCCTGTGCGCGGCGCACAAGTACACTAGTGAATTCGGAAAGCTGCCTGCAATCAGACAGTCCGGCTTGACGATCACGACCCCGAGGCCATCCAAGTTCGCTGTGTGAACAGGCGGCAAAAAGCTGCCAGGGGATGAAACTTGGGAAGTTCGCGGGCCGTATCCAGATCGTAAGGGAGAGTGCTTTGCCAAAGCGTACATTTCAACCGCGGAAACGCCGCCGCGCCAAGACGCACGGATTTCGTTCGCGCATGAAGACCAAGGGCGGCCGCAAAGTCCTTGCGGCGCGCCGCAAGAAGGGACGTCATCGCCTCACTCCCGAGTAATGGGGCAGCCCCGGAATCGCCACCGGCGAGGCAGGGCCAGACGTTTCCGCGCGAGGCGCGTTTGGTGCGCAAGAGCGAATTTGACGCGGTCTACAGCACTGGCAAGCGCCGCTCCAATGCTCACTTCACCGTGTTCCTTCGTGCCAATGAACTGCCACTGAGCCGCTTCGGTTTCAGCATCAAGAAGGCACTCGGCGGCGCCGTGGCTCGCAACCGCATGCGCAGAAGGCTGCGCGAGATGGTCCGCTGCCATCGCGAGGAGATACGAGCAGGATGGGACATCGTCATTCACCCGAAGCGTTCCGTCGCGAAGGCGCCCTTTACGGCGCTGACGGCGGAGTTCCTGCGCCTGTTGAAGAGCCCGTGAACACCTCGGGAAATGAGGCGCAGCTTGCTGCGCACCTGCAAGAAGAGACGCGGAAATCGGCGAGCGTGCGCGCGGCACTCTTTGCTCTCGATTTCTACAAGGTTTATCTGTCGCCGCTTTTCGCCGGCACTTGCCGCTACGAGCCCACGTGTTCCCGCTACGCCTTCGAAGCGATTGAACGATTCGGAGTCTGGCGCGGCGTCTGCCTGGGGACAAAGCGCCTGCTGCGTTGCCATCCGTTATCCCGCAAATTTGGATTCGACCCGGTTCCGGAGAAATGGGAAGAGATGCAAGCGAGTTCCACGATTACAGTTGAAACACATGAGGTCCGCCCGTGAGCACCCCGCCAGTGAACGAATTCCCGCCAATCGGGCCGAAGAAGGATAAGTTCACGCCGGAATTGCGTATCCTGGTCGCCGCTCTGCTTTCCATGGCGGTCATCATTCTGTGGACGAGGTACTTCGGGCCAAAGCCTCCCGCGCAACTGCCACAGCAGAACCCGCCGGGTGTCACGGCTCCTGCGACCAGTGGATCTTCGGCAGCGACTCCTGCACCAGCCGCGCCGACTCCTTCCGCAGCATCTTCAACTGTTTCCGCAGCGGCACGCCCGGCGGCCCCGCTCACTGAAGACAACCAGGAGCGCACCATCGTTGTTGAGAACGCGCTGTACCGCGTGGAATTTTCCAATCGCGGCGCAGTCATCAAGAGCTGGCAGTTGAAAAAGTATACGGATGATTCGAAGCCCCAGAAGATTCTGGACCTGGTTCACCCCAAAGCGGCTGCGGACACTGGCGGCTGGCCTTTCTCCATGGTCATTGACGACCCACAATTGGAAAAAGCGGCGAACAGCGGGCTCTACAAGGTTTCCGGCGATTCCGCTTTGTTGACCGCACCCACCGATCTCACCTTTTCCTGGAGCGACGGTCATCTTGAAGTGACCAAGAAATTCCACTTCGACCATTCCTACGTCCTGACCGCTGAGACCTCCGTAACCTACAACGGGACGCGCTTGCTCGGCGGATTGGCCTGGCGCGGCGGCTTTGGCGACCTCACCGTCACGAATCCCATTGCCGTGGAGACGGTCACTACTTTCTATAGCGAAAATGGCAAGCTCTCCACGTTCCTTCACAAGAAGCTCGATGCCCCGGAAAAGTGGGGCAATATTTGGATGGGTGGAAAGACGTTCGCGGGCATTGCGGATCGTTACTTTGCGGTGGCCTTTCTGCCACCCAACGATTCGCCCAGCACTCTCTTGGAGACGCGCTATTGGAAGTTGTCCCACACGATTCAGGTGGACGGCAAAGACCAGTCGGAAGACGTGCCGGAAGTGGCCGTCGTCACGCGTTCCCAGCCGATGGCTCTGCGCGTATACGTGGGTCCCAAGGACTACGACGATCTCAAGGCCATTCACCCGCCCCTGAATTCCCTGGTTCAGTTCGGATGGCTCGAGATTATCGCCGACCCACTGTTTCACGGCTTGAAGTGGCTGCACACTTACGTGCCCAACTGGGGCTGGGCCATTGTCGTTCTTACGCTGATCGTCAATATGGTCCTCTTCCCGCTGCGCATTTCCAGCTACAAGACGACCATCAAGATGCAGCGGGTGGGGCCGGAGATTAAACAGATCCAGGAAAAGTACAAGAAGTACAAGATGAACGACCCGCGCAAAGCGGAAATGAACAAGGAAGTAATGGCGATTTACAGCCGCGAAGGGATCAATCCTATCGGCGGCTGCCTCCCGATGGTTCTTCAGTTTCCCATCTGGTTCGGGTTGAATCGCGCGCTGAGCTACGCCATCGAACTGCGCCATGCCAACTGGCTCTGGGTGCGCGATCTAGCCTCGAAGGATCCTTATTACGTCTTGCCCGTGATGGTGGGCGTTTCCATGTACCTCGTCTCCAAGATGACCCCCATGACGATTACGGATCCGCAGCAGGCCGCTATGATGAAGCTCATGCCTATCAGCATGGCGGTGATGTTTGTGGTTTTTCCGTTTTCCAGCGGCCTGGCGTTGTATATTCTCACCAGCAGCTTGGTGGGTATCTTGCAACAGTGGTACCTGAACCGGACGCACCCTCTTCCTGCCCCGGTTAAGCCCGTCCGCGGCAAGAAGTAACGGACGGTGTGATGGCGCAGTCTGCTAGGGGCAGATCAGTAGTATCGAGAGTCTTATGACCAAGGAATTTGTGCGCGATGGCAAGCTGGACCGCGTCGCCGCTGCCGACGCCCTCCGGGATTTTCTGCCGAAGATCGTGCGCGCCGCTGGCCTCGACCTCGCCGTGAGCGTGCGCCTCGCCGAAGCAGGCGCCGGCTCAGTGGAAGGCGAGGCGGAGATTTTCGCCGACCTCGACGGCAAAGACAAGGAACTCCTCATGGCGCGCGGCGGAGAAGTTCTGAAGGCCCTGGAACATATCGTATTTCGCGCGCTGGGCCTTGAACCAGTCTTCCATGAAAAGATTCACCTCGATTGCGGCGGCTTCCGCGCTTTGCGCTTCGAGGAGCTGCGCATGACCGCCCGCGTGGCTGCGGAACGGGTTCAGGCTACGCATCAGCCCTTCCGGCTCAATCCCATGTCTTCGCGGGAGCGGCGGATTGTGCATCTCGCACTGAAGGATCTGTCGGGCGTGCGCACCGAAAGCGTCGGCACGGGCGAAGAGCGTCAGGTGGTTATTCACCCGGCGAAGACGGACTCGAATCTGTAGCTCAGGCCTTTAGCCTGGACTTTGCACGCGGGCGGCACAATTTCGACCACAGATCCATCCATTGAATCCCGGAGTTTGCCTGCGCTTGGGAAATCCCCAGCCCCGAAGGGGTGAGCTACAGCCAAGTGCGCAGCACCTGCCTTACCGGCGCACCCAACCCTGCGCGATCACAGTTCCGTCACCCGAAAACCGCACGCGATACGCGAATGACGCGGGCCGATCTGGCCGTATGTGCGGAAAACGCAAATCCGAGAATTCCACTACCGCTTCATCGCCTTCCTTGTGAAAGCGAGTCAGGGGAAACCGCGCGAACCATAGAACCTTCTGAACTTCCGGCAACTGTCGCGCCTGCTCGATCCAGGGATTCGGAAGCGCGTCAGGATAGTACGTGTGTTCGATCTCGTTCGAGCCGGAAAAGCTGACGTTTTGCGCCTTTTTCTGGAATAAACCTTCGCTCAAATCCATGCGCATCTCGTAGACTCCGCGCGGCGCTCGTACCAGCCCATCCCAGTGCCACAACGATGGCGGCAAGGGCAGCGCGCCAATCGCTTCAACCTGCAGGTTCCTTTGCGCGGCAAACTCCTGGATGCGCCCGAACGCCACATGGTGTGCACCGGCGGCCGCAACGAGATAGCCCACCGCCAGAACCAGACCCGCGCGATTCCAATTGGCATAAGACACGCGCAGGCCCCAGCCTCGCGCTGCCGGGAGCAGAAACAGCACTGCAAACAGGACCGTGGCCACAAGAATCGCGGTATTGGAAATCGGCGCGCCGACAATTTGGGCAATTTTGGCGATCAGGAACGGCGCCGGCGTGAACACCAGCCACATCAGAATGGCTCGCCAGTGGATATGCGCCGGATCTTCGTAAGTCCAGGAGAGCAGTTGCGGAATCAGCAGGATGGCCGTGAAGCTGAAATCCACGATGAATAGAATGTCCCAGGCGGGCCGCGACCATGCGAGCGGCGACCAGATCATCGTGCCGAAGGTGGTCACCAGATCCAGGAAAATGTGGCTCAGGATTCCGATCGCCCAGATACCCCATAGCGCAAGGAAGGACGGCGCCTCCCATTTTCGCCACTTCGCCACCAAGCGCATCAGCCCCGCCAGGATCACGGCCCAGATTGGCAGGCAGAGCAACGAATGCGTGATGCTGCGATGCCAGGTGAGCATCAGCAATTCATTGTGCGAAAATAAATCGCGCAGGACATCGCTGTCCGGAAAGACTGCGCCCAGCATCAACGACCAGGTGATGAGGCGCTGCTTGCTCAGCGACCGCGGCGAAAACAGGTCCCGCCCGCCAAACGCCGCTTTGCTGATCAGCGCACCTGCAATTCCGTGTGTGATGGTGTCCACTGTGTGCTCGTCGTTCTCGCCCTCAGACCACCGTTAATAGCGCAGATGTCTTTGACATGACGCGGCCGACCCGCCTGGCGTTTACGCCATGACGCTGGAGACTTTCCCGCGCCAATTCTTCATGTTCCGGAGAGAGTGCGATCAAGAGACCGCCGGACGTCTGCGGGTCGAAAAGCAAAGCGCGATTCTCCTCCGCCACGTTTGTTGCGAAGACAACGCAGCCGCCTAGAAACTCACGATTGTTTTTCAGCCCCCCGGAAATCATGCCCTGGCGCGCGGCATTGAGCGCACCGGGAAGCAACGGCACATCCGCGACGACAATTTCGAGTGCTACACGCTCAATCCCCGAACCCGCGTCTCCCAGCGCCATTTCCCGCGCGTGCCCCAGCAATCCGAATCCCGTGATATCCGTCACGGCGTGCACGCAGCGCTTCCCTGCTTGCACCTCCAGTTCGCGCAAAGCTTCGGCCGCCGCACGATTCAATTGCGTCATCGAAGCGATCGCCGCATCCAGTGAAGCTTTTTCCGCGCGTTCTTTTTTGAGGGCCGTGGAAATCACTCCGGTGCCCAATGCTTTTGTCAGCAAAAGTACGTCATTTGTCTGCGCGCCGACATTTCGCCAAACTTGCTGAGGATCGATCACGCCCGTGACGGCATAGCCAAACACGATATCGTCGATGCGAATCGAATGCCCGCCGATCACGCTGCACTTCGCTTCGCTCATCTTGTCGAGGCCGCCGCGCAAAATCTGCTCCAGAATCGCTGGGTCTCCTTTTTCGGGAAATCCCACGATCGAGAGCGCGGATACCGGCCGCCCGCCCATCGCGTACACGTCGCTCAGCGAATTGGCCGCCGCGATTTGCCCGAACGTGAACGGGTCGTCCGCAATCGGTGTGAAGAAATCGACCGTCTGCACCAGCGCCAATCCTCCACCGAGCAGGTACACCCCGGCGTCGTCGTTGGTGCTGAACCCAACGAGCACATTCGGATCAGTCGGCAGTGGTAGGCGCCGAAGTATCGCGTCCAGCGTCCCGGGACTCAGCTTGGCCGCGCAGCCCGCCGCCTTAACCATCGCCGTGAGTTTCACGCGAGCTGTCAAATCACACCTCGCTGTGCTGCGCTTTGATTATAGTCATGCCGCGCCCTTCTTGCTCGGCCCCGGATAGAAACTTGGCCTTCGCGACACCTTGCACGGATTGCCTGGAAAATGTTCTCATCAGCCGATGCCTTGGGACTTCTGGTTGATCTTTCTTTTCCTTGGAATTGTCGTGCCCTGGCGCGGCGCCGTGCGGTTGAAGAAACTCCTGGCGCTCCCTTCCGTCAACACGAAGGAAAAGCTCGTACTCTACGGCGCGACCATCGCCGGCCAGTGGGTGATCACCGCTCTTGTTGCCTGGCGTGCTCTTATACGGGGATTGTCCGCAGGCACCTTGGGCTTAGCCGATCACGGCGGTATCGCCACGATTCTGGGGAGTCTGGCTCTGGCTGCTTTTATCGGAGGTTTGCACTGGTTAAACCTTCGGCGTGCGGGCAAATCGACGGGGCAAGCTACAGAGCGTATGCGTTCGCTGGCTCGCCGGATTCTTCCTGTCAATTCCGTGGAACTGCTCCCCTACTGCGCCCTCGCCGTGACCGCCGGCGTCTGTGAGGAATTCCTTTATCGGGGATTTGCCATGGGCGCTCTCGCGCGCGTGGGATTCCCCGCTTGGGCCGGCGTGATTCTGACTGCGGCACTCTTCGGATTAGCCCATGTCTACCAAGGCCGCGGCGGAATTCTGGGCACCTTTGTGATGGGCATCCTTTTCGGCGGCATCCGCGTGGCCTACGATACGCTCGTACCGGTCATGATGATTCATACGGTGGTGGATCTTGTGGCCGGGATTGCGGGGCCGCGCTACCTCTTGCCACAGCTCACGGAAGAGCAGAAGTGAGTCGAAGTCATATCGTTGCGAGATAATTACTCTTATGGCAACAAAAGTCGATAAGGCCGTTTCGGAGGAGACGATACGGCGCGCCTTGGGGCAATTTCAGGTCATTCCAAATGAGCAACAAGTCATTTATATTCAACAATATATAAGAATTCTAAGGCATTGGAATGAGAAGTTGAATCTGACCGCTATCCGCGATCCCCTGGAGATACTATATCGTCACTTCTGCGAGTCCATGTTTGCGGCCGTTGCTGTGCCGGTGGAAAACGGTCGGTTCGCCGACATCGGTTCCGGCCCCGGATTTCCTGGCATTCCGTTGAAGATTTTTCGCCCGGAGTTGGAGCTTTTCTTAGTGGAGTCGAACATCAAGAAGGGCATATTTCTTGCTGAAGTCATCCGCGAGTTGGGGCTTGGGAGCACCCATGTGCTGATCAACCGCTATGAAGAGTTGGGCGAGGAACTGGCGCCGCTGGACTTTGTCTGCTCTCGCGCCCTCGGGGAATATGGCACATTCCTCGAGTGGGCCGCGTCGGACAGTGTAGCCGCCTCCCGTGCGATTCTGTGGATCGGCGGCCGCGACCTCGAAGAAGTTCGCAAGTCGAACCGGTGGGAATGGCAAGAACCAATCGCTCTGCCACAATCGTTGCAGCGATATCTCTTGGTCGGCAAAAAAAAGCCTCATTTGTCGGCGTAACGACATCATAGCAAAGGACTTTTCATTGTTTTTTTAAGTGTGGACAATTCTTGTGCGCTTTTCTCTCGCGCGGCGTTCCACGTGAAACACTCAATCCGTCGCCCGAGCTACAGACTCCTTTGTTCCGCACGAAACTCCTCGCCTCATGCGCACTGCGATGTATCTCTCGGGCCACTTTGCACTTCCGTGGAACCCTTGTTTCACGTGGAACGTCGGATGTGCCAGACACGCAGCGCAGTGCCAAGTGAATTGAACCAGTTCCAAGCCCTGTCTTGTTCCACGTGGAACGACTGAGGACTCACGGCTTGATATTACAACTAGTCCCAGTGCACGTCGTTAATCCAACCAAGTTCAATCCAAGACTGTTCCACGTGAAACATTCACTTTCTAACAGAATTTCCGCAGCTCACTTCCCGTTCCACGTTAAACATCTTGCTTCTAGCGGGTGGCTCTGCTAGTTTCCCTACGTCGGGGAGACCGTCTTGGCCCGGGTCATTGCTGTTGCTAACCAAAAGGGTGGGGTAGGTAAGACCACAACCGCAGTTAACCTCGCAGCCTGCCTCGCCGCTGCAGAGCAGTCAACTCTCCTCATTGATTGCGATTCCCAAGCAAATGCTACAGCCGCAATCGGTTTCCAGAAAGATCCTGCCCGCCGCACCATTTATCACGCCCTTATTTTGAACGAGTCGTTTGAGAAATTGGTGCAAAAGTCGCAAGTTGAGGGCCTGGATGTTGTCCCGGCCGACAAAAACCTTGCAGGAGCCGCAGTGGAGCTCGTCCTTGCCGAGAGCCGCGAATACAAACTGCAATCCTTCCTGCAGAATGTGCGGCCAAATTACAAATTCATTGTGCTGGATTGCCCCCCTGCCTTGGATTTGCTCACTCTAAACGCGCTGGTTGCGGCCGATGCCGTGATGATACCCATCCAGTGTGAATACCTAGCCCTGGAAGGCGTGTCAGAATTACTGGATACCTTGATGCGTATTCGCCGCACGCTCAATCCCAGCCTCGAAATCGAAGGCATCCTGCTGACGATGTATGATGAGCGCACCACTCTATCAAGGCAGGTGGCCACGGACTTACGCAGTTTCTTCGGCACTCAGGTCTTCCAGAGCCTGATCCCGCGCAACGTCCGCCTTGCCGAAGCACCAAGTTTTGGTAAGCCTATTATTTTCTATGATATACACAGCAAGGGCGCTGAGGGCTACACGCAGCTCGCCCAGGAGGTTATTGGCAATGCCGAGAAACGCGTTGGGGAGGGGGCTCGGAGCGCTCATTCGGGAGCCTGAACCGACAACACCAGCAACGCCAGCCGCACCGACAACTTCGCACGCTGCTCCCGTCGCGCACAGCTCTGGAGGAGCTGCTGCAGCCGTCTACCGAGCCTTGAGTCCCGCACCGTCGGGTCCTTTGCAGATCGACATTGATCTGATAGACCCCAGTCCCTATCAGCCACGCACCCGGTTCCGTGAAGAAGCACTCGATGAGCTGGCCCGCTCAATTCGGACTAGCGGCATTATCCAACCGCTCGTCGTGCGGCCGATCGGCCAGCGCTTCCAACTGATCACCGGCGAACGGCGGTGGCGTGCTGCGCAGCGTGCCGGTCTCGACAAAGTATCTTCCATCATTCGCCAGGTTCCCGACGAACTGGCTCTGGAAATGACGCTGGTCGAGAACATCCAGCGCGAAGACCTTAACGCCATGGAAGCCGCTCGCGCCTTTGAGCGATTGATGGACGAATTTCAGCTTACCCAGGAGTCGGTGGCCGAGCGCACGGGCAAGGAGCGTGCGACCATTGCCAACGCTATCCGATTGTTGAAGCTGGAGCCGATCATTCAAGAATGGATTGAAGAAGGCAAACTAAGTGCAGGTCACGGACGGGCTCTGCTGGCTGTTGCCGAGCCACAGCTCCGCATGCGTTATGCGCAGCGCGCCGCTCGCGGCGGACTCACCGTGCGCCAGATCGAACGCCTCGCTTCGCGGCGCGCTCGTGGCGCAAAACTTCCCACGGAAGTCCATCTGGATCCAAACATCCGTGAAGCCGTGGAAGAACTCCAGCGGCATCTCGGCACAAAGGTGCTCCTGCGGCAGAAAACAAAATTACGGCCCGGCCAACTCGTGCTGGAGTATTACGACGACGCGCAACTCATGGGCATCTACGACCGCCTAATGAAATAGCGCCTCAGCACGCGCGCACTTCCATTGCACCAACGTTCAGGCATTTCATTCGACAACTCGCTCTGCAACGTGCGTTGACTTCTCGCCGCTTCACGTTACATTGGAATCAGTACATACAGGGAGTCTATCTATGGCTTGGAAGTGGCCCGGTACATCAAAAGACAGCAGCGTTGAAGAGTGGACCGGCTTCATTGATCAGGGCGTGTCGCTCGAAGGCACGCTGACACTCACCGGAACGTTTCGCATTGACGGACACATCAAGGGAAACATTATCTCTGAACAAACAGTGATCCTCGGCGAGAACGCGAAAGTTGAAGGACAGATTGAAGGGAACCGGGTGGTGATCGCCGGACGCTTTGATGGCGTCATTTTCGCCAGGGGCCGAGTGGAGATTCAACCCAAAGGAGTCGTAACGGGCGAGGTTCACTCACCCTGCATGGTCATTGATCCTGGAGGCATTTTCGATGGACGTTGCCACATGTTGGCGTCCTCGGAGGCAGCATCCGGTGTGACAATTCCAATCCGAGCAGTGAGCCAAGTGTAGAACTGGGAAGTTTGGCAAGAAAGCAAACCCGCTCCACTAACCATTAAATTATAATAAGACAGTTAGTATGCGCTATAGCCCTTCCTCTGGGCATCCCGTTTCAACCTCGTTTCAACGATGAGGAGACAAACCCTTAACGGAGCACCCCAGAGGGGACCACCATCAGGGCGCGGTCGGCATCTTGCAGGCCTGCCTGGATGTTTGCCTCCCAATCCAAATGGGGAACCTTGGAAGCTGCCGCTGCCGTGTAGAATTTCAACGCATCTTCGGGGCGATTCAGTTTTCTTAAGCACAAACGTCCAGCCGCCAATAACGCCAGCAGCGATTGTTTTTCTGTGGGGTAGTTTTCAGCAAGGCGCTCGTATTCGGAAACGGCCCGATCGAAATGCTGCTGCGATTCGATGGCGCGGATGATCTCGAGCCAAGTTGCCGCAGGCATCTTGTCCCCGCCGGCGGTGTGATATTCCTCAAAGGCACGCCAGGCAGCATCCACGTCCTGATTCTTGAGATAGGCCTGGCACAACTGAATCGTGACCTGTCGGTAGGCCGGCATGTCACTGCGACGCCACTGCGCTTGTTGCAAGAGATTCAGGGCATCAACAGAGTTTGGATTTGCGGCAACATGCTTCTGGAGAACGGATGCTGCTTCATCCAGCTTATTCTGTTCCATGGCTTCTGAAGCGCGGATGACTTCCGGATCGCCGCTCCAGCTCAACTTGGATTCGATGGCTTCGTTGGCTTTCTGCTCCAGGCCTGATTGTTGCAACGCAAACGCTCCGGCCATGCCGAACAAGAACCCGCCAACGTGAGCCCAATGGGCGACCGGCGAGGAGGTTCCGAATGCCGAGCCATAGAAGAATTCCATGGCTAGCCACAAGGGAAGCAACCAGTAAGCGGCCGCTTTGAAGCGGCGGCGATAGAAAATCGTGAAGAACATCATCTCAATCTTCATTTTTGGGAAGCGCACGAGAAACGCGCCCATGAGGGCGGCGACGGCGCCGGAAGCACCAATGAGCGGTGTAAAGCTCCCATGGGCGCACCAGCCGTAAAACTGCAGCGCCGCAGCTCCGGCTACCAAGTAGAAAAGCGGATAGATCACGCGGCCCCAGGTATCTTCCAGAATGAATCCCGCGAGCCACAAGAACCACATGTTGCCGATCAGGTGTATCCAGCCACCGTGCAGGAAATTCGCGGTGACATAGGAAAGCAGCCGGGGATGCGCGGGGACGTAAGCGTATTTCTCCAGGATGGAGGTCTGCTCCACGGTGCCAAATTCCTGACAAAGGTTATCCATCTCCTGCTGCAATTCGGTGGGGTCCTGGACTTGGCGAATCTGGGCATCCCAGGGATCTTCAGCTCTCCGCGAAGGCGCTGCCAATTGATCCCACCCATCGCCGGCAGATTTCTTAATTGCGTCGACAAAATCCGTACCGGGGCCGGAGGTCTTGAGTTCCGGGTGCATGGCGGCAAGAAGGATCAGGTGGACGCGGACTTCCGTGCGCTGCGGGGCTTGGTCTTCGATGGGGCCGTGGGTGATCAGGAAAATCAGGATGTTCAAGCCGATGAGGGCAAATGTAATCACGGGCCATCTTCGACCGCGCATACTCTCGTGACGTATGGGGATCAGCATCGTGTTCTCCCGGAGGCCAGCTTCCGCTCCAATCGCCAGGAATCTGTTGTTTCAGGTTAAAGGTGCAACCGGCAGAGCGAAGAAAACCGAAGTACAGGTGCCGCTAAACAGTTAGCTTGACGGATACATTACGCGGTGAGGCGCGCAATTAGCCTTGTTGCACAGCCATTTTGACGTGAAGCGCCAGGTAACATCGCAAGCCCAATTGACACTCCCTAACGGGCAGACTATCGTTCGGAAGGTGTGATTACGAGGCGAAATTCATGAAGGTTTTGGTGATTGGCGGAGGCGGGCGCGAACACGCACTGGTATGGAAACTCCACCAAGGCGCGGGTGTGGAGAAGATTTGGTGTGCGCCGGGCAACGGCGGAATTTCTGACCAGGCGGAATGCGTGGCCGCCGACGCAGGGGATGTCTCGGCACTGGTGGCGCTGGCGGAGAAGATCTCGCCGGATTTGACGGTCGTCGGGCCAGAGCTTCCCTTGGTGAACGGCTTGACCGATGCCTTCCGGCAACGCAAGTACGCGGTGGTTGGGCCGTCGCAACAAGCGGCACAACTCGAAGGCAGCAAGATCTTCGCAAAGGAGTTCCTGCAGCGGCACAACATCCCCACGGCG
>Ga0326727_10015415_pt1 | contig 16404 bp, 12 predicted proteins | sample MB2enrmetagenome_FD_207643 | JGI IMG/M metagenome (GOLD analysis project Ga0326727, IMG submission 207643) | Lab enriched peat soil microbial communities from McLean, Ithaca, NY, United States - MB29MY | ecosystem: Environmental > Terrestrial > Soil > Wetlands > Peat | place: USA: New York...
GTCATCACATACGTGGTGATCGTCCCGCCGCCAAGCACCGGCAGCACCTGCGCCGCCGCGATCTCCGCCGCCCCACTGCCATTGCCCACCACCAGCGACGGCAACGCAAACGCCGCCAGTTGGGCCGCCGACGCCGGGCCGGACCCGCCAGCCGGGTTCGATCCCGTGGATGGGTCGCCGTACAGCCCCATCGCGCGCAGCAGCATGTTGACCGCGATCCAGAACGGATTCACCAGGCCCTGAACCGCCGTCCGGTTGCCGTTCTGGTCCCACGTCCATCCCCACAGCCCGTAATCCACCGGCACGGTCATCTTGTGCTGGTCCGGCGTACTCGGTTGCACCGCGCTCGGCTTGACGATGCGCATCTCGCACAGCGCCACGCCCGCCGCGTAGTTGTTCGGCTGCCAGACCTGCGGCGTGCCCTGCCCAAGCGAAAAGTAGTCCTGCGTCGCGTTCGCCGGATCGTTGCCGATGGCGAACCGCAGGCCCATCCCCGGCTGGTACTTCGTGACGTTCAGATTCCCGTTGACCTGGAATCCCTGCCAGGTGAACCCGTCCACCATCGGCGCCACCACGTACCGGTAGCCGTCCGCATTCGCGACCACCATCGACGCCGTGAATCCGCCGAGCGGCCCGGCGCCGATGATCCCCAGCGAATCGGCAAACGTGGATTCGTCGCGGTAGTCCACCGTCAGCGGCGTCGCCATGAAGGCGTACAGCGGGTTCCCGCCGCTGTTGCACCAGATCTCCTGCAGGGCGAGCCCCCACACCGTGTCGGAGATGATCGACGTGGCCGTAACGGAGTTTCGCCCGAACCCCAGGAATCCCGTGGAATCGTCCTTGATGATCACGCCCTGCGGATCCGCCTGCTGGCCGCCGAACCACAGCGACATGCCGTGCGCCTGGCAGCCGTTCGCCGATTCGAGATAGTAATCGCACGACGTGGCGCTGCCGCCGCTCCCGTGCGCCGCGTACGGGCAATTCACGCCATCGTTGAAGGTCTTCCAGCACTGACGCGACACCTGCCGCTCGGGGTACTGGTTCATGATCTGGAAGAACCCGTCCGAGCACGTCACCGGGAAGACCGCCGTCCCGTCGCTTACGAAATTCTGGATCACGCCCTTCCACAGTTGCAGCAGAATTCCGGAGTTCACGTGGAAGAGGCAGAGGTCGATCTCGGCGTACTTCAGATCCGTGTCGTTGGCGAGCTGCGTCATCACCCGGTCGCCGTTGCCGAAGGTGAAGCGCACGTTGTCAGAGGTGCCCCGGATGTCCTGGGAGATCAGGACGTCGGAGCCCGGCTCGCCGATCCCCGTCAGCCGCGGCAAGTAGAGCTGCCCGCCTACCGTGACGCGCCGATCCGAAAGGTAGATGTCCGAGACCGCCGGCTCGCGCACGCGGATGTGTACCAGAGGAACGATCTGCTGCACTTCGGAAAGCAGCGCCGTCGAGAGCGCGCTCGAGGGGAACCGCAGGCAGGTGGAGTTAACCGCGTACGACGGAGCTGCCGTGGGGTCGACCACCTCAATCAGGTTCAGCCCGACTTGGGCCGCGTTCACGAGGTACTGGAACGAAAGCGGCGCCTGTTCAAAGGTCACCAGCACGGCTGTGGTGGTGTTGCTGGGGCTCGGGACGTTGTAAGTGAAGGCCTGCCACGGCCCCTGCATGGATTCCCAGAAGCTGCGAAGCTGATCGACTTCGGTCTTTCGGATCACCGCCCGTTTGAACTGGAACTTGCGCGGCCCGACACCGACGTAGAACCGCTGCTCCTGCTTGGCATCGAGCGAGCCGAAGCGGTGCACGATCACCGGGCGCTCGACGGAGAAGCCGTACGGGTACTGGGTGGTGAGCGGAAATGTCTGACCGGAGTTGACCACCGTGGGGACGGCGATGCGGCCGATGGTGTCGGACATGGGTGTGGGACAGAGGCGCTGGACAGGCGCGGTAATGATGGGGCTTCGCTTCTAAATGCTGTTGGACGGTGCTGTCGCTGCCGACGTGTCTACTGGGTGCATCAGACGCTCGCAACGCCAGGACACGGGGGCAAATCTACGGGATGGCAAACTAAGCGTCCTTCTGGACCTCTCTCCGAGTGGGCGACTCCGTTCGAAGTGCCAAGGCGCGTCCGATGCCCGCGCACGATGCGGCAACGCCATGGCAGCGCGTCACGGCGTTTGGAACATTTGGGACTCCATCGAGACGCCGTTTGCGGTAGCTCGCTCATGCCTGACCGTGAAATCACGGTTTTCGACTGGCAGCCACTCATATGTGAGGAGAAGATGTACGGCTGAAAGCAGATCCTGAGCGCCTCCCATCACCTTCGCAAACGCCTCGAACTCAATAGCGGCGGTGTCGTTCGTCGGGTCGATCCAGAGCCAGTGATCCCGCGGCACGAGCAGAAAATAGACATTTTGGTACCCGGTGAACGCCCGCGGCAATCTCCTAAGTTGCGCGAGGTGTTTCGGGTGTTTTAACAAATACTGCTTGATCTTGTTCAACTGGGATATGCCCTTAAGTACCTCGCCATCTCTGTCAATGATCTCTCTTGAATGCAGAGTCTTGCGGTTCCACTTTAGCTCGCAAAGCACGAGAGTCGAGGAGCCCTCATCCTTGAGCAGGAGATCGATATCGGGGGTCGGGTTCGGCATCTTGATTGGGCCTTGGACGTCCCGGTGTTTCAATCGCTCCTTCAATTCGACCAGCATGTCGCGCTCTTTCTCGTCCGACATCGCCTGATAGATGGCGGGCCGCAGGTCCGAGCAGATCCGGAGGATATTCTCTTCCATATTGCTGTGGAGTGGGAACTGCGGCGCCACTGCGAGGTCTGCAGCGGTACCGAGCGGAACGAACGGACTGATATGGAGGTCCTGAGACTTTCCTCCGGCGAGTGTAAGATCGCGAACGACACTGCCGCATATCTGGCGTGATAGGCCGCTTAGCCTGGAGGTGAGTTCTTCCCAGGCATCATGGGATCGAATCATGATGGCAGAGCTGATCGGAAAGCATCCCGCCTGCTTCCCCCATTCAAAGCACAGGAACTCATGTCCAGCACAAATGGCCAGGAATGCGGCGTAGAACTGCTTGAACTCGGCCAGCGTGTAGCCTCCCATCGAGAGGACATCATTACGGCGAGACATGGCATTTACTCGGCCTTGATAATCGGGAAGCAACTCCCTCCACAGGGTCCATGGCTCCTGATATCTGAATGAGGTGTAGCCGGTCATAAGCGCGCCTTGCAACGACAGCGCAAACAGCGCCTCGGTCACCTTCGGCATATTTGGGCGGACGGCCCTTACTCCTGTGAAGGCGCCCTCTTTCGGTCGAAATCCCTTCAAATGTGCGCTCACCTGCCGATGCCTCTGCGATCCTGGTGCGGTAAATCTCACAACATCGGGGGAAAGGAGTTGAGCGGAGTAGCGATCCCGATGCCACATGGGGAACCCGACAACGAAATGACTGTACTGGGATGCCACCTGAAGTGCATGTGCGACTGTAGCACCGACGTGGGGTGTCCACCTCAATTCCGCATCTGGGGAAACACGCCGTCCATATTGCAAGATCCAACTGATAGCGATCGGGACGAATAGGCTGAGGTTGCGAAGCCCGGCTGAAAGTTGCGGGGAGTCAACGCCCGACCGCTCAATCTCCTGCTCGATCAAAGGGACCGCCCCTGTCAAAAGTGCCCAAGTGCCCAGGTTCCTTGGTAACTGTAACAACTCGAGCGGCTTGTAGCACTCATCGGCGCGGGATTCGATGTTGTCGATGGCGGCGACGGTCCCGGGCGTGGCCTGCGACTTGGTAACTCCCACAAATCAATTGTGGCAGTTGTCGTGCGGTACTGTGATCTCGGCTCTCATTCCGAGGTATCGCCGATTCGTTGATCGGGCACACCGACCGATTGCGGTCGGATCACTCCACTCGGAGACAGCATGGGTTCGATATCGTACGACCCATTGACCGAAACCTTGCCCTTAGAAGTCGGCGACGCGATTGGGCCGGGACGGTCGCTGGCAGGAAACCACTTCAGCATCGCGCTATCCGACTTCCACCAGTTCCAGCCCCTGCACACTCGTCCGCGCGATGTCCGTGGCCAGCGCCCAGTTCCCGCGGAACACTACCGTGTACCGCCCCTGGGTGCTGTTGCCGGTCGGATCGTAGTTGCTCCCCACCGGTTGCCCTGGCGCCGGCTCTTCCGGGTTGTAGAACACGAACGGCGTTAGCCCGCCGTTCTGAGCCACCCAGAAACTGTAGAGCGTGGCCAGCGCCGAAGCCGATAGTCTCTTCGCCAGCCTGAACGTCCGCCGCGAGGTCTTCCCGAGCTGCGACCGCTGGATCGTCCCGTCGTTGTAGGCGTTCTGGAGCTGCGCATACTGGCGCGACTCCGCGAACGCCGTGCACAGCGACGCGGGCATCACGCCGCTCGGGGTTGCCTGCTGAAGATTGCCGGGCATGATCCTTCACGGGCCTGCGAAACCCAGCTCAGGACACCACCAATCCGGGAACCTGCATGTTGGCCGACTGCTGCGTCCGGCCGTCGCTCGAGTTCTGCGCCGCCGTCATCTGGCTGGATACGAATCCCGGCGTCACGAACTGGCCGGTCATGAAGTTCGCCGCATCCGCCCCGCCGATGTTTAGCGAGACGTACGTCGGGCCCATCCCCGCCGCCGCGTTCGGGCTTCCCGGCGCCTGATACGTCCCCCCGCCCAAGCCGCCCAGCACCGGCAGGCTGCTCTGGAACGTATACGGGGTGCCGTTCACGTAACTCGCCTGCTGGTACAGGTTGCCGCCCATCTCGGCCAGGCTCCCGCCGCGCGGCGTGGTGGCCGACAGCGGCATCTTCTGCCCCGTCCCCTGCGCGTACAACTCCAGCATCTTCCGCACCTCCGGGTCGCGCACCGCAATCGAGACATGCCCGGCGTACTTCGACTGTGCGATGCTCACGATCTGCTTGGCCATCGCCGTGTCGATGCTGACGCCGTAGAGTTGCTTGACCAGCCGCTTGGCTTCGTTCTCGGGAGACTCGACGCCGGCCAGTTTCTCGCCGATCCCGATTCCGAAACCGGCGACCGCGCCGATCACCGCTCCCAACGGGCCGCCCATCTGCATTCCGATCATGGCGCCGCCCGCGGTGCCCTCCGCCACGCCGCCCCAGGTGCCCCGGCTGGACCCGAGCAGCCCCTGTTGCGCCAGCATCATGCCGCCGCCGGCCAGCGCCGCGCCGGCCACGCCGTTCACACCGTTGATGCCGCCGCCGGACGTGCCGGTCTGTACGTCATTGCCGTTTTCGTCCGTGCCGTAGATCGGTGTGGTGGCACTGTGAGTGAAGCCGCCCCAGTTCGTGCCCTTGAATCCCTTGATGATCCCGGCGATGCCGCCAGGCATGCCGCCGCCGGACCCGCCCTGATAGCCCGCCGCGCCACCTTGCTGGCCGCCCCCGAGTATCATCCGGAGCAAACCGCCGCCCCCGCCGCTGGACGCGCGGTTGAGCGTCGGCAGATTCGCGGAAGTGCCAGCAGCGCCGGAGCCGCCGCCCAACACCATCGCCAGCGGATTGAACCCGCCGTGACCAACCGGCAGGTTAGCCAGCTCCGAGAAGCTCGGCCCCGCCGAAACCCCGCCGCCGCTCACCGCTGGAGCCGAGATCGCCGGCAGCGAGAACCCGCCGATCCCGCCCGGCGCCGCAATCGCCGGCGGCGCCATCCCCATCGCCCCCGCCAGAATCGCCGTGAGCGTCGCCAGCGCAGCCGAGTTCTGCACCGTGACCGCCGTGTTCATGTCGGTCGCCGCCTTCATCGGGTCCTGCTTGCCGCCGCCGAACACGCCCTTGAAGACGCCCGCGATCCCGCCGCCACCATCCGCCCCGTAGATTATCGGCTGCAGCACCTTCGCCGTCATCCCGGCCATCCCCTCCGCCACCGGCTTAATCACCGCCGCATGAACCGTGTCGCCAAGCTGCTTCGGGAACTTACTCGGATGCGTCAGCAGCGTGTTCCACAGGCCTTCGGTATCCCGCTTCAGCACCTCCAATTGCTGCTTCTGAAGCTCAAGCTGCTTCATGAGGGCTTCTTCCCGCGCCTCATCCATCGCCTTTTGCAGGTCTTTCTGCGCCTGCGCGATCTCCACCGACCGTTTCGCCGCGCTCTCTTCCTTCGAGATCCGCTCCGCCTCAACCGCGGCCAGTTCCTTCGCCAGGTCGATCCGGATCTGGTACGTCGCGCGAATGGCGTCCATCCCCGTCATGCCGCTCAGCCCCACCACCTTCTGCGCCTGGCCCGCTTCGCGGCTGAGCTTGTCCCGCCGCGATTGCATGTTGATGGAATCGATCCGTTCCTGCGCCGCGAAGCCCTCCTCCCACTCCTTCATCTGCTCCTTCGACGGCATCATGACGGCCAGCGCCTTCCGGTTCCGCTCCGACGCGCGCTTCTCGTCGTACTCCGTGAACTCCGCCCAGATCTTGTTGAACGCCACGCCCGCCTGCTCGTCCGCCGACTTGCGAATCGCCGCGACGTCGGCCTCTACGCCCTTCAGGTGTTCCGCCTGCTTCAGCAGCAGGTCGCGCTGATAGTAGATTTTGCCGACCGCGCCCAGCTCCGCTTCGTCGCCCTTCTTCTCGAACTCGGCCGCCTGGGTCCGGAACTCCTTCAACTGCTCCGCGGCGTGCCGGGCATCTTCCGCCGATTTCTTAACGGCGTCGAGCGCGGCCTTCGCCTGCGCTTCCCTGGCCACGGCGCCGGCCAGGTTGGCTCCGATCCCCCGCACCTCCTCCAGAGACTTCTTGTCGTCCCGCGCGTGCGCAAGCTGCTGCTGGTACTTCTCGACGTCCTTCTTGGCGTCCGTATACGCTTTCTCCAGCGCATCGTGCCCACCGAAGTACCGGGCGCGCAGCCGGTCCGCCTCGTCCCCCGCGGCACTTACCTGCGCCTGCTTCGCCGCCTCGGCATCCGCCGCCAGCTTCTTCTGCGCATACTCGATCCGCTGCTGCCATTGAGCCGCATCCGACAGTTTCCGAACCGCCTCGGGATCGCGATAGTCCTGCTGCCCGGGTGCCGGTCCGAAAGCGTCCTCCGGCCGCAAGCCGCGCAACGCCTCCAGGCGCCGCCGCTCCATGGCAGCTATCACGTTGGGAGGCGCGGCGTTGCCCCACTTCGCGGCGTTTGCCCGGCGGATGTCGTCCGCCAGTTCCTTGCTGCGCTCCAGGCGCGTGGCCATCTCGTCGTCCCAATGCACGGTCTCGCCGGGTATGTGATCCGCCAGCCACTTGGCGGCATTGCCGGCGAAGTTGAGCTCGATCACGAGCCCTTCCTGGAAGGTCCGCTTCAACCCCGCCCATTTCGTCTCCAGCACCGTCACCTGGCGCTGGTATTCCATGAACCGGGCCAGGTCGCCTTCGGTCGGCCCAAACCCCTCCTCCTGCGCCAGCTTCTGGTTGCGGACGAGTTCCGCCATGACCGGAATGGCCTCGATGCCGGCCCGCTTGAACAGGTCCAGCATCGCCTTCTTCTCGGCAAACGGATCGGGCGACCCGCGAAGCTGCTCCAGCCCGCCGGCAATTTGCAGAAGCACCTGCGACGTAGAGACGGTTCCATTCCGCACTTCGCCCAGATCGACGCCGAAACGCTTCAGCCACCCGCGCGCGTTTTCGCCCTTTTCGGAATCGTCCTCCACCGCCTCCGTCAGCCCGCGCATCATGCGCTCGAAGATGGAGATGTCCTGCCCAGCCGCCCTGGCCGCGAACCCAAACTGCCCGACCTCCTTGGCCGTCAGACCGATCCGCAACTCGGCGTCCTTCACCGACACGCCGTATTCGCCCAGCGACTTCATGGCGCCGAACGCGGCCGCGCCGAACGCCACTAGGGCCGTGGCGCCCGCCGACACCGCTATCCCCACGGGCCCCAGCTTTTCGAGGAACCCGGTCACCGCGCCGGAAGCGGCCTGCAAGGGATTCTGGACGCCGCTTTTGACCGCGTCGCCGAACTGCTGCCAGCGTCCCGCGCCACCGCCCGATTCCGCCGCGATCATGGTGGCGTAGGCGGCGGTGACGCGGTCGATCATGCCCTGTTCGTCGCCGAGTTTCTTGATGAGCCGGTCGCGGTCGGCGATGAGCCGCTCCACGCCGGTCTTTCCGTATGCGGCGGCCTGCTTCTCGATGGACTGGGTGAGCCGCTCCATGGAACTGCGCGAGCGGTCGTTCATCTTGAGCAGCATCTCGGACATGCGCTCGAGCGACTTCTGCATCTTGTCGCCCGAGCCGATGGTCTGCTTCTCCCACCCTTCGACGGCCTGGTTGGCCTGCTTGATGGCCGCCAGGACGCTGCGGGGATCGACTTCGAGGACTATGGATTCCTGGTCCATGTTGGGGTCTGCTCAGGGTGCCGGATTTGGCGGGCTGGCCTAATCGGGCGGAGCGGCGAATGCAGGGTGGCTGACCTGCCATGGGTCACCACGGGGCGCTTTGCGCCCAGGTGGATTCCGTCAAGGTAGGTTCCGGCAAGGTTCCGGCAAGGCAGCTACTCAATTCTTGGCCATGGTAGACTATTGCTGCATAAATCGTTGGTCGTGTGCAGGAGGTTCCCTAGTGAGACGATTGACCACCCCTGGCGCTCTGCTGGCACTGTCATCCCTTTTGCCCGCCCAAACATACACAATCAAGACGATTGCGGGAGGCGGCGCCCCTGAAAACATAGTCGGCACCAGCGCCCGGCTGCAGAATGTTGCAGGGGTTGCCGTCGACGCCGGCGGCAACGCATATATCAGCCTTTCAGGCGCCTACGTCGTGCTACGCCTGGACGCCACGACTCGCATGTTGAAGCTCTTCGCCGGCAACGGAACCGCCGGATACAGCGGTGACACAGGGCCAGCCACGAACGCCCAACTGGTCCCCGGGGGGCTGGCGGTAGACGCCACTGGCAACCTATACATCTCCGACAGCTTGAGCTGTGTTGTCCGCAAGGTCTCGAGTGGTACGATCACAACCGTTGCGGGGAACGGAACCTGCGGATACACCGGCGACAAGGGTCCCGCTCTCAGTGCCCAGCTGTATCCCGGGGCATTGGCGGTGGATGCCTCCGGCAACCTCTACGTTGCGGACGGCGAGAACAATGTTGTCCGCAAGGTCTCGAACGGAACGATAATCACCGTGGCGGGCAACGGAAATGCAGGATACTCTGGCGACAACGGGCTGGCTACCGGTGCCCAGTTGTACAACCCTTGGAATGTGGCTGTGGATGCAGCCGGGAAGACCCTTTACATCGCGGACCAAGGCAACTATAGGGTTCGCATGGTCTCGAATGGTACGATCGTCACCGTGGCGGGAAACGGAACTGGAGGATACAGCGGTGATAACGGGCCAGCTACCAGCGCCCAATTGTACGCCGGGCCATTGGCGTTGGACGCCTCCGGCAACCTCTACGTTGATGACGGATTTCGCGTCCGGAAGGTCGCAAATGGGCTCATCACCACGATAGCTGGCAACGGAAACCAGGGAGACAACGCGAGCCAGGCAGGCAATGGAGACGGTGGGCCGGCCACGAGCGCCGAGCTGAGTGGTCCCTCTCCGCTCGCGGTGGACCCAGCCGGAAACGTCTACATCGCAGAACCCGACTACATCAGGATGGTCTCTAACGGGGTCATCAACACCATCGCAGGTGGGGGCACTTCGATTGGCGACGGTCTCCCCGCTACCGCCGGCCAGCTTTGGGCGCCGATAGGTATCGCGCTGGACGCGACCGGAAGCCTGTACATAGCCGACCTCGGAGACAGCCGGATTCGCCGAGTGGCCGGTGGTGTCATCGACACCGTAGCCGGCGACGGGACACTTGGATTCGGCGGCGACAACGGACCAGCCACGCAAGCCCAACTGAACTATGCATATGGGGTCGCGGTAGACGGCGTCGGCAACGTCTACATCACGGACCTCAGGAATGACCGCATACGTCAAGTATCGAACGGCACCATTACCACCATTGCCGGGGGCGCCCAGGGATATGCCGGCGACAATGGGCCCGAGAAAGCTGCCCAGATGTTTGGTCCCGAGGGTATCGTGGCCGATGCGTTAGGCAACCTTTACTTCGCGGACACTGGCAACTACAGGGTTCGCAAGGTGTCCGGCGGCCTCATTACGACCATTGCGGGAAACGGGACCCAGGGCGACAGTGGCGACAATGGCCCCGCCACCGATGCCCAGCTCTCGCCTAGCGCTGTCGCGGTCGACTCGGATGGAAACCTCTACATCGCGGACGACGTGCACAACCGAGTTCGAATGGTCTCCAACGGCATCATCACAACCGTCGCCGGGAACGGAACAGCCCCGGCGGTCGAGCAAACAACCAGAGGAGACAACGGGCCGGCAACCAACGCTCAAGTCTTCTTACCCGATGCCGTGGCGGTAGACGGAACAGGGAGCTTGTACATTGCGGAACGAGATTCGTTGATCCGAAAGGTTTCAAACGGCATTATTAGCACCATTGCGGGCGGAGGAAGTTCCCTCGGCGAAAACGTGCCAGCGACCAGCGCTAGGCTCCTTGAGCCCTATGGACTCGCGGTCGATACGAACGGAAATGTCTACGTGAGCATGGAAATAGGCGGGAGGGTTGAGCTTCTCACGCCATCTGGGAAGGGATGCACGTCAACAGTGAGCCCAGCGAGTGTCACGCCCTCCGCATCTGGAGGCGCCTTCACCGCCTCCGTCCAAACGACATCCGGTTGCCCATGGGCTATTCAAGGTATGCCCAGTTGGATTCAATACGCGGGTAACGCCACAGCCGTCGGGCCCGGCGCAGTTACGCTCAACGTGACCGCAAATATCGGGCCTCTCCGCCGTGCCCTCGTTTCCGTGGCTGGAAGGACCATCCTGGTAACACAGCAGGGTTCGTCGCCGCAAATCAGTGCGGGTGGTGTCGTCAACGCCGCGAGCTTCTTGGCGGCTCCGATGGCGCCGGGCAGCATAGCCACCGTATTCGGAACGTTTCCGGTAACTGGGGTTCTTCAGGCAGGCGGATATCCGCTGCCCGTCGCGCTGGGAGGGCTCTCAATGCAATTCCCCAACGCTTTGAACGCGCCTCTCTTTGCCGCGACGGGTGGCCTGGTAAATATCCAGGTCCCGTGGGAGCTTGCAGGGCAATCGCAAGCCGCGCTCACCGCCGTGGCGGGAGGCCAGACAAGTGCTCCGGAGACCGTGGGGCTGGCTGCCTATTCGCCGGGCATTTTTAGCATGAACTCACAAGGCACCGGGCAGGGGGCCATTCTCGACCCAAGCTACCGCCTGGTTGACGTGTCGAACCCTGCTAAGGCGGGCAGCACCGTGGTCCAGATCTACTGCACCGGTCTCGGCGCTGTGAGCAACCAACCCTCGACTGGTGCGCCAGCGCCCGCTGGCCCACTGTCCTGGACGCTCTCCACTCCTACGGTCTCAATCGGAGGTGCGCCAGCGGTAGTCGAGTTCTCGGGACTGACGCCTTACGCCGCGGGCCTATATCAGGTAAACGCTCTGGTGCCCGCGAACTCCGCAACGGGTAACACGGTTCCGGTGACGGTCGCAATCGGTGGTCTCACGTCCAACACCGTCACTATGACCGTTCGCTGATGCTCCCGGGGGGAGCCCGGCTGTTCATCGAGAGGATGAGTTTTGAGGACATCAAGCCCGTGCGGTCTGTTCGGCACGACTGCCTACTCCCTCCCGAGGCCGTCTTTTTGCGACTAGTTTGTTGAGCAAGAGAGCCACGTAATTGTTTGAAGCACTGCTTGGTGGGCCGGTTGGTCCGGCAATCCTAGCTCCACAGCGTGCATCGACTTTTTCTTGAAGCGCTTAGCTTAGGCCGGACTGTCGCTTTGGGCTCAATCGCCCAAATCCTTGGACGCCTCCGATCAAGCCTCGGGAGTATTAGACTGGGTCGCCCCCGACAAACACCGTAGCGTTTACGAACCCAAGTTGACGGTCTGCCGGCCCGCACGCAGAACCGCTCAACCTCCGCTTCGACCTACGCCGCCCTCACCACCCGCACCACGCGCGCCCGCTTCAGAATCGCCAGAACGATGGCATTCAGCGCCGACCGGTCCTTCGGCGAAACCCCGAACTGCCGCTCCCGCAAATTGTTCACATGCGCGACCCGATCCGCATTCGGGTCGACGAAGCCAACCACCACCCGGTTCTCGTTGGCGCTCTTCACCTTCAGCGACCGCATGGTCCGCCCTGTCCACACCCAGTCGCGAATCGGCTGCAACCCGCGCGCCGCCTTGTAATCCGGATACCCGCGCCGCCCGTTGCGCCCCGGCTTCAGCACCTTCGCCGGATCGTCATTCACGTTGACCGCCTTCCGAATGCGCCCGGAGATGCTGTCAACGAGCACGCCGCCGATGGTCTGCATGTCCTCGGCAGTGAACGGCCCCAGCACAAACCGGGCCCGCGTGATCTTAGCTTGGAAAGGCATTGGGCTGTTTCTCTCTCTGCCGCTCGCGTTGGTAGCGCTCCCGCTCGTCCTGAAGCACCTGGAGTCCCTTCACCTCTGCCGCTGTCACCTCGCCCCACGGCACCGCGAAGTGCGCGCAGTCGAACTCCAGCTCCAGCATGCGCTCGAACAGCCGCCCCGCGGCGGAATGCGCGCGCACGTACTCCAGTTCGTTCACCGGACACCGCGCGCACCGGTTCACCGCGAATTGCCGGCTCCCGCACTGCGGGCATTCTCCCGGCGCCGCGGTGTCTTCCACCTCGCACGTGGCCCCGCACACCTGGCACGTGACCTCGTTGGCATCCGGACAGCCGCGCGGGCCTTCCTCGCCGCCGTCGCAGAGTTCGTGCGCGCGCACCGAGCGGTGGATCAGCAGCCGGAGAGGGACCGGCTTCGGCCACTCGTCCGGCGCTAGGAGTTTGGGTCCAGTGCCGGGTCCAGTTCGTCGATGGCCTGCACCAACTCCAAAACCACCGCCGATTTGTGATGCGGCGGCACGTCCGCCGGCTTGAATGACGCCGCGTACCCTTCGATCTTCGAGGCCACCGAATCGTAAAGCGCCACCGCCGGTTCCATGCGGTACCGCAATTCCTCCTGCCCGTGCGGCAGGTCCGTCGCGGACATCACCGCGCGGCGGTAGAACGTAATGTCGCGCTGCGTCGGGATTTCCACGCTGTGGATGGTCGCCCCGAACGGTGTCTTCACCGTGATCCGGTACTCGTCGCCTGCGCGCTGGCAGCCCGTCACCTCGCAATAGGTGAGCTTTGAGATGGCGTTGGCCGCCTCGTACTCATCGAATTCCGCGCCCTTGTCCAGGCGGATCTTCACGAAGAGATCCAGGTCAGCCTTCTCATTCGGTACGAACTCGGTCTGCGATTTCCGCCGGCCAATCGTACGGCGAATCGACTTCTGCCGGTCGAGCCGCTCCAGCATCTCCTGATTGGTCGGCAGCCGCACCAGGGCGGTCTTCGGTGGGTTGGGCACCCGGATCGCGATGCCCTCTGCGGGAATGTCTCCGTACATGGTTTCTCCTCTCTATTGAGCGATGCCGCTGATACCGCACTGCGTGGTTACCGTCAGCACGCCGTTGGTGGCGTTGTACTGCGGCGCGCCCGTCACTGTCACGGCCACGATGCCGTCCGCTTCCGCGTTCTCCGCCGTTTGGAACGCCATCTGCTGAAACGTGAACGTCACCGCGTTGTTGGCATCGTGCTGCACGGTGAGCGCCGCGGTCCCGGTGGTCTGCGCCACCAGGGTGTTGTATTCCGGCGATCCGTACAGCAGCCGCGCGGTGAACTGGAAGGCCGGAACGCGGGCGCCGATCTCCATCCGGCCGCGCACCTGCAATCCGTTCTGCAGGCCCGAGCCAGGGAAGAAGCCCGCGTTCAGCAGCAGGTTGTTCTTCCACCCGATGGACCCGGACAGAATGCGCTTCGTTGCGACGTAGTCCGTCCCGTTCACGCTCAGCGCCATGGAGGCCGCCAGCATGTTGTTCTCGACCGTCAGCGCCGGAACCGTGATGCCGCTCGGCGTGGTCAGCAGGCCTGAGCCCACCCAGTTCACCGTCATCTTCGACGACTGGCGGCCGGGGCCGTAGTTGAACTGGTACAGGAAGTCCTCGACCGCGCATCCTATATATAGGTTGTCGATGGAGTTCCCGCCGCCCTCCGCCACCTGCTCCACCACCGAGAAGTACGGCAGCTCCAGTGTCGTCCCCGGATTGAGCGGGGTGATGGTGTAAGCGTATGGCGCGGCCGAGCCGGTCTGCACGATGTTGCCCAGGCCGTACGCCGCCGCCCACGTCACGAACTCGGCCGACGCGTACTTCTCCAGCCGGTTGGCAACCTCGTAGTGCGACGGGAAGGTCTGCGTGATGAACTCGTGACCTTTGCCGATTTCCGCCGCGTCGTTCTCGAACACCGGCTTCGGCGTGGTCAGGCTCGTGTCCAGCTTCTTGAAGCGCAGGAAGCTGGAAGACGCGGTGGCAATGTTGGCCTGCTTGTTCTTGCCGAGGCCGAGGATTAGCTGTTGAACTCTCGATGCCATGGTTCGTGCTCCTTACGCCGGGTTCTCCGGTCTGACCTGCTCATACCCCTGGACCATGTACGGCACCAGAGCTGCGGCGGTGGCCTCCACTTCGACCGTCTCCTGCGTGTGCGGATGGCGCAGCTTCACCGTTTCGGGCGCAGCCGCGCGCGCCGGCGCCGCCACTGCCTCCTTGGGATCTTCCATTACTGGTCTCCAATCTCCGGGATCACGAACGTCCCCACGAACCGGTCCACCTGGTCCTCATCGAGCGCGTGGGCCATGCTCGGTGTGTCCATGATGTCCAGACCCGGGTAGAGCGTCATGTAGCGGATGTTCACCGGGCTGCCCGTGGGCGGCCGGTTGCAGACGGTCCACCACAAATCCTCGTAGCCCACCGGATAGTCCAGCCCGGCCGCATTGCCCATCCGGAAGTAGACATGAAAGCGGTGCTTCCAGATGGTCTGGCCATCGAAGTTGCCGCCCTGCGTGCCGTCCCAGGCAACCAGCATCGATGGCGCCGGCATCTTGTAAATGGCCGCCGCCAGTTGGTGCTCCTGGCCGAGGCGGTAGTGAAAGGCACTGATTCGGCATTCCAGGTCGCCAATCGCGTTCGTCACGGCCATGGCGGTGAACAGATCGGGAATGCACGCGAGCGTCGCGGCAATCGCGTCCGTGATCGGGCTGGCGTTGAGCATCGAATCCTACTGAGTGCGCAGCTTGAGGACAGCGCCGCCGGTGGAGAGCGGCTCCGCTTCCACGCGAGCCACCACGTACGTCACGGCGCCCACGGTGAAGGTGTCGCCCTCGGCCGGCTGCGGTGCAAGAGACTGGAAATCCACCCAGAGACGAAGCACCGCCGTGCCTGCGCCGCCCATGACTTCCTCCGCCATTCCCGGCGGCATCACGATGGCCTGGATCTGCTGCGCGCCCGATCCGTCCTGCGGGATGAAAGTGGCGGAGATGCCGCCACCTTCGAGAAACACCGCGTTGTACTGCGTGAAATCGACCATGGGCCGTCAGCCCAGCGTGATGATCGAGTAGAACACCGTCACGATCATGCTGCCGTTGCCCGCGGCGAACGCGCCGGTGGCGTTGGTGATATCGATGCCGGTGGCCGTCGGTGGCTGGATCACGCCCGTGGGCGGCGGCACCACGTTTTCGCTGGCCGCCGCGCTGGTGATGGTCGCGGCCGGAATATTCGCTGAGTGCGGCACGATGGCCGTCCCGTGATACTGGAACGACACCGCGCCGCCGCCCGTGAACGGCGTAGCGCCGGGCTTCATCTGCACGATGAACTGGTCGACCACGATCACCTGGCCCGCGGCCGGCGCCGGCAGAATGCTCACCGGCACCGCATTCATCCCCAGGATCTGCGCCGCCGCGAGCGTCACCACCGCCTTCTGGATCAGCGACGGATCGGTGTCCGCCGCCTGCACGGGTCCGAAGCTGAGCGGGATCAGCCGCACGCGAACCGTGGCGTCGGTGGTCTGGCCGCCCGGCGCGGCCGTGCCATCGGGCTGATTCGGGACTGCGAAGCCGATCTCCTTGTTCGCCGCGCCCGCCGCCGTGAGCGGGCTCGCCGTGACCTGTTGCGCCGCGTTATTCCAGAAGACCTTGTCGCCGGGGTTGAACGTGCTCCCGTCCTTGGCGAGATCGAACACGCCTTCCACCACCAGTTCCGTAGCATCGCCAGGGTTCTGGTTGTTCACCGCAACGCCGAAGATGTTTCCCACCTGGCAGCCGCCGCCGCTCAGCAGCGCATAGGGCGCGGCCACCGTGAGGGTATTGCCCTTTTGAATGTAGTTCTGCATGGCTGTTTCTCCTGTTCTTTCCCGCCCTACGCGCCGGCGCTCTTCAGCAGACCGCGGTAATCGATTGCCGCCGCGCCGAAATCCATGCGCGCCTTGATCTCGACGCCGTCCACCTCGAAGCC